>Ga0224514_10000331_pt1 | contig 14024 bp, 11 predicted proteins | sample SF_May12_sed_USG_3_FD_169107 | JGI IMG/M metagenome (GOLD analysis project Ga0224514, IMG submission 169107) | Sediment microbial communities from San Francisco Bay, California, United States - SF_May12_sed_USGS_24 | ecosystem: Environmental > Aquatic > Marine > Sediment | place: USA... | reverse complement strand
AGGCCAACAGCATGCCCGCTCACAGAATCCACCCGAGAAATAACAGTGCGGCAAGCACCCCGGTAATATTCACCAGCCAGGCGCTCAGGCGCGCCTGTGCCAGCATGACGCCGATACCGACATCAATGAGTAGAAAGCGAATACCTGCCAGCAGATGATGAAACAGTGACCAGGCGATGAGTGTGAACGCTGGTTTTACCCAGTCGGTCTGCAGCAAGGCGGATGCCTGCCGGAAGCCATCGGCATCCTGTAGCGACAGGTCGAGCAGGTAGACAAGAAACGGGAGGGCAAGTATCAACAGTACGCCCGCGAGGCGGTGGGCAATTGAGGTCACTGCACCAACCGGAAAACGAATCCGGAACAGATCGAGATAGACTGGAGCAGACCGCCGTGTCGTCATGGGATTAAGTCTTGTGCCAGTCGGTTTTATACCACTGCCGTAGCCGGAACACCAGTCGTGCCGCGCTGTCACAGCTGTTGCTGACAGAGGCAACAGGTTCGACTAGAATTTCATCCAGTTTGACGTTTGAGGTGTAAATGAAAAGCGAGTGGAAAGATTTCCTGATAAACGCCGGTGCGGAATTCCTGGATGATACGATCGCCCATTTCGGGAACCCGCACCGAGAGCTGGAAGTTGCCCTTGGCGGTCTTGTGTTTGCCGACCTTGAATACATGGGGGTAATCGCCGCACACGGTCCTGACGCTGGCACATTCCTCCAGACCCAGCTGGGCAATGATATTCACGAACTGGATGAACACAGCAGCCAGCTGAGTTCATACTGCACGCCCAAGGGCCGCATGCTTGGCCTGATGCGTATTTTCCAGCAGGATGGCACCTACTATCTCCGACTGCCTGCCGACTCACTCGAAGCCGTGCTGCAACGGATGCGCATGTTCGTTATGCGGGCCAATGTCACGCTGGAGGATGTCAGCGAGAATTTCCTGCGTATTGGCGTCAGCGGCGAGGATGCCACGGAAGAAGTCACTGCGGCAGCCGGGACCTGTCCCAAATCAGTCAATGGCGTCACCCGTAACGGCCAGCTGACTGTATTGAGAGTCCCCGGCCCCCGACCCCGCTATGAAGTGTTTGCCAGTTCACTGCAATCTGCGCAGGCATGCTGGGACGCCTTGAACGTACGTGGTGCACCCGTGGGCGAACCGGCATGGCGTCTACTGGAAATCGAGGCGGGTATCCCGACTGTGTTTGCAGCCACGGCCGAATTATTCGTCCCGCAGATGGCCAATCTTCAGCTGGTGCACGGCGTCAGCTTCAAAAAGGGTTGCTACCCGGGGCAGGAGATCGTCGCCCGCATGCAATATCTGGGCACCCTGAAGCGACGCATGTACCTCGGATTTATCCAGCATGATACCCCGGTCAGTCCCGGTGATGCCCTGTTCCCGGCAAGTGATGACACGCAGGCCATCGGTCGCATCGTCGATGCCCAGCCGCACCCGGACGGTGGCCAGCTGGCCCTGGCGGTATTGCAGATCAAACCGGCCGAGGCGGACGATGTATTTCTGGGCAGTCCGGGCGGGCCGGCCTTTGCCCGCCAGTCACTGCCGTACGCCTTTGCTGATACCTGATCACGTCAGTTGACACGTCGCATTGAACTGACCCGCCCAGACAGGGTCACAGGAGTAGTTGCATCCCTGAGACCACCTGCGAGTTCATCATGAAAGCAATCCTGTTTCTGGCACTGCTGGCTGTTACGGTGGCCATTCCTGTCTTCACACACATCACGCCTGTGCGTGCAGAGTCCCCGGCAGCCAGTCAGCCAGCCCCTGGTGCAGGCACCGCAACCCGGGATTTTATCAAGCCATCAGACGAGGAACTGCGCAGGCGCCTGACGCCGTTACAGTACGAGGTCACCCAGCATGAAGCCACTGAGCGCGCCTTTCAAAATGTCTACTGGGATAACAAGCAGGATGGTATCTATGTCGATATCGTGTCCGGCGAGCCGTTGTTCAGCTCCAGGGACAAGTTCAGGTCAGGCACCGGCTGGCCCAGCTTTACACGACCGATCGGAGAAGACGTGCTCAACGAGCATACCGACACGCGTTTTTTCATGAAGCGCACCGAGCTCAAGAGCCGCATTGCAGATTCCCACCTCGGCCATGTGTTCAGTGACGGGCCGCAACCGACCGGTCTGCGCTACTGCATCAATTCCGCGGCGCTACGCTTTATCCCCAAGGAGCAGCTTGTCGAACAGGGTTACGGTGAATACCTGGGGCTGTTCGAGGCAACCGATCGCTAACCGGCGTTGCCGAAATGTAATAGCGCGGCTGGCTCAGCGATTCAGCACGTCACCGCAACCACCATAGCCTTTGCCATCGTAGGCAATGATGACGGTTACCTCGTGTGCCTTACCGGTGGCGCTGTCCTGGCAAGCCTTGCCCTTTACAAAGATGCTCAATGCATGTTTGTCATTAGGCACGCGATATACCATGGTTTTCCTGTCCAGGTAGAGACTCGGACCCATGTTTGCGTATTTGTAGCTGGTCGTTTCGCCATCTATTGTTAAGGCAAGCTTGTTGCCACTGCCAGGAATCTCCAGCGACCAGTCAGGGTCGTTTCCGTATGCCTTGACATGTGAGCTCTGTGTCAATGTATCGAAGGCCATTGCTGCCCCTGTAACAGCGCCCAGCAAGGCAGCTGTCAACGCCACTGCAACCTTTCCGAATACCCGCATCGATCGCCTCCTGTATGAATGGAAATAAATTATTGGTATGCCGTGCGTGCTGCTTCTACCGCGACTCCGGAGTTGATCGGTGCACTCATGCCACTGAGTAGCGCATCCAGCGCCCCCAGGCAAAATAGTACGTTGGTCTGATTGCTGGCATAACCCATCAGGCCCACACGCCAGATTTTTCCGGCCATTGCGCCCAGTCCGGCACCGATTTCCAGGTTGTATTCATTGAGCAAGGCAGCCCTGACCGCGGCCTCGTCAACACCATCGGGGATGGATACCGCGTTGAGCTGCGGCAGGCGCTGGTCTTCGGGCACCACGAAATCCAGGCCCATGGCCTCGAAACCGGCGCGCAGTGCCTCGTGATTCTTCTGGTGGCGGGCCCAGGAATTCTCAATACCCTCTTCCTGCAGGATAACCAGCGACTCGTGCAGGGCATACAGCGTGTTGATTGGCGCAGTGTGGTGATAGGCGCGTTTGCCGCCGCCGCCCCAGTACCCCAGGATCAGGTTAAGGTCGAGGAACCAGCTTTGTACCTTGCTTTTACGCGAGGTAACCGAATCGATGGCACGCTGGCTGAATGTAACCGGGGAAAGGCCCGGCACACAGGACAGGCATTTTTGTGTGCCCGAGTAGACCGCATCCAGCTGCCAGTCGTCGACCATCAGCGGCGAACCGGCCAGCGAGGTCACGGTATCGGCGATCACCAGGCAGTCGTGCTCATGCGCCAGCGCAGACAATGTCTTTGCATCCGAAATAGCGCCGGTCGAGGTTTCAGCATGCACAAAGGCCAGCACTTTGGCGTCCGGGTTGGCCTTGAGCGCTGCCTCAACCTTTTCCGGGCTGACAGCAACACCCCAGTCGTCCTCGACCATGACGGGCGTGCCGCCGCAGCGCTCGACATTCTCCTTCATACGGCCGCCGAACACGCCATTCTGGCAGACGATGACCTTGTCACCCGGCTCAACCAGGTTAACAAAACACATTTCCATGCCAGCGGAACCCGGCGCAGATACCGGCATGGTCAGCTCATTGGCAGTATTGAAGGCGTAGCGCAGCAGTTCCTTCATCTCGTCCATCATGCCAACGAATACCGGGTCCAGGTGACCCACTGTCGGACGTGACATGGCTTCCAGGATTCGCGGGTTGACGTCGGAAGGGCCCGGACCCATCAGGGTGCGAACTGGCGGATGGAAGGATGTAATACTCATTGCAAACCTCTTGTCGGTAATTCAATCACAGGGGTGAAATTTCAAGGCCGTGATTCTAGCATTATCCCGTCATGGCAAGGCAAAGATTGAGCGATAAATGGCACAGAACAAGTAACAAGGCGCCACCGGGATCAGGACTAGTATTTATCTTAGATAAAACACATAACTAATTGAATAGTTAGTATTTCATATATTCTTGTCATTGCGAGCGCGATGTACAGGGAAGTACGAGTGCCGTGGGAGGCATGGAAGCCGGGAACGGCCAGCGCAGCAAGCTCATAAACCGGAGTGCGTCGTCATGAGATTGTTGCGTCACTGCGTTCCTCGCAATGACAACATCCGATTCAGGCAGCGTTATGAGTACAAGAAGCACCGCACCGGGTGACCCGGTGCCCCGAAGTTATCGGGGTAGGCCTGTGCGCATTGCGGCATGGCTTGCGGACAGCGCGGGTGGAAATGACAACCCGTTGGCGGACTGGACGGGGATGGCAGGTCGCCGGCAAGGCGGATGACTTCACGACCGGAGTCAGGCTCGATGTCCGGCACTGCCGACAATAGTGCGCGGGTATATGGATGCTGCGGGTCTTCAAGCACCCGGGCGACCGGACCCTCTTCCACGATGCGGCCCAGGTACATGACGGCGACGCGGTCCGCAAGGTAGGACACCACGGACAGGTTGTGCGTAATAAACAGGTAGGACAGGCCGAGGGTGTTCTGTAGCTCCTTGAGCAGATTTAATATCTGCGCCTGTACAGAGACATCAAGCGCACTGGTTGGCTCGTCACAGATCACCAGTTGCGGGTCTACGGCCAGTGCCCGCGCGATGCAGATGCGCTGGCGCTGGCCGCCGGAGAATTCATGTGGATAGCGCTGCGTATGCTCGGCCGACAGGCCGACCTGTTCGAACAGTTGATCAACACGTGCACGTCGTTCGATCTTGTTGTTGCCGATACCCTGTGCGGCCATACCCTCCTCGACAATATCGCCGACCATCATGCGCGGGTTCATCGACGAATACGGGTCCTGGAAAATGAACTGGAAGTCGGAACGGCGCTTGCGCAGTGCTTCACCCGCGAGTTGTGTCAACTCGATATCGTCAAAGCGCACACTGCCCGCCGTCGGGCGAATCAGTTGCAGGATGCCCTTCCCCACCGTGGTCTTGCCACAGCCGGACTCACCCACCAGTGCCAGCGTGCTGCCGCGCGGAATTTGCAGTGATACACCATCCACGGCAAATACGTGACCGGTAACATGCCTGAACACCCCCTTGTGTATAGGAAAATGCACCTTGAGGTCGGTGACATCCAGCAAGTTACCGCTGGCAGGTAACTGCCTGGCGGCATGGTCCTTGTCGCCGTCCACCCGTGCAGAAATCGCAGGCTTGTCGAGGGCCGGGTCGGCACGATGACAGCGCGTGGCCTGATCTTCCCCGGCCGCGTGCCAGGCAGGCACATGTGTGGCGCAGTAGTCCCAGCCGGCCGCACAGCGTTCTGCAAAGCGACATCCGCTAAACTCCTGATTCAATGATGGCACTGTGCCCGGGATGGTGGCCAGCGCCTGGTCGCGCTTGCGCACATCCGGCAAGGATTCAAACAGCTTGCGACTGTAAGGATGCTGGGCATTGCTGAAGAAGCGGTCACGGGACGCCTCTTCGACCAGTTGCCCTGCGTACATGATAGCCACGCGATCCGCCATACCCGCGACAATACCAAGGTCGTGCGTGATCAGCATGATGGCCATGCGGGTTTCCTGTTGCAGCTTCTGCAGCAGCTCCAGCACCTGTGCCTGGATGGTAACGTCCAGTGCCGTGGTTGGTTCATCGGCAATCAGCAGGTCTGGCTCGCCGGCCAGGGCGATGGCGATCATGATGCGCTGTTTCATTCCCCCGGATAGCTGGTGCGGGTACTCGCCCGCGCGGCGACGTGCATCGGGGATACCCACGGCATCAAGCAGCTCCAGCACCCGGTCTGCTGCAACGCGCCCCTTCATACGGTGGTGCTGCTTCAGCACCTCGGCAATCTGGTCACCCACCGTCAGTACCGGGTTCAGTGAAGTCATTGGTTCCTGGAAGATCATCGAAATGCGCCGGCCACGGATACGGCGCATGTCTGATTCTGCCAGTGCCGTCAGCTCTTCATCTCCGAGCCAGACATTTCCAGCGGTGATACGACCAACCGGTTGCGGCAACAGGCGCAGTATGGACAGCGCTGTCATGGATTTTCCACAACCGGACTCACCCAGAAGCGCAAACGTCTCGCCACGCTGGATGGTCAGGCTGACGCCGTCGACCGGGCGTATCGCGTTGTCGCCATGGCCAAGCTGAACACTGACATTTTCGAGGCGAAGCAAGGGCTGTTTCATGGTTTCCATGTGTGATTAACGTTCACGTGTGCGCGGATCGAATGCGTCACGCACCGCGTCGGAAAAAAGGTTGGCCGCCAGCACCAGCGTAAACATGAACAGGAAGGCGGACAGTAATGACCACCACACCACCGGTTCGCGCGCCATCTCCAGGCGTGCGCCGTTGATCATGTTACCCCAGCTGTTCATGGTTGGATCAACGCCGACACCCACGTAGGACAACACCGCCTCGGCAAGCACCAGTCCACTGAAATCCAGTACCACGGTAATCAGCACGATGTGCATGACATTGGGCAGGATATGGCGCGTGATGATACGTGTGTGTGCGACACCGAACGAAACTGCGGCCTGGATGTATTCGGCCTCACGCAGCTTCAGTGATTCACCGCGCAACAGACGGCAGAGCCCGGTCCAGCTGGTAATGCCAAGGATAATACAGAGAAATAACAGTCGGATATCCGATCTTTCTACTGTTGTTTCAAAAAGTTCCGGGTGGTTGGCAATATACACCTGCAGCATCAGGATGGAGGCAGCAATCAGCAGCACATGGGGAATCGAGTTCAGGGTGGTGTAGATGTACTGCACAACGTCATCGATCCAGCCACGTGCGTAACCGGCCACGATGCCCATAAAGATTGCGAATGGCAGCATCACCAGCGTGGTGAGCGTGCCGATCAGCAACCCGGTACGGATGCTCTTCAATGACAGGTAGTACACATCCTGTCCGACCTTGTCGGTACCCAGCACGTGATAGACACTGGCGAGATTGATGGACAGGAACACCAGCAGCAGTAACAGTGTCAGGGTGGCCAGTATGGTTCGCCAGGGGATCACGGTACGCTGTAACAGTATCTCGCGCAGCATGTCGCGGGTGCTGCGAGCGGCTCGCCGTGCCAGCACGCCGGACAGCAACCACAGCATCAGCGCACCGGTCAGCAGCGCCTCGAACAGCGAAGCCAGGCTGCGCTGCAGAATATCAACGTGCTTGACGGTAGAACTTTTCTGTAAATGACGGCCTGCGTGGGCCAGCGGCGGGAACTCGCGTGTTTTACTGCCATCGGCGTGCTCGACAGATTCCTTTGCGAACAGATGCGTGGCAAACGGTGCAGAGTAGGTCTTTTCTTCCTGCGAGCGTAACGGGCCGACCAGCACGTCAAACACGCTCAGAACATCAACGGAATAGTGGATCTCGCCATTGTGACCATTGCCTTCCAGTGGCAACCGGAAGTGCAGCGAATCGAGCAGACCGACCAGGACAAAGGCGAGCAATACAACAGCCGATGCTGCTGCGACACGACCACGAAACACGCGTTGCCACGGGGCGCGGATATGCGGCTTGCTGCGCGCATAAAAGACAAACACGACCACGACCAGTGTCAACAGGAACACCAGTGCATCGGTCCACAGGATAACCGGCATGATCATGACAGGCGCACCCGCGGATCGACGATGGTATAGGTGATATCCACCAGGATCAGGCCAACGATATAGAGAACGGTTCCCAGGAATACCATGGCGCGGACAACCGCAAAATCCTGCTTGTTAATGGCGTCGATGGTGTAGCTACCCAGCCCGGGGATGGAGAAGAACGACTCTGTCAGCAGGCTGCCCATGAACAGCAGCGGCAGAATGACGACCACGCCGGTGACAATCGGTATCAATGCATTGCGCAGGATATGCCGGAACAGTACCAGGCTCTCGGACAGGCCCTTGGCTCGCGCCGTGCGAATATAGTCCTTGCCGGCCTCCTCCAGAAAGAACGTACGGTACCAGCGCGAGCCTGAACCAATGCCGCTGACGACGCCAATGAGCACCGGCAAAATGATGAACTTGATGGTGTCGATGCCGGCCGCAAAACCGGAAATCGGCATCAGGCGAAACACCTTGGCCAGCAGGTACTGGCCGCCGATGATATAGAACATGCCGGAGATAGACATCAGCACCACACACAGAATAACGCCGGAGACATCAACATAGGTACCACGGAAAAAGGCCATCAACATGGCAAAGGTGATGTTGACCATCAGGCCGATTATCAGTGCGGGTATCGCGATCGCCAGGCTTGGCAACATACGCTGGCTGATGTCGTAGCTGATATCACGACCGTCATCGGAATAACCGAAGTCAAAGGCAAACAGCCGGACCGACTTCTCAAAGAAGATGGTGTCGGTCAACTGCTCGACGCCCTCCGCCTGTTTGTTCAGTAACAAGGGCTTGTCGTAACCGTGACTGGCCTTCCACTTCTCGATTGCCTCGGGAGTGACATGTTTCATACCCAGGTGCAGGCGTGCCATGTCATCCGGTGAGTTCACCACGAAGAACAGGTAGAAGGTCAGGATGTTGACCCCTATCAGAATCGGTATGGCATAGGCGATGCGACGGATGATGTAGGCAAACATCAATGACTCTCCCGGACCGCAGGTTGACGCTGCTGGCGACGGTAAGCCAGCATGGCGGGCAGAACAACCAGCAGCAATAGAGCGGCGATTGCATATAGAGGCCAGAGTACCGGGCGGTTCCATTGCGCCTGCAGTGCCGCGCGCTGTTCCGGCAGGATGCGCTTGTACTTGATTCCGTTGTTCGCCATCAGGTTCGGCTTGGAGTTTTTGTACCAGCCATGGTGCAGTGAGAACTGTTTGGGGAAGAAGCCCCACACCCAGGGCGCATCATAACGGGCTATATCCATCATCTCCCCGATCAGGCGCGCACGGTCGGGTGAATTCTCCATGTTCTTGACCTCATCGAACAGGCGATCAAATTCAGGATTGCTGTAATTGGCTGCATTCTCACCGTTCAGACCGACCTTGCTGTTCGGTCCGTACAGCAGGAACAGGAAATTTTCCGGGTCCGGATAGTCTGCATTCCATCCCCACTGGAAAATCTGCGCCGTACCCTTGAGCATCTTGTCCTGAAAACGGTTGTAGTCGGTGCCACGTATCACCAGCTGCAGGTTGAGCTTGTCGAATTGCTTGGCTAACCAGTCCAGCCGCGCCTTTGCATCCGGCCCGGTGGAAGCGGTATCAAAATACAGTACCAATGGTTTTCCGCTCCGGATATCACGCCCTTCCGGGTAACCGGCCTCGGCAAGCAGGCGGCGCGCTTCCTCAATGGACTTGCGTTGTTGCCCGCTGCCGGTAATGTCATAGACATACGGGTTGATACCCGCCTCACCTTCTGCATGACCGAAGATACCCGGTGGAATCATTCCCTGCGCCGCTATGCCTCGCCCATTGAGGAAAATAGAAATGTACTCCTCGAAATCAATGGCAATCGATATGGCCAGTCGCAGCTTGCGGGCACGCTCAGAATCCCCGCCGACCACCGGGTCCTGCATGTTGAACCCGGTGTAGTAGATAGACGTCGCCACCGCGGTATTCAGACGAATACCCTGTGACTGCATGCCCTCGGTCAGGTTGACCTCGCCACCTGCGCCAATATTGACTGCCTGGTCAAAACTGTCCGAGCTGATCCCGGATGAATCGTAATAACCCTGCAGGAATTTGTTCCAGTACGGGATATCCTCTTTCTCCAGGCTGAATACGATGCGCTCGATAAATGGCATGGGTTTGCCTGCGTCATCCAGCAAACCGGCCTCGCGATCGCCCGGCTCGCCGGCATCAGGATAGTGTTCACCGTGGAAATTGGGATTGCGTTCCATCACCATCTGCCGGTTCGGATTGTTGACCGTCAGCATATAGGGGCCGGTACCGACCGGGTACCAGTCCAGTGTAATATTGCGTTCCTGCATGCCGGGCTGAGAGTAAAAGGCATCGACCTCGGGTGCTACCGGCGCAAAGAACGGCATGGCCAGCCAGTAAAGTAACTGCGGATACTTGCCCTCGATCGTTACCCGATAACGGTAACGATCGAGCACCTCGGCACCGGCCAGCGGGTAATGCGCCAGATCGAGATAGACGCCCCCCTCGCGACCGTCAGCTTCTTTCTCGTAAGCGGCCTCGAGTGTGTCCGCATATTCACCGAGACCGACGATGTAATCACTCATCAGGCCGAAGATCGGCGAATGCAGCTTCGGGTGGGCCAGTCGCTTGATCTGGTAAACATAGTCGGCAGCGACCAGCTCACGGGTACCGGTTACGGAGAAGTCGCCCAGGGTGTGGATATCCTCCAGTTCAGCCTCACCCAGCGCTGCATAGAGCAGGTCACCCTGCTCATCACGTGCGAACGCCGGGTGTGGTTGATAGTGAATGCCCGTCTGGATCTGGATATCGTAATAACTGAAGGCGATCAGCTTATTCTCCGCGTCATCGGGTAACGGTTGACCGTCCGCGTCAAGGTAATGCGCAACGGGAACCGTGGTGGCTGTCAGCGGAATCAGCTGGTAGGGACGCTTGAGGTAGTGATACTGCAGCGGTGGTTCATAGATCTGCCCGGTAAAGGTCACCTCGTTGGAGCTGTACGACTGGGCCGGGTCAAGATGGTTCGGGCGCTCGCTGAAAGAGGCGTAGTAGATATTCCGTCCTGCATCGTCGGCCGGGTACGGCCGGTTCCAGGGCTGACCGTCACAGCCGGCCAGCAGCAGAAAGATGCAACAGATGGCAGCCAGGCTGATTCGTATGTCCGGGTTTTGCTGTGTGTGGCTGGCTTGCATGAGCGGCTATTATAATGAGCACGCTGCCCGGATTCATGCTTTTCAGGGCCTTCTACTGAACGGGGTTTTCCGGTAACGTTACGGCACCCTTCACGGTGCCGCAAATGGGCCGCGGTGATCCGGTAATTAACCTCACTTCATCAGGATATAGCTATGGGATTCTTGAGCGGGAAACGCGCATTGATTGTCGGACTGGCCAGCAACCGGTCGATTGCCTGGGGCATTGCCCGTGCCATGCACCGGGAAGGCGCCGAACTTGCCTTCAGCTACCCAAACGAGAAAATGGGTGTACGTGTCACGAAGATGGCCAGGGAATGTGATTCCGATATTGTGCTGCCCTGCGATGTCAGCAGCGACGAGCAGATCAGCGCCCTGTTTGATGAACTTGGCAAGCGCTGGGACGGTCTGGATGTCATCGTCCACTCGGTGGCCTTTGCGCCGGCTGAACAGCTCGCCGGCGATTATCTCGACTGTGTTACCCGCGAGGGATTTGCCATCGCTCACGACATTAGTTCTTACAGCTTCGCGGCGCTGGCCAAGGCCGGCCGGCCGCTTATGGAGGGCCGCAATGGGTCGCTGCTGACGTTAAGTTACCTGGGGGCCGTACAGACCATCCCCAATTACAATGTCATGGGTATTGCCAAGGCAAGCCTTGAGGCAAACGTGCGTTACCTGGCACAGAGCCTGGGCCCGCAAGGAATTCGCGTCAACGGCATCTCCGCAGGCCCCATCCGTACGCTGGCCGCATCCGGTATCAGCAACTTCCGCAAGCTGCTGGACGTCTTTGCACATACGGCACCACTGCGTCGCAACGTAACCATCGAGGATGTGGGTAATGCCGCCGCATTCCTGTGTTCGGACCTCGCCTCCGGCATTACCGGCGAAATAACCTACGTGGATGGTGGCTACAACACCGTTGGCATGGCGCCACTCAGCCAGGACGCCTGACCGCCGCATCCGTCAGGATATCGCGCTCTCCTTCCAGACGTCCAATCAGCACCGCGCCACAGGAATCACTGAATACATTCACGCTGGTCCGGCACATATCGAGCACCCGGTCGACTGCCAGGATCAGTCCGACCGCTTCTACCGGCAGGCCAATCGCGCTCAGAATAATCGTAATGGCGACCAGGCTGGCTGCCGGAATGCCTGCCACGCCGATGGATGTCAGTAATGCCACCAGCACCACGGTGAATTGCGTCGCAATATCAAGTGTTACGCCATAGGCCTGCGCGATGAACATCGCCGCTACGCACTCGTAAAGGGCAGTGCCATCCATATTGACAGTCGCGCCCAATGGCAATACAAAACTGGTGGTGCGATTGGACACCCCGGCACGTTTCTCGACGCAGTCCATGGTCACCGGCAGCGTTGCCGAGGATGATGCCGTTGAAAATGCCGTCAACAATGCCGGCGACATGGCCTTGAAGTGACGTCCCGGACGTACCCGCGCCACCAGCCGCAGCAACAGCGGCAGGGTAATCAGCAGGTGGGCTGCCAGCGCCACCAGCACGGTGAAGAAAAACACCAGCAGCGGCTGGAAGACCGCGAAACCCGTGGTTGCCACCACCTTGGCGACCAGCGCAAATACACCCACCGGGGCAAACAGCATCACCCAGTCAGTAATTTTCATCATCACCGCGAACACGCCCTGCCAGAAGTCGCGCAGCACCTTGCCGGGTGCGGCTTCGATTTTCGTCATGAAATAGCCGAACAACAGGCTGAAAAAGATCAGGCCCAGCATCCTGCCTTCTGCCGCCGCCTCTACAATGTTCGGGGGAATCATGCGAATGAATATATCTACGACATCGCCGGCGCCCTTGCCCTGTACACGTTCGGTAATCTCCGTGGTATCGGCATCAGACAGGGCTATGATTTCACGCGCCGGTTCGCCATCGACGATGCCGGGGGCGATTATATTAACGGCTAGCAGGCCGATCAGTATGGCAAACAGGCTTGTCGTGAGGTAGTACAGCAGCGTCTTGCCGCCAAGTCTGCCCATGTCATTTCCACCGCCGATCCCGGCAACGCCGGTAATGATCGATGACATGATCAGGGGGACAATCAGCATTTTCAGGGCACTCATGAACATCGTGCCCAGGAAGGAATAGATTTCAAGAAACGAGATACCGAATATGCTCGTTCCGGGACCGGTCAGTGCACCGACGATAACGGCCAGGACCAGTGCGATCAGTATTTGCCAGTGCAGTTTCAGCGTGAATTACCTCTCGCCGCAATCCTGCCAGGAATGCTTACTCAGTCCCTGAATCAGGCATTTGAATGTCGGCCTGCGCCTTCAGTTCGCTAATCACCATCAGCATCTCGTTGGTGCCCTGTATCTCGTTCAGCGAGCGCCACACCTGCTTGCGACCAGCCTCCGGTAATTCATCGTACTTGCCATCCTGCACTTCCTGCAGTTCCAGCAGCGCGTAATCACCTTCCGGCAGATGCATCCCCTCATAAACAGGGCTATCGGAAGCCTTCCCCGGCAGTGCAAATGCCTTGCTGACAAGCACACGTGAAGGAGTCTCTGAATTGCGTAGCAAAAGGTTGGTCGTGCCCGGCTCCAGGTCCTCATTTTCGGCCAGCGACGCCAGGTCGATAGCGCCGGACCTCAACTCAGCAAGCAGACGCTGGCCTTTTTCTTCCAGCATGGCCCGGGTTTTAACCACGCGCAGTACCGCATGCACCTGTTCCCGGACGTCTTCAAGCGCTTGCAACGCAGCCTCCTGGTGTTCCAGCAGGCGCACGACCACGATATGATCATCGCTGATCTCGACGGCCTGACTGTTATAGCCGTTTTTCAATACATCGTCACTGAATGCGGCCTCGACTACGCCGGGGTTCTCCGCGATGCCATTACCTCCAGCCCGGGCAACCCAGTCAGATTCCTGTATTTCGAGGCCCAGTGCATCCGCGACACCCTGGAGAGAGTTCGGCTGTTCGAATGCGATATTGGAAAGCGTCTCTGACTGTTCATAAAACAGGTCATTGCGATCTGACTCAAGCAAACTGGCAACCAGTTCGTTGCGCACTTCTTCCAGCGGAGTAGCGACTTCTGCTTCGATTTCCAGTAACTCGATTACGTGAAAGCCAAACGAAGACTGTATCGGCTGGCTGCGCTCGCCCTTGTCCATGCTGAATGCAGCTGCCTCG
>Ga0224514_10000329_pt1 | contig 14043 bp, 14 predicted proteins | sample SF_May12_sed_USG_3_FD_169107 | JGI IMG/M metagenome (GOLD analysis project Ga0224514, IMG submission 169107) | Sediment microbial communities from San Francisco Bay, California, United States - SF_May12_sed_USGS_24 | ecosystem: Environmental > Aquatic > Marine > Sediment | place: USA... | reverse complement strand
AACTTTGCATTATTGACCTCACCAAGACATGAAATGGTAGATATTCCACATAGGGCTAAATATCGTGCTGAAGGGGCTTAACTTAGTGCCATTCGGATGTGTCCCGAATGGCACTAAGTTAAGCACTTTTATTATGAAAACGGCACCGTCCAGGCCTCTACTATTAACAGGGCAACTTGAATTGTTGTATCCTCAATATTGTCATTTCAGAGATCTCCGACCCGCATTGTTTTAGCGGGAATCCGGTTTTAATTGTTAGGGACGCCCTATAAAAGACTTTGGCCATGACACATGTTAATTGCCATTGCAGGCTTATTAATACAGGGGCAAGCTATTGATAGTGCATGCTAAACACCCTTAACTTAGTGCCATTCGGATGTGTCCCTATTAACTATAACTATTGATAGATCACCAAAACACCTCCCTCCCAAGGGTGAATCTACATCTAATTCAATTCTATAACGATCTCTACGGGTGGGTTTCTGATCTGGGCGCAGTGAATTTCTCCCTTGGCGCTCTCTCCAGGTTTTAGGTCACTGTTAAAGATAAGATGGGCAATACTTTTCATGCCATCCTGGAAACAAAACGCATCGGCTTTTGTGACCATTCCGCCGTTGTAAGTGATTTTCCCTGCAAAAACGGGGTTGTCTCCATTCATACGTTCAAATGCCCAATTGCTGAAAGTCAGAGCCTTCGCGTTCTTGCCTGTCACCTCTAAGGTCATCTGTTTTGGAGTTTGCCCTGTATTGTTCGCCACTTTCCTGTCCTCGCTTGAGCATGATGCAGCAGTTACAGCAAGGGCAACGGTGATTAAAACGCTACTAATGAAAGGACGTGTTATCCCCCGGAGTTTTGGTTCTTCAGTCATTCAATCCTCCTTATTTAGTTGCGAAGCGCAGATTATAGGAACATCATGCCTGTATATTATTTTCATCCATCAAAACCATAAGTTTATAACTTGTCAAATAAAGTTTCCTCTTAAGAAAAGGGCCAGGGATCGGTTCTAACGTATGACATTTAAAACTCCCTGAGGAGGTCCGGTAAATATTGTTTATATTATAAAGGTGGCGTATTTATCCTCTCTTAGTGACCTTCCTGTACTTGGTGGATAAATCTTTTGAAAATATCAGTTCTCCTTTTTCACCCCCGGTTCCTGAAAAATAAAGCGTTTACCCTTGCTCACAAATTTGAAACTCTCCCCTTTGTAATGATAGGTCTTCTGGTCCTTGCTGCCGGGATTTAAAACAATGTCCCCGGAAATCTCAACAGTGTAGGTTGGCTTCTTCTCGCTATTATCGACAAAAACGCGGGTCACTTCAATGGGGCTCGTCATCTCATTAAAACGTTCCGCCGGTTCGGCCACATTGATCATGCCCATCCAGTAGAGGTAGCCTCTTTCAGGATCAAAACGGAAAACAGAAAAGCCCCAGCTCGATTCAGCGCCTACCTCGGCCAGGATAATTACCGACTTATCATCATAATAAAAGGTGGGCGTCAGCATGAGACTGTCACCGGCGCCTTTTGTAGTCTGAACCCTGCGAAGCCGTTTATTATTTCGCTCTTTGATGAGGTAAAACCTTATCCCTTTATCCTTTCCACCCTGGTAACCTATGGCGGCAACGACATAATAATCTTCAATGCGGGGAATCTTGTAAATAAAAGGGTATTTGCCGATGCCATACCACTTGAAAAAAGTTTCCGACAATTGAAGGGCCTCCTCAGGAGCCAGCATTTCGGCATCGTATACATAGATCTTGCCGTCTTCACCGCTAACGAAGGCTTCATCGGGCCTGTGAACAACCATTTCAAGGGCAAAGGAAGGAGCCGTCCAAAAAATAATGAGAAAAAATATGAAAATACGCATATCTAATTAACTCTTTTAAATAATGAAATAATGAGGGACATCATCGGAATTATTTACTTTTTTTGGACGGCGTTTTTTTAACTTTTACTTTTTTTTCTTCAGGTGCTTCACTACGGGTAATAACCGTCCTCATAGGGAAAGGAATGTCAATACCGACTCCGGCAAAGCGCCTGTTTATCTCCATATTAATCTTGTCCTGTGTGGCAAAACGAATGGAATAATTATCTACCCAAAAAGCCAGCATCATATCAAGTGCGCTGTCTCCGAAACCTGTAAAATAGGCCGCCGGCGACGGATCTCTCAGGACTTCTTCAACGGCAAGGGCCGACTCTATCATTGTCTTTTTAGCGAGTTCCACATCGGTACCGTAGGCAATGCCAACTTCTACCCTGCCGCTTACCTTGGAATCGGGATAGCTGTGATTGACAAGCCGCGTATTGACAAGGTCACTGTTGGGCACGACAAGTATAGTATTATAAAATGTCTTAATTTTTGTGCTCCTCATGCCGATTTCCAGCACGTCGCCTATTTCACCGGAACCGAGCTCAACCCTGTCACCGGGCCTGAAGGGGCGGTCTACCATGATGGTAAAACCGGAAATCATATTGGCCAGCGTATCTTTTGCAGCAAGACCAATGGCAAGAGAACCGACGCCGAGGGCGGTAACAAGAGAATAAATATCCTGGTTGAAATGCTTCAGGATGGCAATGAGGCCGCCCAGGAAAATAAAGATGGCAAGAAGTTTTTCGATAAGGGGGAGAAATTCCTTGTCGAGCCTCGATTCAGTCTCTTTGGCTATTTTTTCAGCATACCACTTGAGAGCTTCATCAAAGACGGAATAAACGAGATAGACGGCAATGGATATACCTGCCACATAGATAATCCCGTCTATTATGCTGTTAAAGGTACCGGCCAGAGGAAGACGGGTAAAAGCAATGTAAATACCTATAAAAAGAATCAGGTAATGTATCGGCTTTTTGCCTCTTTCCAGAATTCTGTCATCGAGCTCGGTAGGCGTCTTTTTTACAAGAATCGATACCCAGTTATTAAGCGTATATTCCGACGACTTTCCAATGGCCCAGAAGAGGACCAGTATAAGAAAGGAAATAAAAAGCGTACCCAGCCATGCATAAATATCCATTTTAAGCCCTCCCGGTGACTATTGCATTTGAAACGATCATATTAAGTAATTGCTTAAGTTTATGAAAAATGTTCGCCGTTGCGAGCGTAGCGCGGCAATCTCCTTTATCCACAAACTGCAAGGAGGTTGCCACGTCGTTGCACTCCTCGCAAAGACGCCTTTTTATCAGGCCCCAAATACCCTCTTAAAGAGATTATCCACATTTTTGAGATAATAATCGAGATTAAAGGCCTCTTCAAGCTCTTCCTTGCTTAGCAGGTTCATTACGTCCTTGTCACCAAGCAGTTCTTCCTTAAAATCGGCTCCCTCTTCCCAAACCTTCATGGCATTTCTCTGGGCCAGGCCGTAAGCCTCTTCACGGGTAATCCCCTTTTCCACCATTTTAAGCATGATCTGCTGGGAAAAGACGAGGCCCTTCATAAGGTTGAGGTTTTTCATCATATTTTCAGGGTAGACAACAAGACCGTCAATAAGACCGATGGTCCTGTTGAGCATAAAATCGAGCGTTACCGTCGCATCGGGACCAATGACCCTTTCAACGGAAGAATGGCTGATATCTCTTTCATGCCAGAGGGGAATATTTTCAATGGCCGATAGCGCATAGCCTCTCACCAGCCTGGCAAGGCCTGTCAGGTTTTCCGAAAGAACAGGATTACGCTTGTGCGGCATGGCGCTCGATCCTTTTTGTCCCTTGGTAAAGGGCTCTTCCGCCTCATAAACTTCCGTTCTCTGGAGGTGCCTGATTTCGACGGCAAACTTTTCGATGCTCGAAGCAATGAGAGCAAGCGTACTGAAGTATTCTGCATGGCGATCACGCTGGATGACCTGCGTCGATACAGGCGCCGGCTTGAGACCCAGCTTTTGACAGACCTTTTCCTCAATGTCTAGCGGCATATGGGCAAAGGTCCCCACAGCGCCGGAAACCATACCGACACTGATCACATCAAGGGCCCTTTCCATTCTTTCCAGGTTTCTCCTCATTTCGTCGTACCACATGGCCATTTTGAGGCCAAAAGTAACAGGCTCGGCGTGGATACCGTGAGAGCGGCCCATCATAGGCGTCATCTTATGCTCCAGGGCCCTTTTCTTAATAACTTCCATAAGTCTTTTAATATCGTCAAGAATGATTTCTCCGGCTTCCCTCAAAAGAAGCGCATAAGAGGTATCGAGCACGTCGGAAGAGGTCATTCCCATATGAATGAACCTCGAATCGGGCCCTACATATTCAGCGACGGAAGTTAAAAAAGCGATTACATCATGCTTTACCACCTTCTCTATTTCATCGATCTTGTCGGCATCAAAATCGGCTTTTTCCTTAATAACCTTCATGGCATCATCAGGAATCTTCCCCAGTTCGTTCCATGCCTCACAAGCGGCAATCTCCACATCGAGCCACTTCTGGTATTTGTTCTGCTGCGTCCATATTTTGACCATTTCAGGTCTTGAATAACGTTCGATCATAATTTTTTCTTCCTTTGTTCCTCAATTTATTTAATTCTGTAATTTATTACTTTTCAATTTCTAACAATTTGTTGCAGGTTACCAGTTACAAGTTGCAGGTTTTTCAGACCGGGATTTTATAAAATTTTATTTCCAGTTGCCTTCAACATATTTGATAAAGCGGTTAATCTTGCGGCCTAATGTTTTATACTCACTCACCATTGTTTCAATTTCTTTATTATTCAGATCGTGCGTATCATTTATTATGTTAAGGTGCAGAATTGTCTCATCACAGGATGCCTGGGCATAAATAAGAAACCTTATAAAGTCCGCTTTATAACTTCTCCTACCATATCCTTCGACAATACACGATGTAACTCCCTTAGAAGACCTTCTAAGCTGACTCCCCTCTTCATAAAGTTCATACTTAGGTAGTCCCGGAGATATTTTATGTACTCTTACGGCAAGTTTATAGGAAAGAGTATAAACCTCCGGATCCCTAAAACTTTTCATTTTTCTCTTTTATCCAACCTGAAACCTGTAACTGGTAACCTGCAACAAGGTTTTTCAAATTTTTATCATCTCCCCCACCCTCTCCTGCCGGGCCATGGAGACCTTCACCTCCCCGTGAAAGCGTTCTTTCATGCGCGACATGAGCGTTTCATACGCCAGATCAGGATTGTTATTTACTTCACTCAGGTGTGCCAGCACAATGGATTGGAGTTTTTCGTGGTATACGTCCTCAACGAGTTCGGTACAGGCCAGGTTGGAAAGATGGCCCTCCCTCCCTTTGACTCTCTGTTTTAAATGCCAGGGATAAGGCCCGTCTATGAGCATGGTTTCATCATGGTTTGATTCAACAACCATTACGTTGCAGCCTTTAAGACATTCTCTTACAAGTCGCGTAACATAACCGAGGTCCGTTGCTATCCCCCCTTTTTTACCTTCCGCCCGGAAGATAAAACCGACGGATTGCCTTGAATCGTGAGGTGTGGAGAAGGGGTAGAATTCCAGGTCATTAATGGAGAAGAGCGTTCCCGATTCTATTTCATCGATATGGCTGATCTTTCCCCATACCTTTTCCGATGCCTTAATCGTGCCGTAAGCGGAATAAACAGGAAGATTATACCTTCTTGCCATAATCCCCACACCGGAAACGTGGTCCCTGTGATCATGGGTGACGATGACAGCATCGAGCGTTTCGGGATCAACGCCGATAGAATCGAGACGTGACGTCAGTTCCCGGCCGCAAAGCCCGGCATCGATTAAAACCTTCGCCCCGCCCCCTTCCAGGTAGATCGAATTTCCCCTGCTTCCACTTGCAAGTGCACAAAGACGCAAAACTGTTTTAACCCTCAAAAAATATAGAAAAAATAAAGAAAGATGATACTTGATCAGAGGAAAAGATTCAAGCAATGAATCCCTTCGGGCAATGAAAAGGCGCATTTCCTTCGTTCCGCGTCGGCAAGACTTTTCATAAAGCAAATAATTGACGGGGGTGATGCCGGACATGCCTTCATTTAAATTTGCTTGAATATATTAAAAGATGTGTTATTATAATAGGTTACAGTTATAATTAGGTTAAATGCGTCAAGTTTTCGGCAATATACGAAAGAAATGATGAAAAAGATTTTGAAAAGCACCCTCTTTATGAGCGCAACGGCCGATCATACTCCCGCCGATGCCGGCCTTAAGGCAGACCATGCTGCTCTTATAGCCAAGCTGATTTTTCTGGTTGTTGCAGCCTGGCTCACATCAGGTATGGCCGTTAAACTTATAGGAGGAGTGATTCCTGCCATCCCCTCACCACCACTTGCTTCTGAAAGCAGCGCTTCAGGAATTCCGGCGGCAGCAGAAAGGCGGCAGCTTTCATACTACAGTCCCGTCTGGGAAAAAAATGTCTTCAACCCTGAAGGAACGGTTACACCGCTGGAACCGACAGCAGAAGAAGTCAACGTTGAAGAAGAAGCCGGGCCTGTAGAAAACATTCCCTTGTCATCACTTAATTACAGACTTATGGGAACGGTTGCAGGTATTCCTGCCTACTCTTTTGCCGTTATCAAAGCACCTGATAAAAAAGACCAGTCACTTTACCGTATAGGCGACATGGTTGGCCCCGCAAAAATTGTGCGAATAGAGCGCAACAGGGTAATTGTCAATAATGCCGGAAGTGAAGAGATGCTGGAAGTCCAGTTCGATGAAGCCGCAGCCCTGGAAAAGAGGATTAGCTCTCCCACAAAGGGCATAAAAAAAGTAGCGGCAGACAGGTTTATTCTCGACAAGAAAGAAGTGGACAGACTGTCCGGTAATGTTAGCCAGTTCATGACTCAGGTAAGAGTCGTACCCAACCTGGTCAGAGGGAAAGGAGCAGGTTACAAGCTGCTTAATATCAAGAGGGGAAGCCTCGTCGAAAGCATCGGACTACAAAACGGGGATATTGTGAAGGAGATTAACGGCAGAGCCATTGATAAACCGGAAGAGGCCTTTATGGTATACCAGCAGCTTAAAGACGGGGGAAGCTTCAGCATAAAACTTGAGAGAAGAGGGAAACGAGAAACCATTCATTACGAAATAAGATAATTTTTTCGTATTTTGTGTAGAAATCATTCTGGAGGCATTTTGAAAAAACAGGGACCAGTGAAAACAGTTGTTTTCACCTTTTTATTAATACTGGCATTTATTTGGGCGGGCAATTCATGGGCGGCAGAAAAAAAACTCATATCCATGGATTTCGATAATGCCGATATTCGGGTCGTTATCAAGTTCATCAGTGAGCTGACAGGTAAAAATATCATTGTCGACAACAGGGTAAAGGGGAAGATAACCATCATATCGCCCAGAAAAATAACACCTAAAGAGGCTTACAGGGTCTTTGAATCCATTCTTGAGGTGAGTAACTTTTCTGCCGTTGAATCGGCAGGCATCATAAAAATCATCCCCAAACCGGATGCCTCCAAATCACTTTCATCGACGAGAAAAGGGAGAGAAAGCAGGAAAATCCCCAAAAATGACAAAATCGTTACCCAGATCATCCCTCTCGAATATGCACCTTCTCCAAGTATAAAGGCAACACTGGCGCCCCTGGTTTCAAAAAACGGGCTCATGATCGACTATCCCGGCACAAACACCCTTATTGTTACCGATATTTCCTCCAATATCAGGAGAATGCTTGAAATCATCGGAGAAATCGATGTGGCCGACATTCGCGAAAAGCTGGAAGTGATAAAGCTTACCTATGCCGACGCAGACAGCCTCTCCAAGGAGCTCGCGAGTATCTTCCCCATAAGCAAAAGGGCAAAATCCGGCGCCGGAAGAAGAGGCGCACAACCTGGAGCATCTTCAGTTCTTAAGTTTATTCCTTACAGTCGAACCAACTCTATCATTGTTGTAGCCGATGAAGCGGAACTGGAAAAAATCAGGGAACTGATTAACATGCTCGATGTTCAGACGGAGATGGAAGAAGGAGAGATCCACGTTTACTACCTGCAAAACTCCGTCGCCGAAGACCTTGCCAAAGTACTCAACAACATGACACAGACAAGGGGAAAGCAACGGCCTAAAGCGGGGGCCAAGGGTGCAACAACAGAGATGCCTATTACGGGCAACATTGCCATTACGCCCGACAAGGCGACCAATGCCCTCGTCATTACAGCCTCTCCCAGGGATTTCAGGGTCATTAAGGGGGTCATTGAAAAGCTCGATATCCGGAGGAGGCAGGTTTACGTTGAAGCCACTATTATGGAAATCAGCCTGGATAAACAAAGAGACCTGGGCTTCGAATTTCGCGGCACCACTGATCCCGCCAGTTCGAGCAATATCGAAGTAATAGGGGGCTCCAGCTTGGAGGCATTGAAGCGGCAAGCGCCAATCCGCTCGGCCTTTCAAGTCAGGGCCTTGTCGTCGGCGCTGTCGATGGAACCATCGAATGGGCCGGACAGACCTTTTACAACATAGGAGCGCTGGTAAGGGCGCTGGAGACGGAATCAGGCATTAACGTCCTTTCCACACCTCACCTTCTGACAACCAATAACGAGGAAGCGGAAATCGTCGTCGGTGAAAACGTGCCCTTCGTTACAAGCAGAGCCCAGACATCAGCCGGTACACCCCTTGAAACGATCGAGAGAAAAGATGTGGGTATCAAGCTGAAACTAACGCCACAGGTCAATGAGAGTGATTTTATCAAGCTAAAAATTTTCCAGGAAATATCCAATGTAAAAGAGACCCCTCTTCAGGGCGCATCCGATCTGATTACTACAAAGCGATCTGCACAGACCACCATCGTTGCGAGAGACAGCCAGACCGTGGCCATTGGCGGCCTCATCAAGGATAACGAATATGACACGGCAAGCAAGGTTCCCTGCCTGGGTGACATCCCGCTCCTTGGCATGCTTTTCAGATATACAGAAAAGAAAAAAGAAAAAACAAACCTCCTCATATTCCTCACACCCCGCATCATTAGAGATGCTGAAGGGATGGAAATAATTACCCGGGAAAAAAGAGAGAATATGAAGTCATTTATCAGGGAAAATCTTGCTGACGGTGAAGACAAAGAGGAAGAAATGAAGAAAGAGGAAAGCCGGGCAAACTGATGAAGCCTATAGGTGAAATACTTCTTTCCAGAGGGGCCGTTGATGAAGCGGACCTTGAGGCTGCTCTCCTTGCCCAGAAATCAAAATATGAACTATTGGGAAAAATATTAATCGGCAAGGGGAGTATTACGGAAGAAGAACTGCTCCTTGCCCTGGCAGAGCAATTTGACATAACCTACATGGAAAAACTGCCTGAAACGATCCATGCCGAAGAGATAAAGAAGGCAGCGCCCCTGAACTATCTAAAAAAAAACGGCATTCTCCCCTACCGCATTGAAGAGGACACCATTTATGTGGCCATCTCCGATCCTTTAAACACGGCGCCTCTTGATGACATTTACTCACTAACAGGAAAGAAGACCGTTCAGGCCCTTTGCTCCAGGGAAAAGATTACCGCAAGAATTCACAATCTCATGGAAGAAAACTTCTCATCCACGGAAGAAGTCATGGAAGATATTACCGATGAGAACGTAGGCGGACTTTCCATCGACCTGGAAGAAGCGCAGGATCTTCTCGATTTTTCCGACGAGGCCCCCATTATCAGGCTCGTCAATAAGCTCTTTTACCAGGCCGTCAGGGAACGGGCAAGCGATATCCACATCGAACCTTACGAATCGAAAGTGACGGTTCGCTTCAGGATAGACGGCACGCTCTATGAAAAGCTAACACCCCCTAAAAGTTTCCATTCGGCCATCGTATCACGGCTGAAAGTCATGGCCGGGCTCAATATTGCCGAGCGGCGGCTTCCCCAGGACGGAAGGATAAAAATCAAGATTGCCGGAATGGACGTGGACATTAGACTGTCCGTTATTCCGACGGCCTTCGGGGAAAGGCTCGTAATGAGAATCCTGGACCGGGCAAGCGTGCTTCTCGGCATATCGGACCTCGGTATGGGCAGCAGCGACGTTGAACGCTTTAACAGGATAATCAATGCTTCAAACGGCATCGTCCTCGTTACGGGGCCGACGGGAAGTGGAAAAACAACCACACTTTACGCCGCCATGGCAGAACTCAATTCTCCCGAGCGAAACATTCTTACCGTCGAAGACCCCGTTGAATACCAGATTGCCGGTATCGGCCAGATTCCCGTCAATACCAAGGTGGGGCTTACTTTTGCCCGGGGACTCCGATCCATTCTGAGGCAGGACCCCGATATTGTCATGGTCGGTGAGATTCGTGATGTAGAAACAGCGGAGATTGCCATCCAGGCATCACTGACGGGGCATCTTGTTTTCAGTACGCTCCACACAAACGATGCGGCAAGCGCCGTAACTAGGCTTGTCGATATGGGAGTAGAGGCCTTTCTCGTATCGGCAACGGTTCGCGCCGTCATTGCCCAGCGCCTTGTCAGACAAATATGCGAAGCCTGCCGGGAAAGTTACCTGCCCAACCATGAACTGCTTGATGAACTCGGCATAAAGGAGGAAATGACCTTTTACAGGGGAAAAGGTTGCGAGCAGTGTTCAGACACCGGTTACAGGGGAAGAGGCGCCATTTACGAAATTATGACCCTCAGTGAAACGGTAAGACGGCTCATTGTCGAATCGGCCACGAGAGATGACATCAGGAGTGAAGCCATCAAGGGGGGCATGGTCACCATGAGGGAAGACGGCCTGAAAAAAATCAAAGAGGGAATCACCACACCGGAAGAGGTACTTGCCGCCACAAGGGAAGTTGAGTAGTTTTGGAAAAGATTGATCTAAAAAAGAAACAAAAACGCTATGCAACCTTTTTTATTGTCCTCTTCCTCCTTTTTTTTATGGCCAGGTTTCCCTTGAAAGAGGCCAGGAACTGGGCTATTTCAACAGCGGCCTCCTCGGCGGAGCTTGATATATCACTTGGCGATTCATCCATTCTGCTTCCTCTCGGCCTGGAACTTGAAAGCTTTGTCATTGCCGGAAAGGGCCGGGCATTAGTCACCCCTCACATCGACGTGCTCGGGGTAAAGGCAAACCCCTTCAGCCTCATAGGCAGCAGGAAAAAACTCAGCTTTTATATTATTAACGGTGGCGAAGGAAAGGGCGCCATAGTCATAGAAGAGGGGAAGGCAGAAATAGGTATTGAAGCTAACCTCCTTGATATAGGTGGCCTAAAACTGAAGAATGGCGCTGTCATAGAACGTGGCAAGGTAAGCATTAAGGGCAGCATAACAATAGAAGCCGATTATATGAAGGGAAAGGGAAGCCTTCATGCAGAGGGAAGCGACATGCTCATTAAGAACGCAAGCCTCTTTGCTCCCGAGCTTCCCCTGAAAAAATTTACGGCAAAGCTCGATAAAAATGGCGCCACAGTAATGATCAAAGCCCTTGCGCTTGTCATGGACGGACTTCAGTTTAATGGCCAGGGGACCATTAAACTGGCAAAGCCTGCCCAAAACAGTTCCCTTGATCTTGGCGGAAAAATCGAATTGTCAGAGGCTTCCTACAGTCCGCTGTCAGGTATGATCTCCATGATAAAGGGGCCGGCAGATGGAGGAAACAATTTTACCATCCACCTTTCGGGGACTGTAAAGAGACCTGATTTAAAAATTAACGGGAAAAAGCTTTTTTAGCGTAAAGAGAACACAGCTTATGGCCGTATTCAGATACAAAACATACGATGGCTCAGGGAGGATGCTGTCAGGTATTATCGATGCCGACAGCACGGACCATGCCACGTCCAAACTGAAATCAAAGGGCCTTTTTCCTTTCGAAGTAACAAGAGAGGCCGGGGCGGCTGAAAGCAGGCAAAGGAAAGAATCTGCCAGGGGGAGAATAAAAAAATCGGAGATTACCGCTTTTACAAGACTCTTTGCCTCGCTCCTCACATCGGGCATGCCCGTCGTCGATTCCCTGACGGCCCTGTCGGAACAGATATCCAGAGCTACTTTAAGGAAAACCATTGTTGACATTAAGGAGAAGGTATCATCGGGTATGGACCTTTCAGAAGCCTTTTCCCGCTACCCTGACCATTTCAGCAAAACCTTCGTCAATCTCGTCAAGGCTGGTGAACGGGGAGGAGAACTGGACCAGGTGCTGGATGAACTTGCCGGGGTCGGTGAAAAACAGGAGGCCCTTCGGGGCAAATTCATGGCCGCCATGATCTACCCCATTCTTATGACCATCATAGGAGCGATGGTGCTCACCATCCTCTTTATCCTTGTCATTCCCAGGATTATCTCCATCTTCACTAATATGGGCCAAACCCTCCCCCTCCCCACAAAAATACTGGTCTGGACAACAAACACCATCAATACAAACTGGCCATTCATACTTGCGGCAGGCGCCCTGTTCTTTCTCCTGCTTTTGAGAATGAGAAAGAGCAGGAAAGGAAGATTCTTTATAGATAGGGCATTCCTTAAACTACCCGTAACGGGGAAGATTTTATGCAGGCTTGAAGTATCGAGGTTTGCAAGGACCTTTTCACTCCTCCTCAAGGGAGGGGTACCCATTACAGAAGCCCTTGACATTGCAAAGGATGTAGTTAAAAATTCAGTTATTGTCGAAAATATAGGCCATGCCAGGGATAATATTGCCGAAGGGGGGCACCTTTCGCCGGTGCTTAAGGAGGGAGGGATCTTTCCCCCTGTCGCTGTCCATATGATCGCCGTTGGAGAAAAGGGGGGAAATCTTGAAGAGATGCTTTTAAATATTTCCAAAAGCTTTGACAGGGAAGTGGAGAACTTTACCGCCGGCTTGTCGTCCATTATCGAACCTGTTCTCATTATAGCCATGGGGCTGGCCGTCGGCTTTATCGCCATGGCCATACTTTTACCCATTTTTGAAATGAATGTAATGGTTGGAAAATGAGCTTAATAAAGAACCTTAGTGAGAGTGAAAGAAGAACGATCAAATGGGGAAGCATTGCCACTGTTTTTCTCCTCTACATGGTCCTCATTGTTTTGCCCCTAAAGGACAAAGAAGAGGATTATAAAAGGCTGTCCGGGAAAATGCTCAAAATCGCCGAACGGGTAAGGGCCATGTCGAGGGAATACAGAGGACTGACAAAGCGTTTTGAAGAACTTAAAAGCGCCAATCCTCAGAAGGAGGAGAGCTTTACCCTCTTTTCTTTCCTCGACAAGGTAGCCACCGATTCGGGCCTGAAAAAGAATATAAAGGGAATGAAACCTTCCATTCAGGCAAAGGAGGGGTACACCGAATCGACAGTTGCCGTCGAACTGGAAGACGTACAGATAAAACCCCTTACCGAGTACATTCACCTCGTTGAATCATCGGGTCAGAATATCATGATAAAAAAGGTAGATATAAAACCGCGCTACAGTAATCCCGACAGAATTAACGTAAATCTCATCATCTCTGCTATTGCCATCAATTAGGGCTGGAGAGAAAAAGCATAAAGAGGAGAAGTCAATGAAGGAAGAAAAAAAACGATTAAACAACAAGGGATTTACACTCATAGAGATACTGGTGGTTCTCATTATTTTGAGTGTCCTTGCCGCCCTTGTAGCCCCCAGGTTCCTTGGCAGAACGGATGAAGCAAAAATAGAAGCGGCACGCATACAGATTAAAAACTTCGAAGGCGCGCTCAAACTCTTTTATCTCGATAACGGTTTTTATCCATCCACGGAGCAGGGGCTGGAAGCGCTTGTTACCAAACCGACAACGGGGAAAATACCTAAAAAGTATAAAGAGAATGGCTACCTGGAAGGGGGCCGGCTCCCTCATGATCCCTGGGATAATGACTTTGTCTATCTGTCACCGGGTATCAATAACAAGGAGTATGATATTGAATCCTATGGCGCCGACGGTGAAGACGGCGGCGAAGGCAACGATGCAGATATTGAGAGCTGGAACGTCAGATAGAAGGGGTTTTACCCTTATTGAAGTTGCCATGGTGCTCTTTATTTTCAGTATTCTCATGGTAGCCGCAGCGCCAAGACTGGCCTCCTTTCTATCATCATCAAAACTGGAAACAAACGTATCCCGGCTGGCAATCTATCTGGAACATATAAGAGACGAGGCCATTTATAAAAGAAAAGTCCTCATCTTGCGATGCCGTATCGAAGAAGG
>Ga0224514_10000328_pt1 | contig 14083 bp, 14 predicted proteins | sample SF_May12_sed_USG_3_FD_169107 | JGI IMG/M metagenome (GOLD analysis project Ga0224514, IMG submission 169107) | Sediment microbial communities from San Francisco Bay, California, United States - SF_May12_sed_USGS_24 | ecosystem: Environmental > Aquatic > Marine > Sediment | place: USA... | reverse complement strand
TCGGTGGCGGCATACGATTGCAACAAGATTCGCAAGCATGAATTTACCCGCCCGGACAAGGAAGATGATCGGGTGCGACAGATCGAGGCGCTCAATGCCCAGACCGGTCCGGTGTTGCTGGCCTACGCATCCGACCCGGAGGTCGACGCATTGCTTGCCGGCGTTACCGGCACGGATCCCGAGGTCGACCTGGTTGCCGATGACGGCATTGGGCATACCCTCTGGGTAGTGCGTGACCGGGACCTGGTTGGGCGCATCAGCCAGGCGTTTGACGCCATGCCGGCGCTGTATATTGCCGACGGTCATCACCGTTCCGCCGCGGCCTCGCGGGTAGCGGCCACGCGTGGCGACTCGGACACTGCCGGGTATTTCCTGACCGTGATCTTTCCCCATGAGCAGATGCAGATTTTCGACTACAACCGTGTAGTCAGGGACCTGGCTGGCATGTCGGCGGAGACATTTCTTGCCCGTGTCGTGGAATGCTTCAAGGTTATGCCGGCAGATAATGCGGTACGACCCGACGGGCCGGGCGTGTTTGGCATGTACCTGTCCGGACAGTGGTACCGGCTGGTTGTGCATCCGGAGAAAATTCCGGACGATCCGGTCGGTCGGCTGGATGTCAGCCTGCTTGCGGATCAACTGCTGGCACCATTGCTGGGTATTTCCGACCCGCGCCGCGATGCGCGCATTGATTTCGTCGGTGGTATCCGTGGCTTGCAGGAACTGGAACGACGTGTCGACAGTGGCGAGATGGCGGTGGCCTTCTCGCTGCATCCCACGAGCATGGAGGATCTGATGGCGGTCGCCGATGCCGGCGAGGTCATGCCGCCCAAATCGACCTGGTTTGAACCCAAGCTGGCCGACGGGCTGGTCTCCCTGGTGCTGGACTGACAGGGGTGTAGCGCGCCGACTTGCCAAGCGCGGCATTGTCAGTGGCACAGGCACCTAGGCGATCTCGCTCTCAAAGACATAATCGAGCGTCTTGGCCGGCTCCTGGATGAAGTTCCCCTGGATACCGTCGACCCCGATCTGCCAAAGCATTGCCAGGCAGCTGGCATCCGCCACAAATTCTGCGATGCAGAGCTTGTTGTTTTCCCTGGCCAGTTCGGTGATAGACCTTACACGTGCCTGGGCGTCACTGTCTTCCGCCATGCTGGTAATCAGGCTGCCGTCGATCTTGAGGATGTCGGCTGGCACGTGAGTCAGTAATTGCGGTTGGTCGCCTATGCCGAAATGTTCCAGCGCGACCTTGCAGTGCAGGCTCTGCATGGCCTGTACAAAGTTCATGGCGCCTGCCAGATCTGTAATGGCGTTACGCTCGGGGATTTCAAACACCACACCATCACTGACCAGCCGGTATTCGCGTAACTTGCTGCTGATCCACTCAGGTAGTTCGGGGTCGGCAATTGATGAGCCGCTCAACTTGATAAAGAATGAAACCGGATTGTTGCTGCGTGCTTCTGACAGCACTTCAAACGCCTTGTTGATGACCCAGCGGTCTATTTCCCCGCTCATGCCGGTCTTCTCTGCGATGGAAAGGAACTGTCCCGGCAGGATTACATGGCCCTCTTCGTCGATAATACGCAGCAGCACCTCGTAGCGCTGCGTGGTATCGCCTTTCAGGCTCACGACAGGCTGGTAGACCAGGTAGAAACGTTCCTGGTCGATGGTGTCGCGGATCACCTGGTCCCACTCCTGTTCCTGCCCGGAGTTCTCGTCCACCACGGTGCTGTGACTGTGTAGCTGGTTGCCTCCGGAGGTGCGCGCCACTTCACAGGCCATGTCCGCATACGAGATCAGCTTCTGTGGGTCTTTCCTGTGCTCGGTTATGGCGCACAGGCCAAGGCTGGCGGTCATGCTGAAGGCCTTGCCCTCTACCTGGGACAGATGTCCGGAGATACTTTTCAGCAGCGCCTCGCAGTCTGCGCGGATGGTATCCTGATCGGCACCGCTCTTGATTATGGTAAACACGAAATCACCGAAGCGTGCCAGGCATTCATCTTCCGGGATATGCTGTTTCAGCAGGTTGGCAATGTCGCACAGCACCAGGTCGCTGCTGGCAACGCCGGCCTCTTCGCGAATTGACTTGAAGTTATCCAGCGCGACATAGGCCAGTGCACGTTCCTGACCCTGTTCCTGGTCACCTGCCTGCTCGAGTTCCTGCATGAAGTGCTGGCGATTCCAGAGGCCGGTCAGCATGTCCTTCTGTGACAGCGTGCGGATCCTGGCCTCAAGTTCAGCATTGTCGCTACTGACGCGGATGATGATCTGCGTGCATGATTCGCCATCCATGGTTGCCGGTGCACATTCCATGGTGCAGTTGAACTGACCGTTCTCCGGGCTGATGCAGTCGATATTCAGTGTAGTGTCGCTGTCCTTCTGCCCTTCGTAGTTCTTCAGAAATTTCTTGAAGGTATTGCGTCCGTCCGGGCTGATCATGTCGAGCATCGGAGTGACCTCGATGTCCTCGGCGCTCGCGATATCAAACAGCTCCATGTAGGGACGATTTGCATAGACATGCATGCCATCGTGAATGTAGGCGATGGCATCACTGGATTTTTCAATCAGTTCATGACAGCGAGCCTCGCTGTCGCGCAACTTTGTTTCCAGTTGTCGGACGCGGCCCAGCTTGCTGATGGCCTTTGCCTGTTGTGCGAAGGCGGTGTGCAGGTGTTCGGGGTACTCGTACGAAACCAGCGTGGCAATGCCGGATTTTTCCATGCGCAGGACATCGGCCTCGGGCGCCGTATCGGCAATCGCGATAACGGCAGCCGTGGCGTTGCGCTGCTCAAGGTTTGAGCATATCGCCTCCGGTGCCGGCAGCCCCTCGCAGATTGCGCAGATCACGATATCCGGCAGCTGGCTGTCCAGTGCCTTTTCCAGTGTCTCTGCTGATTCCGCGTGACTGAGTTGGAAGGAATGCCCCGAGTGCTTCAGTTCATTGGCGAGAGCCTCTGCGTCAGAACCGCTTTCCTCAACAATGAGTAGATGTATCGTATCCCCTGTTTCCACCGCTGACCTCGCTTCTTGGTGTGTATTTCCGGCCTGAGGAACGTGAGCTGTTGCCTGCCCACAAAATCCGGCCCCGACCTGAAGTTTTTCGGCATGCGCGAGCATCCCTTGAGCACTCCCTATATATGTACGGCCAGCGCGTGCCGCGGTCCGGGCGGGGTATCAGCTATTTCCTGCGGGAGAATTTCCTGATAGCATGCAAGTAGCTGAAAATCAGTATGTTTAATTACGATTTGGCGACGGGCCGGCAGGCCGCGCCGAGCGGAGACCCGTATGCAGCCGATTACCGTCAGACCGGAAACGCATGAAGATGAACGTGCCATTGATGTGGTCCACATCAGCGCCTTTGGTGGCGAGGCCGAGGCGCAACTGGTCAGTGCCCTGCGCGCAAGCAGTGATTACAACCGGGAGCTTTCACTGGTTGCCGAACTGGGCGGGCGTATTGTCGGGCACGTGTTGTTGACGCGGGTGCCACTGCGCAAGGGTGGCAGTGAAAAGCAGCTGCTGGCACTTGGCCCGATGTCGGTGGTGCCTTCCCAGAGTCACCGCGGGATCGGTTCGGAGCTGATCGAGGCGGCAAAGCGGCTGGCACGGGAGAAGGGCTATGGCAGCATCGTGGTGCTGGGACACCCGGAATATTACAAGCGTTTCGGTTTCATTCCGGCAAAAGACCGGCAGGTGACCTGTAATTTGCCGGCGCCGGAAGATGCGCTGACCGCGCTCGAGGTCGAGTCGGGCAACCTCGAGGGTGGCGGTCACGTCGAGTACCCGGAACCGTTCGTCGCGCTCTACTAACTACATACAGCTGGTCTGGCTGCCACGTTGCATCCGGGCTCAGGGCAGTGGCATTTTGCTGTGTGCGCCGGGTATTTCCTGCACCAGCCTGGGCACCAGGTAGCCGGGCAACGACGCCCGCACCCGGGCAAGCAATTCATTGGCACGCGCTTCGCTGACCGCAAAATGGGCGGCCCCCTGAACACGATCCAGCATGTGCAGGTAGTAGGGCAGGATGCCGGCCGTGAACAGTGTCTCGCTCAGCTGAACCAGCGCTTGTGCCGAGTCATTGACCCCGCGCAACAACACCGACTGGTTCAATAACGTGACCCCGGCCTGCGTCAGCTGCTGCATCGCTGCGCGTACATCTGTATCGATCTCATTGGCATGATTGCAGTGCAGCACCATAACGACTTTCATTCGCTGTGTGCCGATCCAGTCCAGCAGGCTGGCGTCGACACGTTCCGGCAATACCACCGGCAGCCGGGTGTGTATACGCAGGGTGTGCAGTTGCGGCAGGGCGGACAGCTGTTCACACAGTGCCTGCAGGCGGTTATCGGTCAGGCTGAGCGGGTCGCCACCACTGAGGATAATCTCGCCAATGTCCGGGTGTTGCCCAAGATAACGGATGGACTGTTCCAGGTGTTCCATTGCCGGGTTCGCGTCACTGTAGGGGAAGTGTCGCCGGAAGCAGTAACGGCAATGCACCGCGCAGGCGCCAGTGACGGTGAGCAGGGCGCGGCCGCGGTATTTGTGCAACAGGCCCGGACTTGGCATGGCGGCAATTTCTGCAAGCGGATCGTGGCAAAAGCCCTCGATTTTCAGTGTTTCCTCACTGACCGGCAGCACCTGGCGCAGCAGGGGGTCGTGGATATCGCCCCGGGACATGCGCCTGACGAAGCCGTGTGGCACGCGTAACGGGAAATCATTTGCCAGTGGCTGGATCTTGAGACGGGCGGGGTCGATTTCGAGCAGCCGTAACAGCTCGTCGGTGGATTTCACTGCCCGGGCCAGTTGCGACTGCCATTCCGGCCTGTGTTCCGGATGGGGTATTCGGGGTATCATAATCGGTGTTTTTATACTCACTTCAGGGATAAACAGTACACATGGCATCCTACAGCACTAACGAATTCAAGGGCGGACTGAAAATCATGCTCGATGGCGACCCGTGCGCCATTATTGAAAACGAATTTGTCAAACCCGGCAAGGGCCAGGCATTCAACCGGGTAAAGATTCGCAACCTCAAGACCGGTCGGGTTATCGAGCGCACCTTCAAGTCCGGAGAATCGGTCGAGGCGGCTGACGTCATGGACGTGGATCTGCAATATTTATATGCCGACGGCGAGTTCTGGCACTTCATGGATACGGATTCCTACGAGCAGCAGGCGGCTGACGCCACCGCTGTCGGTGATGCCAAGCTGTGGCTGAAGGAGCAGGACATGTGCCAGGTGACGCTGTGGAACGGGGTGCCACTGGCCGTGACGCCCCCCAACTTTGTCCTGCTGACGGTTGCCGAGACCGACCCCGGTGTGCGTGGCGACACCTCCGGTGGAGGTGGTAAACCGGCCACGCTGGAGACCGGTGCCGTGGTGCGGGTTCCGTTGTTTGTCGATATCGGGGAGACACTGAAGATTGATACGCGCACCGGTGAATATGTCGGGCGCGCCAAAGACTAGATTTTCCCGCCGCATTGACTGAGCGCGTGGCATCTCAGGCAGACTGGCGGCCGACGGCATCGCCAGCGGTATTGAAGTTGCGCGCCACACTGCTGGCGCGCATCCGTCGTTATTTCGAGCGCGAACAGGTGCTGGAGGTCGATACGCCGGCACTGTCCTGTGCCGCTGTTACCGACCCGCAGCTGGAAAGCTTTGCTACCCCATACCACGGCCCGGGCGAGCGGCACGGCCGGACACTCTACCTGCATACCTCCCCGGAATTCCCCATGAAACGCCTGCTGGCGGCAGGCAGCGGGTCAATTTATCAGGTCTGCAAGGTGTTTCGTGACGGTGAGGCCGGCGCGCTTCACAATCCCGAGTTTACCCTGCTGGAGTGGTACCGTACCGGCTTCGATCACCTCGACCTGATGGATGACCTGGAACAGCTGCTGCGTGACGTCCTCGACGGCATCCTGCCGCTTGCGTCCGTACACCACTGGACCTACCGTGACCTGTTTCGCGAGTTTGCCGGGCTGGACCCGTTCACCGCCACGGCAACAGGGTTGATGAATCTGCTGGAGAGCCGGCATGCACTGGTGCCGGTGGGCATGCAGGATGCCACTCTGGATGACTGGCTGGATCTGGCCATGACGCACGTGATCGAACCACAGCTGGGAAACGGGCTGGTGTTCGTGCGTGATTATCCGCCTGAACAGGCAGCACTGGCACGCGTCCGCCCCGGCAATCCGCCGGTCGCCTCCCGCTTCGAGGCCTACCTGAATGGTGTTGAACTGGCCAACGGGTTTCATGAGTTGACCGATGCACAAGAGCAGCGCCGGCGCTTTAAAGAGGACTGCGCACGGCGTGAGCGGTTGCGCTTGCCCGCGGTTGCCATGGATGAATACCTGCTGGACGGACTGGCTGCGGGTCTGCCGGACTGTGCCGGCGTGGCGCTCGGGCTGGATCGTCTGCTGATGATTGCCTGTGGTGCCGGCAGCCTGGCCGAGGTGCTGGCATTTTCCTTTGAGGTTTCCTGAAAACCGCATTCGGGCCTTGTAACTGCAGCGCATATCTTCGAGACTTGGGCCATGCCAGAGAAGCAAGCCAGTCCTGCCGCACTGTTTGTCAATGCCGATGCCCTGAACTGCAGCGGGAGCTGGACAGTCGGCAGTCTCTCCACCTTGCGTGACAGCATGGACAGGATGGCCCTGCCGCAGGGCAGGGAGCTGGTTGCCGATGGCAGCGCGATAGATGCCATGGACAGTGCCGGCGCGTGGTTGTTGGTACAGGTCAGGCAAAACATCGAGGCCGCTGGCGGACAACTGACCCTGCAGTCCTTTGAGCCGGCCTACCAACAGCTGCTGGAATTCGTGGACTCTGAAGCAGCCGGGTCCGGGTCTGCGCTGGTCCATCGCAAGCCACCTGCCTTGCTGGACCGGGTGTCAGCGATTGGCGCTGACCTGATCAATTTTCTTGCCTTCATTGGCGAGGCCGTATTGTCCCTGCTCAGGGCGCTGCTACACCCGGGGCGTACACGCTGGCAGGAGGTACTGGATGACGTGTACCAGACCGGAATCAAGGCGCTGCCGATCGTCGGCCTGTTGTCATTTCTCATGGGCGTGGTTATCGCTTACCAGGGCGCGGTGCAACTGAAACTCTACGGTGCAAACATCTACATCGCCGACCTGGTCGGTTATTCCATGTTGCGTGAACTTGCACCACTGCTGACCGCGATCCTGATATGCGGGCGCACCGGCTCAGCCTATGCCGCAAAGATCGGTACCATGCAGGTGCGGGAAGAGGTCGCCGCCCTGCAGACGATCGGGATTTCACCGATAGACCTGCTGGTGCTTCCAAAGTTGCTGTCGCTGATTATCGTGATGCCGCTGATCACGATCTACGCGGACATACTGGCGGTGTTCGGTGGCATGGTGATGTCCAATGCGCAGCTTGGTATCGGTTTCAATGCCTTCATCGAGCGACTGGAAGAGGCTATTGATTACACAACCTTTATGATCGGTGTCGGCAAGGCGCCGGTGTTTGCAGCGATCATTGCCATTGTCGGCTGTTACCAGGGCTTCAAGGTCGAGGGCAGTGCCGAGAGTGTCGGCCTCCATACTACTGTCAGTGTGGTGCAGTCGATCTTCCTGGTCATTATTGTGGATGCCATGTTCTCCGTTATGTTCAGCCTGATGGGGATATGAAAATATGAGTACCGCAGCCACCGATGATGAAGCGATGCCACGCTCCGGTGAGCGCGAAGTGGTCATCAGTCTGCGCGGCGTACGCACGGTATTCGGTGATCGCGTGATCCACAATGGCATTGACCTCGATGTATGCCGTGGTGAAGTGCTTGCACTGGTCGGCGGCAGCGGCAGTGGCAAGAGTACCCTGCTGCGCGAAATGATCATGTTAAACGAGCCCGACGGTGGGTCGGTGAAACTGTTTGGCACCGAGCTGGTCGGGATCAGCGAGGCCGGCGCAAATCACCTGCGTCGTCGTCTCGGTGTGCTGTTCCAGCAGGGTGCGCTGTTCAGTGGCCTGACGGTGTTGCAGAATGTCGGTTTCCCGCTACGCGAACACACTGATCTGGATGATGCGATGATCGATGCGCTGGCACGGCTGAAAATTGCCCAGGCCGGCCTGCAGCCGGAGGCGGCAACACTGTATCCCAGCGAGCTGAGTGGCGGCATGATAAAGCGTGCCGCGCTGGCCCGTGCGATGGCGCTGGACCCGGAGATACTGTTCCTGGATGAACCGACCTCGGGGCTCGATCCAACCAGCGCGGGCCAGTTCGATCAGCTGCTGCTGAAGTTGAAGGACATGCTGGGGCTGACCGTGTTGATGGTGACGCATGACCTGGATTCACTCTGGGATGTCGCTGACCGGGTGGCCGTGCTGGGTGATGGTAAACTGCAGGGCATCGGTTCCATGCGGGAGCTGTCGGAATCGACACAACCGCATATCCGTGAATACTTCGAGGGTCCGCGTGCGCGGAACGTACAGGAGCGCAAATGGGAAACCGCATAAGAAATGCGTTGGTCGGTATGTTCGTTATCATATTCGGTGCGGCCTGGGTGGCCGTTACCCTGTGGCTGGCGCTGGGCGATCTCTCCATTCAGTACACGACCTACCGTGTTTACCTGGATGAGTCGGTATCGGGGCTGTACCGCGATGCGCCGGTCAAGTATCGCGGTGTTGATGTTGGCAAGGTTACCGGTATTGACCTCAACCCGGCCGTGCCAGACCAGGTACAGCTCACCCTGGACGTGGTTTCCACGACGCCGATCCGTGTAGACACCCTGGCTGAACTGGCGGTGCAGGGGCTGACCGGTATTGCCTTCGTGGACCTGAAGGGTGGCAGCCTGGAATCACCCATGCTGGTGGCAAAGGGTGGTGAGGAGTATCCCGTGATCAGCTCTTCACCGTCCTTCTTTGCACGCCTGGACACAACCAGTACCGAGCTGATAGCCAGCCTCAATGTGATGGTCAACAGCCTGGTGAAGCTGATGGATGCAGACGGGCGCAAGTCACTCAAGGAGATTATTGCCAACATCAATACCATTACCACGACGGTGGCGAACCGCAAACAGGAAATTGACCATAGCCTGGTTAATGCCTCACGCCTGCTGGAGAATGGCGCGGCGGCCACGGAACGCCTGGTACCGCTACTGGCGCAACTGGATGAAACCGTCCAGTCCTTCCAGGTGATGGCGGACCGGGTGGGCGAGGCCAGTGGCAGCCTTAATCGCTATGTGGAGGGCAGTGGCACGGGTGTGCAGCAGTTCAGTCAGCAGACCCTGCCAGAGGTCGGTGCGCTGATCAGTGAATTACGCACGCTGGCAGACAGCCTCAAGGGTGTCAGCGAGAAACTGGAAGACGATCCGCGGGTGTTGCTGTACGGTACTGACCTGGAAGCGCCGGGACCGGGGGAATAGTCAATGTATGTGCCAGCAAGAAAACTGATAGCAGTACTGGGTGCAGTGTGGTTGTTGGCCGCCTGCTCACTGTTGCCGGACCCAAAGCCGGCCGCACAGGACAGGTACCTGCTTGAATACACTCCCGCGATGGCAGTTGCGGGCAGTGAGGACATGCCGGTACTGATGATTACCACGCCGCGCGCGCACGGGGCCTACGACACGGCGCGTATTGCCTACATGCAGCAGCAATTCGGTTTGCGTTATTACGTGCGCAGTCGTTGGGCCGATACCCCGGCGCGCATGCTTGCGCCGCTGCTGGCCGAGGCCATGAATGCAACCGGCCAGTTCCAGGCGCTGTATGCCAGCCCGGGTGCGCTGTCGGCGCAACTGCGCCTGGATACCGAATTGCTGCGTTTTCACCAGGATTTCACCGCGCAACCCAGCATGATACATGTCACGCTGCGTGCCCAGCTGGTTGACCTCAAGGATCAGCACGTGATTGCTTCACGCCTGTTCGATATTCGGGAAGCGGCGACAAGCGAGGATACCTATGGTGGTGTGCAGGCCGCCAACCGGGCGACCGCACAGCTGATGGAGCAACTCTCGCGTTTCTGTCTCGAATCATCGCGCTGATCGCATCTGCCCATGCTGTCGCGTATCCGCGTGGTGTTAAGCCATACCAGTCATCCCGGTAACATCGGGGCTGCCGCCCGCGCCATGAAGACCATGGGGCTTGGCGACCTGTACCTGGTCAATCCGAAGCTGTTTCCGCATGCCGATGCCACGGCGCGTGCCTCGGGCGCGGATGATGTGCTTGCTGCTGCCACGGTGTGTCCGGATATCAATACGGCCCTGCAGGGGTGCCAGCTGGTGGTCGGCGCCAGTGCGCGTAGCCGCAGTATCCCCTGTCCGCTCATCCGCCCGGCGGAATGCGCGCGCATGGCGGCTGTGGAAAGTGAGCAGGGCGATGTCGCGGTGCTGCTGGGCTGTGAGCAGTCGGGGCTGAGCAATGCGGAGATCGACCGCTGCCAGTACCTGGTGCAGATTCCCACCAATCCGGACTATGGTTCGTTGAACCTGGCGGCCGCCGTACAGATACTCTGTTATGAAATCCGTGTCGCACACGAAAACGGGGATACCGTAATGGTGCCGGAACATGTGCCGGTCAGCGCCGACGAGATGGAACGTTTTTATGAGCACCTTGAGCAAACACTGGTGGCGCTGGAGTTCCTCGATCCGGAAAATCCGCGCCAGCTGATGCGACGTCTGCGGCGCCTGTATAACCGGGCGCGCCCGGACGAGAACGAGGTCAATATCCTGCGCGGCATCCTGGCGGCTGCCCGGCAGGCCATGAAACCCGGAGCGTGAAGGGGTTTTACTGTTACGACGTGTTGTGCTGGCTTACACTGTGACAATTCGCCCGGCAGCAACTCGCCACTGTCGTTGCTAACCGGTATGGTGTAACAATGTATTTTTCGACAGTAAACGATATCCATGTTTGACAGAATCCGTGAAGATATCCGTTGTGTATTCGATCGCGACCCGGCGGCGCGCAATACCTTCGATGTCCTGACAACCTATCCTGGCATTCATGCCGTGCTGATGCATCGCTGGAGTCACTGGCTGTGGTCGAACGGCCTCCGGTGGCCGGCACGCCTGTTTTCCAATATTGCGCGCTGGTATACCGGTATCGAGATTCACCCGGGCGCAACCATTGGGCGGCGCTTTTTCATCGACCATGGCATGGGCGTGGTGATCGGTGAAACCACAGAAATCGGCGATGACTGCACGCTCTATCATGGTGTCACGCTGGGCGGCACCAGCTGGGACAAGGGCAAGCGCCATCCGACACTGCGCAACAACGTCGTTATCGGTGCCGGTGCCAAGGTGCTGGGACCGATTGTCATCGAGGACGGTGTGCGCATTGGTTCCAATGCCGTGGTACTGAAAAGCGTGCAGAGCGGCATGACGGTAGTCGGTGTACCAGGGCGGCTGGTCAGGGCGCACGCCGAGCCGGATGCAAAACGTCAGGCCATTGCCGAGAAAATGGGTTTTGATGCCTACGGTGCGACCAGTGACATGCCTGACCCGGTGGCGACCGCAGTCAACGGGATTCTCGATCATATCCACGCCATGGACCAGCGCCTTGAAGACATGTGCAAGGGGCTCAAGGATCTTGGGGCGGAGGTCGGTGATCTGAATCTGCCGAACCTGGACTCGTGCTCGCTCAGACAGGTTGATGACAGTGAAATTGAATCAGTGGCCGGCCCGGAAAACGATCCGGACCAGACACACTCCGGTACCTGAGAGGCTGATACGCTAATGACACCTGTATTACCGTGCATTTTGTTCCTGGTGGTCAGACTATGAAGCTGACCAGTAAAGGGCGTTACGCCGTGACCGCCATACTCGATCTTGCCTTTCATGCGCAGGAGGGGCCGGTCAGTCTGGCACACATTTCCCGGCGCCAGGATATCTCGCTTTCCTACCTGGAGCAGTTGTTCACGCGCCTGCGCAAGCACAAGCTGGTCAAGAGCACCCGTGGTCCGGGGGGTGGCTATGCGCTGAACCGCCCTGCCGGGCAGATTGCCGTGGCCGAGGTGATCGCGGCAGTGGATGAGCATGTTGATAACACCCGCTGCAGTGGTGAGATTAATTGCCATGGCGGCCACCAGTGTCTTACCCACGAACTCTGGGACGAACTCAGCAACCAGATTTTCAGTTTCCTTGACGCGATCAGCCTGCAGGACCTGCTTGAGGAAGAGGGGATCAGGGCCGTGGCCGTGCGCCAGGATGGCAGGACACAGACCGACAAGAGCCAGCAGGTAGCACCTCCGAAAGGCCCTGTGCACCCCGAATCTGCCTAGTGCCCCCCCCTGATTTGTTGAGTGCTCCCGTCATTGCGAGGAATGCAGTGACGAAGCAATCTCCATATAACTATTCCTGAATCAGGAGATTACTTCGCTGGCCGCTCCCGGCATCCCGCCTCCCGCGGCACTTGAACTTCCATGTACATCGCGCGCGCAATGACGACACATCAGAGCTTCCCGGATAAGCCGCAGTGCCATTTCGGAAGGTTTCTTGCCGAACTGCGACGTCGCTCACACCGCCGCCTGTCCCGGATCACGGATTTCCAACAACCTTTGCCCATAGAATAACCATCACAGGGGGTGCTCTAGTGGAGTGCTTTATGAACAAGCTGATCGGAATCGTAATGGTTGTGTACCTGCTCGGGGACCCCGACCTGAGCATGCTGGAAGGACTGTTTGTCGCGAAGGAATACCTGTTCACTGCCGTGCTGATGGTAGTTTCGGCTCCGTGGATAAGCGCACAGTTCGATAACTGACCTCACATCCCGGCGGTCCCGACACCGCTGTTTGTGAGTCACCCGCAGCCGGCCCCGGAGTAATCCCGGGCCGGTTTTTTATCAGACGGCCACTTCCTGCTCAAAGCGGACATTCAACAATCTGCCCTTTTTATGTGTATGGAGATTGCTACTGCTAAACAAGACACAAAAAAGAACCCCGCCGAGGCGGGGTTCTTTGTATCAGTTATTCGATGAGGTCTTGCCTAGGAGGTAACGTTGGCCGCCTGGAGGCCCTTGGGACCTTTTTCTACCTCAAAGTTGACCGACTGACCTTCGCTCAGAGTTTTGAAACCTGAGCCCTGGATTGCGTTGAAATGTACGAATACATCTTCGCCACCATCAGACGGTGCGATAAAACCAAAACCTTTGGATTCGTTAAACCACTTTACTGTACCTGTAGCCATATCATTTTCTACCTTAAATAATTAAACAAATTTAGAGTGCTGCGTACAGGTAATGAAACAGGAATTCAGGGGGTAACACAGAGGAAACAACCAAAAATGACAATGACAGAATCTGTAGCAAGTCACACTATAGACGGGTTTCTCCGGTTTTACCATAAATATCAGTAATCTCTCAGAGGTATTTCAGGTGAATGTCTGCTTCCGACCCAACACGGACGTACAGAATTTTTCCTTAAAGGTCTGGAATGTACTGTAGCAGGACATTCAGAATCAGGCAGCTACCTGTGGTGCAGACGTTGCCATAAGAACGTCAATGGCATAACTACGCAAAGAACTGCATAGGCAGCTAAATAGAAAATCAGTGTAATGCCCAGAGCACGACCTACAGTATGCGATAACCACTCTGGCAACTCAGGCATAAAAATGAGGGGAATACCAAGTGCATATGCGCCGTATGTTAACCAAGAAAGAATCCTTAATGAGCGATCCGGACAACCTCTTCCTATAGTGGCCACTACAAGACTTAATACGAAGAGAGGAATTCCTATTACTAGCATCCAACCTGCGAATGCAAGATCAGATCCTTCTCCTCCGGGAACCATAACATTGATGTATATGAATGCGATTCCACACCCAATAACCAGAAAGAAAAGACGGGATAAAGAACAGGAAGTCATGTCAGATTATTATCCCCTGAAACCATAGCAGCCTACACGAAATAATGACGTTAAAAATACCTGAACGCCCGATTCTGCGGCATCCCGGAAGTTTAGCTGAATCCTGCGAACGACAGGTTCTGGCCGGAAGCCGAAGTTCAGATTGCTGGGCGGGAATGTCCTATTCTGCGGCTTTCCAGACCTTCACGGGAAGCCAGGGAATGGCAAGTTTCCACCCCAACCCTGCCGTTTAGTTAATAAAAATATAAACAATCGCTTAATGGCAGGTATGCGG
>Ga0224514_10000325_pt1 | contig 14192 bp, 15 predicted proteins | sample SF_May12_sed_USG_3_FD_169107 | JGI IMG/M metagenome (GOLD analysis project Ga0224514, IMG submission 169107) | Sediment microbial communities from San Francisco Bay, California, United States - SF_May12_sed_USGS_24 | ecosystem: Environmental > Aquatic > Marine > Sediment | place: USA... | reverse complement strand
TCACTCATTGCCTCAATAGCTGAAACAGGTAATGGCGATATCCATCCACCGAGAAACATGACAGCGGTTAATGCACCGATTAATATCATATTGGCGTATTCTGCAAGGAAAAACACAGCAAAGGCCATACCCGAATATTCAACATGGAAGCCGGCAACAATTTCAGATTCACCTTCTGCCACATCAAACGGTGCACGGTTGGTTTCCGCGACACCCGAAATAAAATACACCGCAAACAAAGGTAACAAGGGTAGCCAGAACCAACCCAACGGCCCCCATTCACTGCGTTGTGCATTAACTATTTCACCCAGGTTTAAACTGCCCGCGGCCATTAATACACCCACCAGTGCAAAACCCATGGCGATTTCATAAGAAACAATTTGTGCAGCTGAACGCATCGCTCCTAACAATGCATACTTGGAGTTGGATGCCCAACCGGCAATAATTACCCCATACACGCCAATTGAGGTAATCGCCAATACATATAAAAGCCCTGCGTTGACATTTGCCAGTACCATTTCATCACCAAAGGGAATCACGGCCCAGGCCGCTAATGCAGGGGCAATGGAAAGCACCGGGCTAATCAAGAACAGTGCCTTGTTCGCACCCGATGGGATAATGATTTCCTTGAACATCAACTTGACGGCATCGGCGATAGGTTGTCCTAAACCCCACAATCTAAAACCAAAGAAGCCAACACGATTAGGGCCATTACGCACTTGCATGGAACCGATAATTTTTCGTTCAGCATAAGTAAAGTAAGCTACCGAAATCATTAAAGGTAAGGTAATTGCAACAATCTTCACAATGATCCAGGCCAGTGTCTGGAATGCATCAGATTCTATTATTGTTGTTATCCACTCAATCATTAATCACTACCCCTAAGCCGGACGCACTTCAATTTCGCCATAGCCATTTCCCAAGCCGCGACTACCTTCCACTGCCATCGGAATCATTACACAGTTATCCGGAATCGCTTCATCTATAACAACGTTTAAAGTTGCTGCGTTTCCATCCTGAACGGCTATCGCTTGCGCTTCACCATTCACACTTAATTGTTGTGATGTCGAGTTATTCATATAAAGCGCAGCAGTCATTGCATCACTGGTATCTTGTAATGGTTGTGCGCGACGTACCAAAGCATCAACACGATATAATGGTAAATAACCGATACGCGTTAAAGCATTGTCTGCATTCAATACTGCCGGGCAACGCCACTGGCTTGAGGTATCTGCAGAAACAGAACTACATATGGCTTTCAATTCATCACGCACTTCCTCAGAAGTTACATAATCAAAACCATTAACGTTAAACAAGTTGCCCAGCACACGTAATACTTTCCATGCAGGACGTGCCTCAGCCATAGGCTGCACACAACCCGCAAAACTCTGCCATTGCCCTTCTACATTAATATAGGTACCGGATGTTTCAGTGTAAGGTGAGATGGGTAACAGAACATCCGAATAATCTTTCATGGCATCAGTCACAAAACTGCTCATACTGATAACGAAATCTGTTTCCTTAACCATATTTATTGCTTTTGATGGGTTTGCACAATCAAACTCAGGTTCAATACCTAGTAATATCAAACCGTTCATTCCATCATTAATCATATCCGTAGCGGACTTACCGGCTGTTATTGACGCCCCTGCTGCAGCACGATGTGAAACGGCACCCGCCAACCACGCTCCAGCAGCATTCGCACCTTCGGTTAAGTAACCCAGCTTGGCTTCAGAAAGATCCGCAACCAGGTTCGTCAAAGCACGAACATCGGCAAAATTATTTTGGTTAATAGCTTGCGTACCAATCAGTACCGCCGCGCTATCCGCACTGTTTAAATGCTTGGCAATTTCCCGGTGGCCATCATGACTATCGACATTTTCAAGCATGCCTTTTAAATCAGCAGGAACGGATTTGCCACTTAAGGTAGCCAGTACTTTACAGACTGCGGCTAACTCCGCTGTCATTTGTGAAGGACTCACCACAAGATTTTCAGCCAGTGGTAAGTTGAAATCATAATCGAGGCTGTTAATCGCCATGATGTTGGCACCTTTTTTAGATGCCTTACGTAAACGATGACCAATAATAGGTTGATCTTTACGTGTCCATGAGCCCACTAACAACACAGCATTATTATCTTCCAATGCAGCAACAGGTTGACCTAGCGATGGATATGCAGGTGCAATATCCTGATCACTAAAATCAGACTGGCGTAAACGATGGTCAATATTGTTAGAACCCATTCCACGCAACAGCTTCTGCATTAAATACATTTCTTCCGTGGTAGAAGTAGGTGAAACCAGCGCACCGACTTTATCGATACCCTGTAAATCACGAACTGTTTTAATACCTTCAACGGCATAACCCAGTGCGGTTTCCCAATCTACTTCATGCCATTTATCAGCCTGTTTGATCATCGGTGAGGTTAAACGGTCTTGATTATATAGTCCGGTATAACTATAACGGTCACGATCTGATAGCCAGCTTTCATTTAGTTCTTCATTCTCACGCGGCAACACACGCATTACCTGATCACGGCGCACTTCGACATTAATATTGGAGCCGACACAATCATGTGGTGCAATGGATGCAACCTGTTGATTCTCCCATGGGCGACCAGTATAACGATAAGGCTTGGAAGTCAGTGCACCTACCGGACAAAGATCTACAACATTACCTGACATTTCAGAGTTAACGGTACGTTCAACGTAAGTGCCAATACGGGTATGCTCACCACGACCAGTGGCACCCAATTCCATAATGCCTGCGACTTCCTGACCAAAACGGACACAACGTGTGCAATGAATACAACGTGTCATTTCTGTTGCGATGAGTGAACCAATATTTTTATCAGCAACAACACGTTTTTTCTCGGCATAGCGCGATGCCGATTTACCATAACCAACAGCAATATCCTGTAAGTCACATTCACCAGCCTGATCACAAATGGGACAATCCAGTGGGTGATTAATTAACAGGAATTCCATAACACTCTTTTGTGCTTCAATCGCCGTAGCCGATTTGGTGAACACCTTCATGCCATCGGTAACCGGGGTTGCACAGGCCGGTAATGGTTTAGGTGCCTTTTCAACTTCAACCAGGCACATCCGACAATTGGCCGCAACCGAAAGTTTTTTGTGGTAACAGAAACGTGGAATGGTAATACCGGCATTATCTGCAGCTTCGATCACCATAGTGCCATCCTGCACTTGAAGCGGTATGCCATTGATTTCAATATTTACCATGTTAGTTCGTCTCTCTTACTTAATTCTATTTGTTATTGCCCATCAAACCATGCATTTGCCATGATCGATGTGATACTGGAATTCTTCACGGTAATGTTTCAAGAAGCTTTGTACTGGCATTGCCGCGGCATCACCCAGCGCACAAATCGTGCGGCCGCCAATACGACCGGCAATATCATTGAGTAAATCGAGATCTTCCTGGCGACCTTGACCATGTTCAATACGATGCACCATCCGTGACAACCAACCGGTACCTTCACGACATGGCGTACATTGACCACAGGATTCTTCAAAATAGAAATGCGACAAACGTGCCAGTGTCTTGACCATACATGTGGTTTCATCCATCACGATCACTGAACCGGCACCCAACATACTTCCGGCCTTGGCAATGGAATCATAATCCATGTCCACATCCATCATGATCTCACCAGGAATAACTGGCGTTGATGAACCACCCGGGATAACAGCTTTTAATTTATGACCACTACGTACCCCACCGGCCATTTCCAATAATTCGGCAAATGGCATACCCATTGGCACTTCAAAATTACCGGGATTATTCACATGACCGGAAACACAAAATAGTTTGGTGCCACCGTTATTGGGCTTACCTTGTTCGAGGAACCATTGACCACCCTTCTCTAGAATAACGGGAACTGATGCCAGTGTTTCAGTGTTATTAATCGTGGTAGGACGACCATACAAACCAAAACCAGCCGGGAATGGCGGTTTGAAACGTGGCTGACCTTTCTTGCCTTCAATAGATTCAAGTAAAGCGGTTTCTTCACCACAGATATAGGCACCTGCACCCAAGTGAGTGTAAAGATCAAAATCAAAATCACTGCCTAGAATATTTTTACCCAGCAAACCAGCTTTATAGGCTTCTTCCAATGCACCTTCGAAACGTTCATACGGTTCCCAGAATTCACCACGAATATAGTTATAACCGACCGAAGCGCCAATGCAGTAACCGGCAATGATCATACCTTCAATTAACTGGTGAGGGTTATAACGTATGATGTCGCGATCTTTACAAGTACCGGGTTCACCTTCATCCGAGTTACAAACAATGTATTTTTGTCCCGGTGCATTGCGAGGCATAAAGCTCCACTTCAAACCGGTTGGGAAGCCCGCACCACCACGACCACGCAGTGCCGAGGTTTTAAGCTGTTCGATGAGATCTTCAGGCGCTGTTTTTTCTGCCAGAATCTTTTTCAACACTCCATAACCGCCAACGCTTTGGTAATTCTCCAGCGTCCACGCTTTATCCAGGTGCAAAGTACGGAAGCAAACTTCATTTGTCATTATTCACTCCCTCCTTTTGTTGTTTCGTTATCTTCATTGTTATTGTCATCTGTTTTAATTAACGCCAGCGTTTAAACTAATTCAAGCTATCGAGTATTTTATCGATTGTCTCTGGCGTTAACTTTTCATAATAGGTACCACCAATCTGAAACATAGGCGCATCGACACACGCACCCAGGCATTCCACTTCTTTCAGGGTAAAGCGACCATCTGAAGATGTTTCACCTAACTTAATACCTAAACGCTTTTCCAGATGATCCACCACGGCATCCGAACCACACAACATGCAGGAGATGTTAGTGCAAACGCAAATCTTGTGTTTACCGACCGCCTCCAGTTCATACATGGAATAAAAGGTTGCCACTTCATAAACTGCAATGGGTTCCATATCCAGATATTCGGCCACGGCATCCATTAAATCATTGGTCAGATAACCACCATTTTGATCCTGCATGATACGCAATGCCGACATTACTGCAGACTGTTTACGTTCTGGTGGATACTTGGCAACCCAGCAATCAATATCTGCACGTGATTTATCTGAAATTAGATGCAATTTACTTTCTGTTTTTTTGCTACCCAGACTCATCGGTCAATCTCTCCGAATACAATGTCCATAGTACCGATAATCGCCACAACATCAGCCAACATGTGACCGTTAGCCATTTCATTCATTGCTGCAAGATGTGGGAAACCGGGTGCGCGAATCTTTAAACGATATGGCTTATTGGCACCATCAGAAACAATATAGGTGCCAAACTCACCTTTAGGATGTTCAATACCAGCATAGGCTTCACCAGCGGGTAAGGTATAACCTTCGGAAAAGAGCTTAAAGTGATGGATCAGTGATTCCATATCGCCTTTCATGTTTTCACGTTTAGGCGGAGCCAGTTTGTGATCATCTAACATGACAGGACCCTGGTTGTGACGTAACCACTCAATACACTGTTTAATAATCTTGTTGGACTGACGTAATTCTTCCATACGCACCAGGTAACGATCATAACAGTCACCATTTACGCCAACCGGAATATCGAAATCCATCTTGTCATAAACTTCATATGGTTGTTTCTTGCGTAAATCCCATTCAAAACCTGAACCACGTAACATTGGGCCAGTAAAGCCAAGCTGCAACGCACGATCAGGCGAAACAATACCGATATCAACTGTACGTTGTTTCCAGATACGGTTATCCGTTAACAGGGTTTCATAATCATCAACATAACCGGGGAAACGATTGGTAAAATCTTCAATGAAATCCAGTAGTGAGCCACTACGGTTTTCATTCTTACGTGCGGTTTCTTTAGCATCTGTGTATTTGGATTTGTTGTATTGCGGCATACGATCTGGCAAATCACGATATACACCACCGGGACGATAATATGCCGCATGCATACGTGCACCTGATACTGCTTCATACATATCCATCAGGTCTTCACGTTCACGGAAACAATACAGGAACACGGTCATCGCACCCACGTCCAGTGCGTGAGTACCTAACCACATCATGTGATTGAGGACACGGGTAATTTCATCGAACATAACGCGAATGTATTGCGCACGAATCGGGGCTTCGATACCCAGCATTTTTTCCAACGCCAGTACATAACCATGCTCGTTACACATCATGGATACGTAATCGAGACGATCCATGTAAGGGATACTTTGGTTATAAGGTTTGTACTCAGCCAGTTTTTCTGTGGCACGATGTAACAAGCCAACATGTGGATCAGCACGTTGTACGATCTCACCATCCATTTCCAGAACCAGACGCAATACACCATGTGCAGCGGGATGCTGTGGACCGAAATTCAATGTGTAGTTACGAATCTCAGGCATCGCCAGGTTCCCCTTCAAGACGTTCAGTGTAACGATGATCGTCACGAATCACGCGTGGCTGGTTAATACGCATTTCAATACTGACAGGTTGATAGATAACACGTTGCTTCTCCGGGTCATAACGCATTTCAACGTTGCCGGACAGCGGAAAGTCTTTACGGAATGGATGACCGACAAAACCGTAATCGGTAAGGATGCGACGAAGATCAGGATGTCCTTCAAAAATAATACCGTAGAGATCAAACGCTTCACGTTCAAACCAGTTAACCGCATTCCAGATATTAATCACTGAAGGAACAATCGGTGGTTCGCCATCAACAAAGACTTTCACACGAATACGATGATTCAATTGTACTGAAAGCAAATGATAAACAGCCGCAAAACGTGGGCCCTGCCAGTTATTACCGTATTCACTGTAATCAACACCACAACAGTCAATTAACAAGTCACAGGCAAAGGCGGCATCATCACGCAAATCCTGACACACATCAATAAGTTGATCAGGATTAACGGTGATCGTTAACTCACCGTTATCGACATAACTATCGGTGATACGATTAGCAAAATGTTCGCGTACATGATCGGATAAATTATTGTAATACTCAGACATAAATTAAAACGCTCTATTAACGCGCAATCGTATTTGTTCTTTTAATTTTATTTTGTAACTGGATGATGCCGTAAATCAACGCTTCAGCAGTAGGTGGACAACCCGGTACATAAATATCAACAGGAACAACACGGTCGCAACCACGAACTACAGAATACGAATAATGATAATAGCCACCACCGTTGGCACATGAGCCCATGGAAATGACCCAACGTGGTTCAGCCATCTGGTCATACACTTTACGCAGTGCAGGTGCCATTTTGTTAACCAGGGTACCTGCCACAATCATCACATCAGACTGACGAGGACTGGGACGGAAAATAATACCGAAACGATCCATATCGTAACGTGATGCCGCCGCCTGCATCATTTCTACTGCGCAACAAGCCAGGCCAAAGGTCATTGGCCACATGGAACCGGTACGCGCCCAATTAATCAGTTTGTCTGCATTGGTGGTAACGAAGCCTTCTTTCAGAATGCCTTCTACTCCCATTCCAGAGCTCCTTTTTTCCACTCATAGATAAAGCCAACCACCAGTATTCCCAGGAATATCGCCATAGCGATGAAACCAAATAATCCAATCTCATCCAGCACGATCGCCCAAGGGAAAAGGAAAGCAATTTCCAAATCAAAAATAATAAACAGGATAGCCACAAGGTAATAACGCACGTCGAATTTCATGCGCGAATCTTCGAAAGCTTCAAAGCCACATTCATAGGGGGACAGTTTTTCACTGTCAGGGCGATTAGGTGCCAAAATAAAGCCCAAGGTGATCATAATGCCACCGATGGCGATACCTACCACCATAAAAATCAGCACCGGCAAGTAATTTTCTAACATGCCTCTCTCCACCCCTCTAACCCATATTCAGGTTGTCTCAATTTGGTAGTTTTAACTACTTCTATTGTTAGTTTTGACCTTAAAAATAAGGACGAGTCAGTCTAGGCGTGCCCCCGTTATGTGTCAAGTTTCACAAAATCGGAATTATTCATATATATCAACAGGTTATTTAATTTTTTAGGCCTATAAATAATTTCGCTGCTAATGATTTTGCCTGATTGAATAAAGCTTAAACAAAAAAGCGATGCAGAGGGACGACATGGAAGGATGCATTAGTGTTGCGAGAAGCTATGGATGGCCGGAGCAACTGTGCAAGAGCATCTATTGGGTACCTGTATTTAAGCATAAAAAAGCCCTGCACTTTTCAGTACAAGGCTTTATATTAAAGTTTGGTGCCGATGGCCGGACTCGAACCGGCACGGGTCTCCCCACCACCCCCTCAAGATGGCGTGTCTACCAATTCCACCACATCGGCGATGTTAGAAGTTTATTCAGAAACCGGAACGTCTGAGACGGGGACATCCGCCTTATCAGATTTAAGCGGCGCAGCTTGTTCCTTCTTCGCCTTATCAACCTGCTGAACCTGTACCTGGTCAACAATACTTTCAGGCTGGGCACGCTGAGTGGCTAAATAGGTCAGTGTCAGACTGGTAATGAAAAATAGTGCCGCCAAAATCCCTGTGCTACGGGTCAAGAATGACGACGCACCCTGGGCACCAAACACAGTACCTGAAGCACCGCCGCCAAAGGCAGCACCAGCGTCTGCACCTTTGCCCTGCTGAATTAGCACTAAGCCAACCAGCGACACTGCGATAACGACATGAATAACGAGAATAATGTTGTGCAACATGCTTTTTAAGCTCCTGCTTGCCTTAACCGGCAGCTTTGCAAATGGCCAGAAAATCGTCCGCTTTTAGCGAGGCACCACCAATCAGGCCACCATCGATATCTTCCATCGCTAATAATTCCGCTGCATTACCGGCGTTCATACTACCGCCGTATTGAATACGTACTTTTGCCGCTACATCGGCATTTTTCTCGGCGACCAACTGGCGAATCGCCGCATGAGTTTCCTGTGCTTGTTCAGGCGTTGCGGTTTTACCAGTGCCGATAGCCCAAACAGGCTCATAAGCAATCACGCCATCAACCAAGGCTTCCACTCCAGAATGTTCAATCACCGCATTGAGTTGACGCGCACAAACATCAGTTGTCACACCTTTTTCACGCTCTTCCAGGGTTTCACCAATACACAGGATAGGCTTCAAGCCGGCCTGACGCACCACTTCGAACTTCTCTGCTACCAATTCATCGGTTTCCCCGTATAAGCTACGGCGTTCTGAGTGACCGACAATGGCATAACTACAACCGAAATCCAGCAACATGGATGTGGCAATTTCGCCAGTAAAGGCACCACTGGCTTCTTTGCTCACATTTTGAGCACCCCAGGCAATAGGCGTTCCATCGAGTTGCGCCTGAACATCAGCGAGGTAAACAAAAGGAGCACATACCGCGACTTCTGCACTTTTTACTTCACCGATACCCGCTTTGATACCGTCCAGCAAAGCTTTGATGCTCTCGCGGGAGCCATTCATTTTCCAATTCCCGGCAATGATAGGTTGGCGCATTACAAATCCCCTGAATTTCGTCGCAATTACCCTAAAAATAGCGCGAAAGCTTACCTTTCACGCCAGCATAAATCAATCGCTAAACACACTATTATATAGATATACGAACTGGAATATCAGTCAGATATGGATTCACGAACAACATCAGCGATGCTATTGGCACACTGCTGCACCTGTTCTGCATTCTCGCCTTCCACCATCACACGGATCAGGGGTTCGGTGCCTGAGGCACGTAACAGTACCCGGCCATGATCAGCCAGTTCCGCTTCCGCATTTTCAACCGCGGCTTTAACTGCGGGTATATTGGTGACATCCTGTTTTTTATCCAGACGAACATTCATCAACACCTGTGGGTACATGCTGAGATCCTTGATACTGTCTGCCAGAGACTCACCTGATTCCACCAGCGCCGCTAACACCTGTAAAGCCGCAACGATGCCATCGCCTGTAGTAGTTTTATCCAGGCAAATAATGTGGCCCGAATTTTCGCCGCCTAAAGTCCAATTGTTTTCTAACAATTTTTCCATAACATAGCGATCACCGACATTGGCACGAATTAATGGAATATCCAGTTTAGCAAGAGCATGTTCCATACCCAGGTTGGTCATCAGCGTACCAACTACCCCACCTTCAAACTTGCCGTGCTGTTTCTTGTCACGCGCCATTATATATAAAAGTTGATCACCATCGATAAGATTACCCTGGTGATCCACCATCATCACCCGATCACCATCTCCATCAAAGGCAATTCCGAGATCCGCTTCCTGGATTTGCACGTTCTTTTGTAACCACTCAGGGTGTGTCGAGCCACATTCTTCATTAATGTTATAACCATCCGGTTCTGCACCGATAGTTATAACGTCAGCCCCCAGTTCTTCAAACACCTTAGGTGCAATGTGATATGTTGCGCCATTGGAACAATCCAGGACGATTTTCAATCCCGATAACGATAACCTGTATGGAAAACTACCTTTACAAAATTCTATATAACGTCCTGCCACATCGGAGACACGAGATGCTTTACCTAATTGAGCTGAATCATTACAGACCATATCTCGGTCAAGCTGCGCTTCAATCGCAAGTTCAATATCATCAGGTAGCTTGGTGCCTTGTGAGGAAAAAAACTTGATACCATTATCATTAAACTTATTGTGAGAGGCACTGATCACGATACCGGCTTGTGCACTCAATGTCCTTGTCAAATATGCAATAGCTGGTGTCGGCATAGGGCCAAGCAATTGAACATCAACACCGGCGGCAGACAGGCCGGCTTCTAACGCTGATTCAAACATGTAACCGGAAACTCGTGTATCTTTACCTATAACAACTTTGCTATGATGATCTTTGACAAAGACTTTACCCACTGCCCAACCCAGTTTCATGACAAAATCAGGCGTAATAGGATATTCTCCCACTCTGCCACGAATACCATCTGTTCCAAAATAACGTCGAGTCATATACTTCCTACACTAATCATTTATTTATTAATTATACTGTTTTTATAGCATGAATCATACGAACCGCATCAACCGTTTCTTTTACATCATGTACACGTAATATTTTTGCCCCTAACCAGATTGCTAGCCCTGCCATGGCAATACTGGCGGGCATGCGTTCTTCAACAGGACAATCCAGTAACATGCTGATCATAGATTTGCGCGATACGCCAACCAGTACAGGAGCATTCAGTTGATGCAATGATTCAAGCTCCTTAAAAAGTTTCAGGTTATGCTCAAGGTTTTTACCAAAGCCAAACCCCGGATCAATCATTATATATTCATCCTTGATACCGGCATTCCTGCACGCCTGCATACGGTCACTTAGAAATGTTTTCACCTCACTAACCACATCATTATAATGCGGTTTTGCTTGCATGGTTCGAGGTTCACCTTGCATATGCATCAAACAAACCGGAACATCCAGTTGTGCCGCCATCTCAATGGCGCCCGGATCACGCAATGCCCTGACATCATTAATTAAACAAGCACCCGTTTCAACGGCAGCCTTCATAACTTCCGGCTTACTGGTATCAATCGATATCATGACATCCAGATCATCATGCAACATAGAAATAACCGGAATCGTTCTTTCCAGCTCTTCATCAATGCTGACGGCCTGAGCACCGGGACGGGTTGATTCGCCACCTACATCAATAATCTCGGCACCATCAGCAACCATTTTTTGTGCATGAGCCAGCGCAGCGTTTTTCGCTGTAAAATAACCACCATCGGAAAAGGAATCGGGAGTAACATTGAGTATTCCCATCACCAATGGAGCCCCAGCCTGCAGTCTTGCCGTTAGCCTGTTTTTCATAACACTCAGATATTCAAGCGACTCAATCAATGCTTGATTACGATAAAAGCAATAATTACATAGAAATTAAGGTTAATGAATACCGAAATACCCCCCTGTCAGAAAGATAATGGGTGAAAGAGGGGTTCTGTAAGTAGCCCCCATATGCAGGGACATTCTATCCCGGGAAAAATAGAAACTGGCCACAGCAGATGCTATGGCCAGTAACCGATTTAGAAATTATAAACCATGGTAACTGCGATTTCCTTATCCGTTTTTTCAACACCAACGGGTACATCAGATACATGTTTTACCGTATAGGTAATCTTGGATGCCAAATTATCGCTTATTTTGGCTTTCAATCCAGATACGGATTTTGTCGTCGTTGCATCATCACCTGCTTCAACGGTAAGTTTTTCCGTAAAGTTGGCTGTGTCACTGATTTTCCAGTCTAGGTTCATGGCGCCATAGAGAATCCCTTCATCCGTTTTTACCCCGGTGTCAAATTCATTGTGGCGTGTACCAACACCAACCTCGGCTTCAAGTTTTACTTCATCGGTATTAACAAGTTTATGACCATAACCAAGAATCAAACTGGTTTGATAGTTATACCCACTAAAACGATCATTCTCATAGTTCAGCAACCCAAAGATGTAGGCTTTATCACTGATCTTATAATCGGATTTTCCACTAAAGAAATAGCGCTCAGCCGTGATAATACTATCACTTTCGGCACGCGTTGCTTCTGCAATAACCGTATGCTTTAAATGGGCTCTGTCATTAACAATTTTCAGTTTAGCGGTTAACGATTCTGTATCGGTATTCCCTGAAGTAGCTACATAGCCTAACTCGGCTTCACGTTCCCAGGTTGATCGCGGTGTTTCCTCAGCAGCAAATACCTGTGTTGATAGCAATGCTAACGCAAGTATTGCCGTGCTTTGAGTTTTTATTGTCTTCATCATTAAACGTCTCATACTCCAATTTAAAATCACTTAGCCTGCTTCTTTAAACAAATGCACATCGGTCTGAGGATACGGGATGGATATACCTGCTTTATCAAACTCTGTTTTAATTGTTTCAAGGGTATCCGAACGTACTGTCCAGTAATCAGCCGAGTTCACCCAGGGACGAACCGCCAAATCAACACTACTTGCTCCCAGCTCACTGACCATAATCACGGGAGCAGGATCTTTCAGAATACGCGTATCATTATTTACAATTTTCTCAAGCAGACTGGTGGCCGCTTTAATATCATCGTCATAGCCAATACCAATAACCAGATCAATGCGACGCGTCTCACGTGCACTAAAATTGGTAATAACACCACCATAAATTTGTGAATTGGGTACGGTGATTTCACGATTATCCCCAGTACGTAATATGGTATTAAATATACCCATCATATCAACGGTACCGACGACGCCTGCCGCATCAATAAAATCACCATTTTTGAACGGCTTAAAAATAACGATCATGACACCGGCTGCAAAATTCGATAGTGAGTCCTTTAAAGCCAGGCCAACAGCCAAACCGGCGGCGGCAAAGACGGCTAGAACAGAATTGGTATCAACACCCAGTTGATCAAGAGCAGCAATTATAACCACCACCATCAGTACTGCACTTAGCAGACTACCGAGGAAGTTGACTAACACATCCTCCACCTTGGCCTTAATCATCACTCGCTTGACTGACTTAACAATCACTTTGGCCAGCCATTTACCGACAATAAAGATGACCAGTGCCAGAACAATGTTAATACCCCAGGGAACCAGGTACTCACTGATGATTTTCTGATAATTTTCCATATTCCATTCCATGATCAAATCCTCATTGTTATTTTTAACGAATCGTAGACTACAAATTGACCACCATCGAAAAAGGAATCGGGAGTAACATTAAGTATCCCCATCACCAGTGGTTTTTCAGCCTGCAATCTTACCATTACCTGTTTTTCATAAACGTATAAATATTCAAAAATTTCTATAAATGGTCAATAACCGGGCTATAACTAATAAGGTTAATAAATAATTAAACTTCTAACAAAAAAGCCGTGATAAAGCTATCACGGCTTTTGTTACTCAAATAACGACTACCCATTTCCTAATAGTTTCTTTGTAAGCATAATACCTGGGCAGATTCCGGTAATTGCCGCAAAAGCAAGAAACACAGCCGGCAAGTACAATACCCAATGTACCGCATTAAAACCCGTTAAATAGATACCCAACCATAACATCAAACTGATAATCAGGAAGAAAACCTGCATTGCTTTTCCAGTTTTTTTGTAACGCCATTTTATTTCCTTATTTTTGGTTTTTGTAAAACAAACAAAAACGCCCCGCCTTGATTTACAAGGCGGGGCGTTTAGCCAAATTACAACATCATAAAATCCTAGTGTTCCCCAGCTGGGCCACCAATAGTGCCTTCACCTTTATC
>Ga0224514_10000323_pt1 | contig 14284 bp, 28 predicted proteins | sample SF_May12_sed_USG_3_FD_169107 | JGI IMG/M metagenome (GOLD analysis project Ga0224514, IMG submission 169107) | Sediment microbial communities from San Francisco Bay, California, United States - SF_May12_sed_USGS_24 | ecosystem: Environmental > Aquatic > Marine > Sediment | place: USA... | reverse complement strand
GCAAAAGGCTATTGGAAACCTCAATATGAATACGGACAAAACGTCTTGCAAGACTTCCAGTCTTGGGGGAAGGATGGAGATATTACTTCTGATCCTTCTTACAAATGGCGAAGGGGTCAAGGTCAAAAGGCAGTCGAACAATCCGCCGCTTCCCGAGGGGGTGCCCTTTCAGGTAATGCCTTACGAGCCGTCACAGATTACGGCCAACAGGCCGCCTCCCAAGAATATCAAAACGAATACAATCGCTGGATGCAGAAATTGGGAATGGGCGAACGTGCAACCGGAGCGTTATCAGGTCTTTCTGCTCAAGGTGGTCTTGCCGTAGGTGGTATGACTGCTGGTCTTGGTCAACAGAACTTCCAAAATCTCCTCGCCGGTCAAGCCTCATCCAGAGAAGATGTCAAAGCCCAGAATGAAATCATCGGAGACTGGTTCGATAGAATTATGGGTGGCGGTGGAGGTGGTGGAATGATGGGAGGTAGTGGAGGAGGTATGGGCGGTGGAGGAGGTGGATAATGCCTAGAGGATTATTTTGGAACGTACAAGCCGCCAAAAAGAAAGCAAGAGAACGAGAAGAATTAGCTAACGCCCTCCGATCCGCTTATGAACCCGGAGCCGATATTCCCTATGAGGAAGATGTTGGCTTTGAGACTGGGGCTGTACCGGGCTTTGAAGCTGAACCGGAAGGGCTTATTGCCGGACAAGAACCTGGACAAGTTAATATCCAAAACGCCCTCGCTCAAATGTACCAAGGACCGGGAGATCAACCCGTCAGGGCTTTAGAACTCCAACAGGCTTTACAAAAGCAACAGGCTACAAGTGCGACTGCTAATAAGCTCCCTTCTGCTGTTCAAGTCTATCAATTCAGAGCCTCCCTTTCTCCTGAACAACAGACAGTCTTTGACGATACCCTAAGGCAAAACTATCAACCTGTTACGATTGGTGGTGTTCAACATATTGTAAGGAAAGGTCAAGTCCCTCAAACAACTGCGTTAGGGACTCTTGCCGGTGAAACAGGAGCTAGAGAGCAATTAGCCGCTGCACAAAAGGAAGGTTCCGCCCTAGGAACAGCGAGAACAGAACTAGCCGAAGCCGAAGCCTCTCTACCAAGACTTGAAAGTGTGGTTAAGCAATTAAGCGAATTAGGGAAAAAGGCAACTTATACGCAAGCAGGCCAGCTTACTGATATTGCCAGACGTCAAGCCGGTATAGAACCAAGAGAAGCCGCCGTAGCCCGTAGGGAGTATATTGCGAAAGTTGATAACGAAGTTCTACCCCTTTTAAGGCAGACTTTTGGTGCCGCCTTTACCGAGAGAGAAGGTCAATCCCTCAAAGCGACTTTGGGTGATGTAGACGCCTCTCCAGAGGAAAAGGATGCTGTTCTAAGATCATTCATTAACTCCAAAAGAGCGCAAATAGAAGTCAAGCGTAGACGTGCTGGAGTCGATATTTCTCCCGGTGAGCAATATAAAGTGGGTCAGGTCGTGTCCGGCCCAGATGGACGAAAGTATGTCATTAGAAGCCTTAAGCAAGACGGAACCCCAGATGATGTGGAGCCTGCTCAATGAAATGGGATGAAATCCAACCTAAAACAGTAAAGTGGGACGAAATTCAACCTGAAGAACCCCAACCCCAAGGATCGGAGGGAGGAATGCTAGGAGAAATGGCCAGTAGTGCTGGCGATGTTGGTCTTGAGTTAATCAGTGCCATCAATCGAGGCGCAGTCAATCTGGCTGATTTTCTATCAACCGACCAGATTAACAATATTTTACAAATGGCCGGAAGTGAGAAACAGGTTCCAGGATTAAAAGATGTTTATGGCATTCAAAAAGCCACCGCTGGAGGGTTCATGGAACCCGGTCTAGGTCGTGAAGCCGTCCAAACAGGCGGAGAACTCGCCGCCCCCGGAGCCGCCGCAGGAGCCGTTATGAGAGGCGTTTCTAAAATAGCGCCCAAGGTACCCGGTGCAGTCGAATCTACCCGTCAAGCCATTATCAGGCAGCTAGGATCGACTAAAGCCACACAAGACGTCCCCGCTGCTATTTCATCCGGTGCAGGCATGACTGTAGGGGGTGAGGTGGGAGAAGAAATAGCTGGTCCGTATGGTAGAGCCGTGGGTGAGGCTGTGGGTGCGATTGGTGCGCCTGCTGCCGCCGCAATAGGTGGGAAAATGGCTAAACCTAGCGTTACCAAGGCTTTCGCTAAAGCGCATAAATTAGGATACAAAATCCCGCCTGTTTTAGCCAAAGGCACCAAGACACAACAGTTTATGGAAGGCACAGCTGGACCCGTCCCAACCAAGCAAAAAGCCTCCCTACACAATCAGCAAGTTACGAATAAACTGATTAAAAAGGAATTGGGTTATCCTGAAGACGTTCCTCTTTCTAGCGAAGGTCTACAAGCTGTCCGTAGTGAAGCGGGAGAAGTATACAAACAAGCCTCTGGTTTAGGGAATTTTAAGGTTGACTCTCAGTTTAACCAAGACCTTGCGAATATCGCCAAACTAGGTTCTTCAGTATCAAAAGAATTCCCGTCAATGGTTAAAAAAGACGTGATTAAACTTGTCAAGGGATTTGAGAATAAAAAACAAGTCTCATCCGAAGCCTTGATTGATGTGGTTAAACAACTCCGCGCTGAGTCCAGTACCGGATTCCGATCTCAAGACCCCAATACTGTCTCGATGGCGAAAGCCCAAGGTAAGATTGCTAACGCTTTGGAAGGGTTGATGGAAAGGAATATTAGCCAAACCCAACCTGGATTTCTGGATCAGTTCAAAGCCGCCCGTCAGCGTATCGCAAAAACTTACACTATTGAAAAAGCCCTGAAGGGTGAGAATGTGGATGCCGTGGCGTTAGGTCGTCAATTAGACAAAGGCAAACCCTTATCCGGTGTGATTAAAGACGTTGCGGAAATGGGCCAGAGTTTCAAAGGTGCTTTTCAGACTAACGTCCCTCAACAATCTAATTTCAGACCTATGGATGTTGTCGCGGGTGTAGGTGCAGCGGGGTATACCCAACAGCCCGGATATTTGGCCGCGATGGGGGCAAGACCCGCTATCCGTAGCCTCTTATTGTCAAAACCATATCAAAAGATGTTGGCGAGTGTTAAACCGTCAGCAATTAAACGTATCTTGTCATTACCCCCTAAATCTCAAGCGGGTGCAGTCACGGCTTTATTGAAAGAGTTTAATGATCTTCAAACTCAGACTCAAACCAATTCGCCAGAAGGACAAATACAACAATGAATAGAATGATTTCCATAGAGGAAGTATAGCATGGCTCAATTACTTTGTCCCTACTCAGGGGTTCCCTTTTTAGACGGTAATGGTGATCCTTATGTTGGGGCACAACTCTTTGTCTACGAAGCGGGTACTTCGACTAAATACACGGTTACTCAAGATCAGGCCGGAGCCTCAAACCACGCCAATCCTATTATCTTAAATTCATCAGGTATGGTGGCGAATGGTGCGGGAGCCGCCCAAGCGATGTGGCAGGAGGCCGGACAGGAGATTAAACTTGTCCTCGCCCCCTCTACAGACACTGACCCTCCTGTAGCTGCTATTAGAACTTATGATAATATCCCAGGGATTAACGACGGTACTGATATTATCAGTCAATGGGTTCTAGGTGGGACTCCGACTTATATTGACGCAACTAACTTCTCTGTTGTTGGTGACTTGACCTCCACTTATCATGTAGGTCGAAGGATTAAAGTTAATGTCACCGCCGGCGTCTTGTACGGCATTATAACAGAAACCGCCTACACGACATTAACCACAGTCACCGTCTTTTTAGAAGACTCCGGTTCTCTGGATTCTGGCCTAGACACCGTTTGGTACAGCCTTTTAAGTGTTACCAACCATTCTATTCCTAACGTCTTGATCCCTTATCAAACAGGGCCAGACTTGCTTGAAAACGTCTCTATTTCAGCGACGGTCGCCTCTGCCGCCCTGACTATCGCTTTAAAGCAAAAAGACGGCACCGACCCCACCTCTGGTACACCTTCAAGAATCGCCTTTCGATCCGAGACTATAACAGACGGGGACTTTGATATTGTTGAGGTTACTTCCGCACTTTCTGTCGTTGCCCCCCAAGGAGCTACATTAGGTTACGCCGGGGCTGCGGTAGCGACGATTTACGTTTATTTAATCAATAACGCCGGAACCGCTGAACTTGCAATACGAAGCGCATCAAGAATAGATGAGGGGAATTTACACTCAACCACGGCAATCGGAACGGGGTCTGATTTATCAAGTACATTATATTCCACTACGTTAAGATCTAGTCTTCCCGTCAGGTATCTCGGACGGATTACAGTGACAATGGGTGCCTCTGCGGGTGATTGGGATAACGCCCCGACTCAGGTTAATTTAGGTGAGGTTAATAACGAACAAGGCGCAGAAGTCCTCCCGACCAATCATATTGAAGGGCTGGAATTATCCATAGGAACTGACACAGAACATGATATAGATATCTCAACAGGGTATGTCATAGACACAACCACGACTTCAAAGATGGAGATCGCCACTACCCTTACCAAACAAATAGACGCGACTTGGGCCGTAGGTACAGATGCAGGGGGTATGGCCACCACCACCACTGAGACGGGTACTTTCACATCTTCAGGAACCGCCGTAACAGGGTCTGGATCAGCTTTTACCACCGACTTTTCAGAAGGTGATATTTTATATTCAAGCAGTAACTCAGAAGGAAGACGAATTATTACCATAGGTAGTGATACGTCTATTACCCTTGAGTCTGCCTTTACCGCTGATGTGGCTATTGCGGAGAATGTTCAAAAGAATGGTTTGGCCCCGAATACGGTATATTATTTACATGCGGTTGAAGCCGATGCAGATGATGGGATTGACGCTTATTATGATGTCAGTAAAACAGCGGCCAATATCATTACAGGCTATACAGAGTACGCCCCATTAGGATTTGTACGTACAAATTCCACCAGTAACATAGATAACGGGGATATTCATAACTACCCCTACATTCCACTAGGAAGGACAAAGGGCTGGGTTCCTCTGAGGACCTTTACTCTCTCCTCGTCAGGGACGGCTGATTTGTTCTTTGATAACAGTCTATACACAATGGTCAGATATACGTTTATTGATGTGGACTTATCAGCCACCGACGCGTTTAACGCTCGAATCTCTACTGATGGAACGTCGTTTTCATCCTCTGGTGTGCATTTTACCCTAGCGAACGGCTGGTTTGATAACGCAGGTACTTCGACAACGATTAACTACGGATCTAACGGAACCGGGACCAGTTTTGAACTCACTGGTGGAACCGCCCTCTCCGCGACAGAGAGTAAAATAAACGGTGAACTATTAATCATCAACCCCGCTACGACAGTAGACCCCTCTATTCAATTTACTTTAACAGGTCACGGCTGGAACAATACAACAGACGATCCTTTCAGACTTGAAGGTATGGGGTTTTATAATGGGTCGGTCAGTGTGCAAGGGGTGAGAATTTTCCCAGCCTCTGGCAATATGACCTCTGGAACCATTATTGTTGAAGGCTTAATGACATGATCTTAAAAGACTTAGGTAATGGAGTGAGAGTCCCCATGACACCCGAAGAAGAGGCGGAACATATCGCCTCAAACCAAAAATCTATTGAAGCTGTCAAAGCTGCAAAGATCGCTTTGGTTGACCAAGAAGCTCTGCGACGCTACGATGCCTTAAAGGCATGTTATCTCTTAAATAAAAAGATAGACGGAACTATCACGGCTCAGGAAATAACAGAACTCAACAACATTTTAAACAGCCTTTATGATTTTACCGTCGTGATAAAAGGAGAAATAGAAGCTTCTATTGACCCTGATAAGTTAAACGTCACTAAAGACCCGAGGTGGCCATGAGTTTATCTCAAGAAGAAATTGAGAAAATCGCAACAGAACTTGCTCCCATGTTAGTTTCTCAAGTCAGAAAAGACCATCATGATTTTTGGATAGACCCTGAAATTCACTATAAAGACCACTTGGATATAAGAAACTGGATAGACAATCTAAATTCAGCACAAAAAATCTTCTGGACTGGCTTTTTAGGCTTTGTCGTGATTGGCATGATAACTCTCGCCGCTGTCGGCATGATACCGAAGTTGAAATTTTGGTAGCCAACATCCCCCTAAGTAGAGGAAAGTCAACTAACAGCCCTAAATTGATTGTCGTTCACTCTATGGCGGAATACATCGAAGACGGTATTACTTATCACGCTGTAGACTATTTGAATAAACTCGGTCTCTCTGCCCATTCCCTCATCACCCCTTCGGGAGTGAATATCCGCTGTAGGAAGAACGGAGAGGGGGCGTACCACGCTAAAAACTTCAACACCGACTCCCTGGGGATAGAAATCCTAGTCCCCGGTGTGCACACCTATCAGACGTTTATCCGAAAGATTCAAGAGCCTTATTGTACTCAAATTCAATACGATTCTACAGTAAGTCAGGTTAAAGACTGGATCAGGATATTCGGAATAACAGAAATAAAAAGACACTCAGACATCGACCCCACCCGCAAAAAAGACCCCGGAGATGGATTTCCCTGGACCCAATTTCTGGAGGACGTATGGAATTAATCGACATTTTAAAATCAGGCATATCTATTTTAACCCCTATTGAGTATATGATCTCCTCCACCGCAATGACTCTTTCAACCGTGATTACAGAATTTATCAAACGTCATGTTGTGTGGAAAAAAGACGGCCATAAACAAGGGATAATTAATCTATCTATTTGGGGCGGAAGTCTCCCAGTCCCGAAAGTCGTGATTATTGGATTCTTGATCGCCTCTCTCTTTACCCTCACAGGGTTTATTTTCTACGGCTCTAATTTAGGTAAACTGATTCTAGTCCCTGTTACTGTTGGAATCTTGACTCCGCTAGTTTATAAACTCTCCATCGTTCTTTTAAGAAAGTATAACTTCCACGAACTCGCCAACTTTATCTCTGGCGACCGCAGGGGGAAACCGCGTGTTTAAGATTGGAGCAATCTGTTTCATATCTGGAATCTTGGTAGCGATGGGAGTCAATTTCTTTTTCTTCCAAGGTAATACATCAGAATCTCCTAATATACTAATAAAGGAAGTCACCAAGACCATTGAAGGCCCAATTCAGGTCTATAAGCATAAAACCAAAAAGCTCACCAGACTGCCTGAGAGCGTCCGTAAGGATAGAAAATTACATGTAGTCGCTAGTACCAGAATTCCAAATGACGACCATACACACGTTGTCACAGCCATATACGCCGAAAAGGACGGGAAGGTTACTTTATTTGACCACAAAGAACCCAAACCGTGGTTACATTTCAATAAACGAACTACATTAGGAATTGCTTATGGAGTGTCCAATATTGAGACTTCAACTCAATTCTCTGCTAATCACCGACTTTTATCAGTGAAAAGGTTTCACGTTGAACTTCATGGTAACGCCCGAACTGATAAGACCTGGTTTGGCGGGATTCAACTAAGGTACAGTTTTTAAACACAATCAAGTGTGCCTCCGAACTAAGCTCAGAAGGCATCTTGAAAGTCTAGGTATAAAGCTTCACTAATCGTTGTATGACGAAGGTGGCGGGCACTTTATTTATGCCTCTGTGAAATGATTAAACACCAAAAGCACAATTCGATCAAGGTGTTTTTTATTCCATATAGCCATCATATATCCATATAGTGTCTTTATCTATAACAAGGCTGCCGAATTCATCAATAAACTCCATCAATTCGGAAAGAGAATTAATCTCAATCTTACAGTCTCCGAATTGTTCCATTTTTTCATATAGTTTATGTTCTGAATCCACCTCAGTAAATTCGAATCCAAGTAATTCGAGTTTATTCTTATCCTCTTCATCGTAGGTATGTCCTGCTGTATATAGGTCAAATATCATAATTATGGTCCCTGAAAATAAAATGCCCTTCTACCGTGTCCTCTTTTGGACAATGGTTATTCTTCTATTTCTGTCTCTTGCCTAGAGTTCCATGCTTTGATGGCTGCTTCTTTTGTCCCATATATTGCTGTTCTTGCTCCGCATATACCTTCGCACTCTATAGCATTGTTTTGGGATGGCTCATTAAATACAGAAGTCATGGCATCTGCTGTCGCTATGTACCATCCTGCCTCACCACCACAAAACGGACACGGTAATAGTTCCATACATCACACCTCCATAAAGGCTTTACATACTGCCATTTCCGGTTTTTTGTCATTCCCCATAAATCCTGTTGTGTCTTCATATTCAGGCATGTCTGAATCCCATAATGCGTCCCATGTACCGTCCGGTAATTGGCGGAGTGTTAGTCTAAACCCTTTCTTCTCCATATCTGGCACAATATACTTAACACACGCATCCAGGGAGTGGGTGAAGTCTGCCTTATGTTGCTTGATAATATTCCCATCAGAATCTTTCCAGTCTGACCAATTGTACGTTTCCCAACCCAACTTCTCTGCTATTTGTTTATTCATGTGGTTTCCTTAGCGGCAGTTATTGCATGCCCGATCTGCATTTCAATAAACACACCCGATTTTGTCTGGTGCTCTTTAGCTATTTCCCATGCTGTCTGTAGCCCGGCTATATAGTCTACTGTTTTGTCTGCGTAATATTCATCTTTCGTTTTTCCAAAATGTTCAGCAGCACATTTTTCACAGAAAAACACTCCGCAGTAAAAACATTTATAGGCTTGATGTTGCCTCATTCGTGTGCCACAACCACATGTAATTCTTGAACCAATATCCTGCTTGGCTTCTTTTAGCTGATCGTATACATGCCGCGCTGTTTCTGGGTTTTGTGCCATTCCTCTATTCATTGTCTGGCTCCCATGCTTCGTCAGTTTCTTCTAAACCGATAGGATTGCCTTCATGAGTACATGAATCACAAGGAGGATTAATGTGGCAAGAACAATTACCTCCGTCATACATCTCATCCCATTCCCTTTCAGTCGCTTCCAGCTTCTGCTTTACTGCGGAGAGTTCACGCCGTAACCTGTCTAGTTCTTCCCTTAATGCTTCGCGTGATTTGAAGATATCATTACAAAGCAATTCTTCTTTTTTTAGTTCTTCCTCTCTTTGGGAGAGTTGCTGGCGGAGGGATTCGATAGTGTCAGCGGCATCGCTAAGTAAAGTGGGAGCTACAATATTTGCCTTTAGTCTTTCCACAATATCACTCATTTCTCTCAACCTCATCTTCGTTGGGTTTAGGGGTGGTGATCGGGTTAGCTGTATCATGTTGTTTCAACGCCCAGGACATGATATTTATAATCGCGCAGCTAACCTTCACACCATAGACTAGACTCTTTCACTCTACACTTTCGCCTTTATCTTCCAGACATTTCATGTAACCAGTTTGATACGCGAGCATGAAAGTAGGCCTATCTCCAGCATCCTTTACTAGTTGCGGCATTTCCTCCCAAGACTCTGTAGCTTTCTTTTCAATCTCATCTAATGTCATCTTCCTTCTCCATTCACTGTGGGGTATGCGCGTAGCCTTCGGCTAATTTGTCAGCAGCCTTCTGGTAATCAATATAACCCTCTACCAGATTACGAAGTTTCTCAAAATCTCGGTCACCTGATTCAAGCGCATCAATAATCTTTCCCTTCTTGTCTTTTACATGTTCAATCAGAGTTTTACGTGGTGCATCTAAAATACCCATCTTCCTTCTCCATTCGCTTTAAATTGTTGATCCAGCTGGCTGTTCTGGAATACCAAGAAACGGTAGAACAAGGTACTCATAATCGAACAACCAACCAGATCGTGCTCTATCTATCTCCTTAAAACGCCCACTCCATTGTTATCCTTCCATTCCTGATAAATACCTTTTCTGTGCCATAAGAAACCGCAATACTTGTCCCACAGGTCCATAAAAAGTCTTTCCAGTCCGCATCCCCAAGACCCATCGAGTCCAGGGTTTCTTTTAATGCCCCTGCCCCGCACCCGGCTACCATGCCGTGAACTTTGTCCTTAGCCGCGAGGGTGAACATTGATCCTATCACCGCCCCGGCGATGGCGTGTTTCTTTTTGTCCGGCTCAATACCGTAGGCCGGAGAACAGAGCAAGACAAGTATCAGTAGTTTTTTCACCCCATTCTCCTTAAAACACTCTCCATATACCGTATACAAGCCCTGCAACAGGATTCATTAAGAGGGTCTTCATATTCATGGATTATACCCACATCCTTCTTAACTTTCTCATCTAAATAATGAAATCGAGGGTCTGATACTATTTCACTAGCCATAGATTTCATATACCCATACGGGTCGAGGATTTTAGAGGCAACATCAAACATACTCTTACCTCTGGCCTCTACCCATTTGTGTAAATTTACGACGTTATCCATATTCCCTCCTGTTGACCCGCCCACCCCTAGTTGAATCGAAGGAGTTAAGTGCCAGAGATGGACGGATCGAACGCTAGATACTCTTTTAAGAGAGTAGAATACATTTTATTACAATCAGGGGCTTTGTCTTTTAAGCCTTCCTGAACCTTTAATCTTTCATCGTTAGTCAATTTCTCCCAAGCCCTTTTAACCTTGTCATGGGTTTCTTCAATAATGTCTACGTCAATCTGTTCTTTTAGAAAAGATGTGGCTTTATTGACCTTATGCATGTCCAAGGGTTCTGGAGATACTTGAGAGAATTTCTGTGCCATCTGCTGGACGTAACGGTTATCATCAAACTTGCCTAAGAATACGTCTGCATTAAACCCTAACCTTGACAGGGCTTTTGTGATAAGATCAGTCTCTACTTTTTTGGCAAAATCATCATCTGTCTTACCCTTGTCACTGACATATAGAATACTTGATGATATGACAAAATTAGCTGTACCTTTATCATATGGGTATCTAAAGTCTCCAGTAACAAGAACCATAGTAGTTCCTTCGATAAATGTATGGGCTATGTTGAACAATCCCCATGTAGCCCCATAAGGCCCGAATAGTTCTGTTGCTTTTCTTATCTGGGCATACGCATCTATCGCGGTGAACTTACGGCCAAAATCAACTTTTTTGGTCTCGCTCGGATTCGTCTCGCAGACCTGGTTCCAGATATTCATGTTTTCCATCATTCTCTCCAAAGGTTTCTAACCACTCTTGATCTAAATCCTGTTGATGCCACCATCCGTCATCTTCGGGGTAATCTTCATTTAGTTCCATCCCAGTTCTCCATTAACTTATCATCTTTAGCCCTGTCGTAAGCTATATCCTGTTTGTCTGCTATATCATCCCTTTCATAACTTGACCCTTTATAACAATCATCACAGATATGTAGGGATCGCTTATATTCATCACTGAATATTTTTATGGTCTTGGTTCCGGTTTGCTTCCATCCCAGGTCTTCAATAGTCAGAGTAGAGTAATTCTCTGTAAACTCAATACATTCCTCTAGTCCACATTGGTCACATCTTTGATAGACAACAAAACTCATATTCCCCCCTTGGCTTTAGCTATAGCCTTGCTAACTCTGAGTATTACTTCATCCGCATTTCTTACGGGAACACCCCTGAGCAGTTTGTCGGCCATGTCATTAGCTTCTTCCAGCGCCTCTAGTAGTTCAGGAGCCGCAGCGATAAGGCGGGCGTTAGCTTCGCTATCACATTCAATCTCACCAGAAAGAACAACATAACTCGTATTGTTTTTCCGTTCAGTCACAAGCCACGGTGCTTCATTGTCTTTGTCATAATCACAGACATTTCCATCCCATTCCCACGGTCCTTTTGTATACATATTCCCCCCTACGCTGCTTTTACAAATGGTAAGGCTAGCTTATCCTGAGAGGACAAGACCTTAATATCATTAACCCAGACGGTAATCTCTCCCAGACGGCATGAGATGACCACAGAGCCGTTTTCGTAAACAGTGTGACCGATAGACACTATCCGACCTTTAGACTCGCACAAGTCTTTACAGGCGCTCACAAGCCCTTCTACCTCGTAGTTGTGGTAGGTCTGATAAGCTAGTGCAATCAAATTCTGTTCCGGAATATTGGTTCCGGGGTAAAAGTCAGTCATTTTCTCACCGCTTCTTCAAATGTATTCTGGATATATTCAGGATCAACCCCCGCTACAGAGGCAATTGCGTCCCTGACAAGAGCGAATGTAGCCTGATTAGTGACACGCAACTCATCAAAAGGCATCTGCAAAATAAGCAGATAAGCCTCTCTCAGGGCTTCTAAAAGCTGTTCTTCATTCTTTGTCATTGTTATCTCCTTATTGGGCGATCCGGCTGGCTGTCCCTGTCGGGAGGCCGTGCAGTCCTGACTATCAGGGACCGGCTACTGATCTGCTCTTGTCTTTCACTCACTTGAGTCGCAACCAGCCTTCACGCTTGAGACAAGTCTAAACACAGCTTGTGTCTCTGTCAAGGATTATTTTACACAGAATGTGTTTGCATCTGGACACAGAATGTGTATAATGAATTCAGGCATTGAGAAAGGAGCGACAGATGAAAATCACGGGTCTAGTAACTTGGCAATATAAAATATATGACGGAAAAAATGTCATTTGGGTTGATTACGACAATACTCCTCCAATACGGTTAATTGGGACATTGGGTAAAGCTTTTGTTACGTTTAAGATTCCAAATGAAATCTCTAAAGATGGCGCACTCATTAAACGCAAGGTCGCAGAACGAGTGAGGGCAGTTGGTGTAGAAAACACCAAATATATTGTTTTCCCAATTGGCCTTCCTGATGAGATTGGATTTTATGACCACAGGATCAGGATTACAGATTTAGAAGAAATAGAAGGAAAATAAATGAAGCTGTATAAATTTATTCAAAAAATAGGGGATAAGGCGGCCTCTAAACTATTTAGCACTAAAGACCGCCCTGTCTCTGAAAGGACTGCTAAATCCTGGCGGTTACAAGAAAGACACCCAAGACAAGAAACCGCCCTTGTCATTTTAAAAAAGACCAAGAAGCACAAGTATGGCCCTATGACTATGGATGATATTTACAAATGCTAAAGGATATGGGTTACAAGAAAACGACTAGTTATGTGAGGATAAAATGAAACACAAACTCATGTTAATGACTGCCATTATTCTAGCCCTTATCTCTTGGGGAATTGTTGGGTATATATTGTGGAAATAAATAGAGTAACAATACATATATTAGCCGCCATATTCGCAATCCCATTTGCGTTATTAGTTATTTGGGCAATAGGAATATTTATATTTGGCATGTCTATTCTTCTCGTCTATGTGGCTTATGCAGAATCAGGTTTTGGGTATTTGAGCACTGCTCTCTATGGCACATTAACAAATCTTGGGCTATTTGGGTTGTTCTATTTTGGAAGTATAGCCGGAGATCATTATAACCTAGAGAGATATGGATTTACAGATAAATTATTCTCTTATGCGCTGGCAGAAATGATATTAATTATATTCATTACTGGTGGAAATGCGTCAGGGTGGAACTGGTGAAGTATTGTGGAGGTAGAAATGAGAGAAATTAAATTCAGAGCATGGGATGATACGTCAAAAGAAATGCACTTCTTTCGTTTTGGTGAGCAAAGTTCCTGTGATGGAACATATCAGAAAAATACTATGCCTCTTATGCAATACACCGGCCTAAAGGATAAGAACGGAAAGGAAATCTATGAGGGGGATATTGTTAAGGCTCCGCATGATTTTGGCCCCGGTGGTTTTAGTGAGCGTCAATTTACGGTTTTCTTCAACAACGTAGCTGGTGGGTATCAATGGAATTATTGGGATATGTCTAAAGCAGAAATCATCGGCAACATATACGAGGATGGAAATTTATTAAATGACTAACATATTTGACATAACTGAAGTCAGAAAAGGTCAATTTACTGTTTCTTTTAATTGTGATTTTTGTGGAATGCTGTCCATGCAACAAAAGTCCCACTTTGACAGAAATGTTAAACATTACTGTTGTAGGGATTGCTATTCCGAAGATAGAAAAACCTGGACAAAAGAAGACCAGCACAGATATGGCACTGGTCTCCCAACAGAGGAAAGAAAGAAACGAGCCCGTATCAGATCAATGACAAATAAGGCTATTAAGCGTGGTGAATTAAAAAGAAAACCATGTGAGAAATGTGGTGATAAGGCAGAGGCCCATCATGATGTATATGATACGAAAAAACCTTTCGATGTTCGCTGGTTATGTTTTAAACATCACAGAGAATGGCACAAAGAAAACCCGGAACTGCTATGAAATACTGCGGCCTTAACTACCTATCCTGCCTTACCTATGAAAAGGCTTTTATTGTCCTAATCATAGCAGGGATTATAGTAACCACTCTCTATATTGTAAGAGAGA
>Ga0224514_10000322_pt1 | contig 14293 bp, 15 predicted proteins | sample SF_May12_sed_USG_3_FD_169107 | JGI IMG/M metagenome (GOLD analysis project Ga0224514, IMG submission 169107) | Sediment microbial communities from San Francisco Bay, California, United States - SF_May12_sed_USGS_24 | ecosystem: Environmental > Aquatic > Marine > Sediment | place: USA... | reverse complement strand
CGCAGGGTATTCGGGTGGATACGGGGTCTGCACGGGACGTACAGATGGAGGCGCAGGACTTCGGTGAGATAGATGCGCTTACGGTACGGAATAACGCACTACGTGAGGCCTTCGGCTATAAGATTCAGGGCATAAGCGCCTCTTTGGAAGGACGATTGGCGGAACAGGCCGGGACACAGGAGGCATTATCGACCTTACTGACGAGCGGACTACGGGGCTTTGCATTCCATAAGGGGATTAAGTAAATGCCGAGAGTACCGAGAGCTAGACGCACAGAGAGTGCAGTCGGGATACCAAACGTAGGTGTTCCTACGGGTCTGCCGGCAGGAGCATTCGGTGAGGGCGGAGCGAAAGTCGGGCGGGAAGCTGAGCGGCTAGCAGTCGCTGTCTATCAGCAGGAGCGCGAGAAGGCCAACCGGCTCCGGCATTCGGAGGAACGCCGGGCTCTGAACGGTTGGGAAGTCGAGAATATCCACGATTCTCAAAAGGGTGCTATGAGCCGTCGAGGACGGGATGCCTTCGGCCTTCCCGAGGAACTCATGGAGAATTTCGATGCTTTCGTGGCCGAGCGCACCCAGGGACTCAGTAATGACGAGCAGAGAGCGAATTATTCAAGTCTGGTGGACTCGCGCAGGGAAACACTCAATCGTTGGTCTCATAAATATGTCGGAGACCAGATACGGGCGGTAGAGGGTGAGGAGTACACCTCAAGCCTCGAATCCTCAAAGGAGCGCGGGGCGATAGATACTGACAACGCTCGTCTTGAGACGGAGTACATAAAGAATACCGTGATGGACCGCTCCGTGCAACAGGGATGGAGTAAAGCAGAGACGCAACAGGAACTTCAGAAACATACAACCGATCTGCATAAGCGGGCAATCGAGGAACTTCAATCGCAGGGGCGCGACGTAGAAGCGGAAGAGTATTTCAAAGCGGCCCAGGGTAGCATGGATAAAGATGTGGTGCGGGGGTTGCGGGCGGACTTGAAGACCCGGAATGCCGACCGCGAGGCTGCACGGCTGGCGCAGAACATATGGGATGAGCAAGGCCCGCGGGAAGACCTCGACCCCGTGAATTTAGACGTCATGGCGAAGTCGGCGAGGGACTTGAGCAAGGACCAGAAAGTCATTGACGCCACGGTAACGAGGCTAAAACAGCGTGGCGTATTGCATAATGCCTCCGTGACGCAGCGTACCGATGCCAATAAAGCGACCCTGTACGAAGCCTATGACGGCGGGGCCGGACTCGACCAGATAACGGATATGCCGGAATACATCGAACTTCCGGGGGATGAGAAGTCGGCTTTGCGGAAGAAAATCGAGGGCTATATTAAAGCGGAGGCAAGAGCTGAAAGAGCAGAAGACCGCATTAATCAGCAAATCAATTTTGGGATATTAATTTCAAGTCCACAGGCATTGCGGGAAGCAGATATAGATCATATGCTTCGCAACGAAGAACTGAGTATCGTTGGGCATGGAGCATTGTTAATTGCCAAAGACCCTCTAAAATCCAGACAAGCGCGGGATGCGTTCAAGCTATTGAACTTCGCTAAGACCAAGCGGCTATTCAACTCGCAGGACGATGCGGACAATCTCGGACGGTGGGCGGAATATAATGAATTACTATCAGATTATATCACCCGTCATCCTGATGGTGATCCGGTGGAATTTGCGAACGAAATGATGAAAGAAGTAGAATTGTCCTATAAAGACCGACTAGCCAATGTATTGTGGTTCGGTCAACCTGCCACGGAAGCCGCACTCACGCAGAAAGAAGAGCGGCTCCGGCAAATGGCGGCGGAAATCACGCCCGAGCGTCAACAGGCCATCGATATGCTCAGAACTGGTGGCAAGCCTATAACGGAACGTAATATTAATGCCGTACTTGAGAGAATAAATGCCGCAACTAGATAACATAGATTTATCAGGCCTGCCCGATCAAATAACACCGGGACAGGGGACGGCGGGACAAGGGACGGCGATAGACCTGTCTGGTCTTCCCGACCAAGGTCCGGCTATCGACCTTGAAGGCTTGCCGGACCAGCCGATCATCTCCCGCGAGAGCGATTCGTGGGCGGAGGTGGTGGGGAAGTCTGTGATGCAGGGACTGACTTTTATCCCTTCATCTCTTGGTGCGGCAATGCGATTCCAAGATGACCTTTTGGGGATAGAGCGTCCAATAGACCCGACAACCGGGGAAACTGCGACCGATCTTTATGATTTATCCAAAGATGCGCGTGAGTTCTGGCAACCGAGATATGGGGAATCAGCAGCAAAACGCCATACTTCCGATATCGTACGAACCGTGACTGAGATGACTTCAACAATGGCATTGACTGGCGGTGCAGGATTATTGCCGACCATGAGCGCAGGAGCCGGAGCGCAGAAATATCAAGAAGCCCGCGAAGCTGGTTTGGGCATGTTCAAGGCTTTCGAGGCCGGGACCACGCAAGGTGTCCTTGAATACGGCACAGAGAAAATACCCATCGGCGTACTCTTGAAACCGAGTTTGGGATTCGGGCGGCGGCTGGCCGTGGGCATGATAACCGATATACCGGGCGAACTCATGGCCACGGCCGGTGAAATGGCCTTGATAGATGAGCGGATGCTAGGTCGGCGATACACCCTCGACCAATACCTGACCGCCCTGAAGGATACCGCCATCACAGCCGCAGGCGTTACGGGCACGATGACGACCATAACGCACCCCTTCGTCAAAGAAATTGAGGACTTCCAGAAGGAAGTCGAGAAAGACCCCGAGGGTTACGAGGAGACCTTCCGCGATGGGCTGGCGCAGATGCAAGAGACTAGGCAGGTAGAGCCGATAGACCTGACTGAAGAAGTGACCGAAGTCACGGACTTGATGGTCGAGGAAGGCATGACGGCGGAGAAGGCTAAAATGGAAGCCGAAAAACTAGTAGCACGTGTGACCGAGGCCCGGCGGATACTCAATCAGGAAGAAGTGGTGGAAGCGCCGCCTACCGAGCCTGTTGACTTGACGGAGGAGGTTGCCGCCGACCAAGTGACTGAGCAGATAGAAGAGATAGCCGCAGAAGAGGAAGTACAACTCGATGCCATCGTTGAGGGGGAGGAAGTCGCAGAAGCCCCCCCAAGCCCCCCTACCGCTTTAGCCATACCAGAGGTCGGAGAACAGGCCGAACTGCCCTTAGAGGAGCCCACAGAGACCGTAGAGCCCATATCTGCCCCTATTGCCCTGCCCGCCACGCTCAGATATATCGCCGGAGACAAAGCCTTGTCCGTCACATGGACGAAAGCGAAGAAGGCGGCACAGAAGGCGCACAAAGCCGGGAAGACCGAAGAGGCGGCCCGGTGGAAGGCAAAGATGGCGGAAGTGGCGCGGAAGGCGAATGAGAAGATAGCGGCAATCAGAACCGAAAAACAGAAGATGGCCAAACGCCGCCGGACCGTCCGTATCATCAAGGAATACCTCGGCCTGACGGACGCTCAGTTGACCGGGCTGACAAAGCGGCGGAATATCGGCAATATGACCGATTACGAGTTTAAGCGGTTCAAGGACGACTTACTCATCCGGGCCGAGCGAGTGCAGGAGACCGCCATTGCCAAAGCCCGAGTCATGGAAACCATTCAGCGCAAGCGGTTGGAGAAGGTGGAGAATTACCGCAAGAGCCTGGATTTGCCGCCGATGAGGGATATGACAATCGAGCAACTCGACCGCTATGAGGATTTACTGGAGACCTTCGCCGAGGGCGACGTATTCCTATCAGAGCGCGAACTTGAGACCGTGGACAGAACCGACTTGAAAGGTATCCGAGTCTGGCGCGAGGCTCGGGAACGGATGGCCGCCGAGATAGGCGTGCCAGTCGAAGACCTTGAGAAGATAATCGTGAGCGAGTTCGATGACTATCGTTGGGACACGGCCCTGGCGGAGCGTAATCCGTTCTACAAGATGATGGTGGAAGAGACTACGCGGTTGATTATGAACGCAGAGGCGCAATATCATGCGGTCGAAAACGAGGTGTTCAGACTGGCAAAGGCCTCAGAGAAGTCACGCGGCAGATCCATCACACGCGCCTTGATCCCGCAGGATAAGGAGATATTCGCCTATCTTGAGGCGTCTGAGGACGTACAACCCACTCTGGCCGCCGAGATGACGCCGGAGCAACTTGATTTCGCCCATTACATGCGGGAATACTTCGGCGAGGCCTTGGAGTACCTCATCAAGACCAAGTCACTCGGCAAAGGCCGAGAGAACTACTTTACCCATATCCGCCGCAGTTTCCTTGAGAGCCTGAAGGAAGACGGACTCGGCAAAGCTATCCTGAGCGTATTCAAGCGTTATGAGCTGGACGAGGCGGTCTTCAATATTCTGGATGAGGATACGGGGAATATCCTGCCGCTTGAGAAGTTCTTCCAGTTCTCCATGCGCCGCTCCGGTAACCTCGATCCGAGTTTCAATGTGACACGGGCTTTCCTGACTTACGTCAAGACAATGGAAAAGAAGAAGTCCTTGGACGAGCTTATTCCGAAACTCGATATCTACGCTCAGGCGCTCACTCCGACGAAGCTGACGCCTCGTGGACTCGAAGTAGACCGTTCAATAAAGAAATTCGTCAACAAGTATATCAACAACAAGAAAGGCCGGAAGATACGGTGGATATCCAAACAGGGCGGCAAAGTAGACCTCATCATCCGCGCCACCCGGAGTTTCGTCACCATGCTGGACCTCGGCTTCAGCATCCCCATAGGTTCTGCGGCCTTCCTCGGGGAGCAGATGGCTACTTATGAGATGCTCGGGCTGGTGGATTACGCAAAGAGCGCCCGACGGAAGCATACCAAACAGGGTCGCGCTATTCTTAAGAAATACGAGCATTTCACGCGCCGTAGCCCGTGGCAGGAATTCACTGCGCCAGGCAAGGAGATAACCGAGCGCGTTCATGAGGCCGCTTTCGGCCTGTTCCATCAGAGTGCTGTGACGGCGAATAAGGACTTCCTTCTCGGCGTGATGACGAAGAAAGAATTTCAGGCAGGTGAGTTGAGTGAAGAACGGCTGGCGCAGATAAAGCTGGAAATGGGCCGCTTCAGGGCGATACCAGGCACCAAGTCCCTCGTCGGCAGCACCACAGCCGGCGGCGTGGCGGTGATGTATAAAAGTTGGGCCATCGCCATCGGCAGGACATTGACGAAGGACTTCACCACATTCGTCAAAGACCTGAAGGCCAAACCCGTAGGCGAAGCCTTCAAGACAAGAGAGTTTCAGGAGCTCCGCCGTCTGGTCAGTACCTCCGCTATCGTCCTTATCGTCTTGTCTACACTAGGGGATGATGAGGATGACAGGGGCTTTACAGGGCAACTGGTAAGGAAGCTCAAACGCGAGGCGTTAACGCTCATGAGTGGATTAGACCCTACTATTTGGTTAAGTACCCCGAGAGCTGTCACTTGGGTTGGGCAGGTGGCGATAAATTTGAAGCGAATACTGTTACTCGAAGAATACAAGACGAAGCCGGGCCTCAAGGGTGTTGAGGGATTGAAGAAGCAATTTACGCCTGCGCCTCTGCGTGGCTTGGAAGCCGAGAAGACAACGAGGAGATAAGCGATGACCATAGCAACCACTCATAGCAGAATGGACTATACTGGCACCGGGGCCACGGATAATTACTCGTATACTTTCAAGATATTCTCGGCCTCGGACTTGCTTGTCACTCAGCAGGACGATGCTGGTGTAGAGACTACCTTGACGTTGAATACCGACTACACGGTATCGGGTGTGGGTGATACAAGCGGTGGTTCGATAACGCTCCTTGCGGGAAACCTGCCGGCCAGTTATCTGCTTACTATTCGCAGGGTACGAGAGCTGAAACAGGAGACTGACTTACGTACTCAAGGGGACTTTTACCCGGAGATACATGAGGATGAGTTCGATAAGCAGATGATGGTTGACCAGCAACAGCAGGTGGAGATAGACCGTTCCATGAAACTTCCTGAGACGGTATCCGGGATATCCGTAGAACTTCCAGTACCGGTAGCCTTGAAGTTATACAGGGTCAATGCCGCCGCTACAGCCCTGGAGCATGTCAGTATTGCCGATATCAGTTCCATTGTCTCCACAGTAGGTGATGACCTTCAGCTTGTAGGCAGTGACCTCAGTCTGACGAATCCGGTTAGATTCGGTGCGGCAGGGGGAACAGTGGATGCTATCACGACCACAACGAGTCCGGCACCTGCAGCCTTGGACGACAACCTCAAAATAATCCTGGCGGCGGCAGGGGCCAATGCCACGACTACGCCGACCTTCGCACCAGATGGCTTGGCGGCAAAGACCATCGTCAAAGGTAGTGATGAGGCGTTAGTGGCGGGAGATATTCCGGGAGCGAACTTCCGGGCTGAATTGGTATTTGACGACTCGCTTGATAAGTGGGTGCTTCTCAACCCGAAGTTCTCGGCGATTGTAGAGAGGCAGGCGGAGATACAGGCGGGTAGTCTGGTATATGTAGACGAGTCAGGTGCGGCGGACGTATATGTGCTCACGTTAGTCCCGGCGGTAACGGCCTATACGAAAGGCATGGTCGTCTCAGGGCAGATTTCAGCGGCCAATTTGACCACCACGCCGACACTGAACGTCAATGCACTTGGCGCAAAGACTATCAAGCGCGAGGGTGGGGCGGCCTTGCTCGTAGGCGACCTCCCGCTCAACTACATGGCAGTCTTTCAGTACGACGGGACCGACATGATATTACTCAATCCGGCGCTGGTAAAGAACCACACCCACGCGAGCGTGGCAGAAGGCGGAACTCTTACGCCTCTCGGTGCTTGGGATGCAACAAAGGTCTATAACACTACCTATTCGGCTGCTACAGATGGGTTTGTTACCACTTATATAACAGGCTGTACGGCGGGTACTCAAGACGTGCTAGGAAAAACAGATGGATCAACTCCACCTACAACCGTTGTTGCTTACCAGAGGTCTGCTACTGCTGGCGACCGTGCATGTATTACTTTCCCTGTCCGGGCCGGAGATAACTGGCGTGTCGATACAAATTGTACTGCTAGTCATACGATAGTAATTTACTGGATACCATTAGGCTAAAACATATAAGAATAACGGAGATACAGGTTTAATGACTCTCGCAACCATAAATACACGTATGGACTATGTCGGCAATGGCGCGACATCCGTCTATCCGTACACCTTTAAAATCTTCGCCGCCACGGATTTGCTCGTCACCAAGCGGGACACCGATGATGTTGAGACGACCCTTGTGCTCAATACCGATTATACAGTCTCGGGTGCGGGAGACACGGCGGGGGGGTCGATCACGTTGACGGCTGGCAATCTGACCACGGATTACGCACTCACCGTTCGCCGTGTACGGCCTTTGACGCAAGAGACGGATATACGGGACCAAGGGGACTTTTACCCTGAAATCCATGAAGATGTCTTCGATGACCATAAGATGGTCGCGCAGCAGCAGCAGAATGATCTTGACCGGGCTGTCAAGCTTCCCGAAACCGTTACGGGCGTTGGAGTGACCTTACCAATGCCAGAGGCCTTGAAAATATTCAGATGGAACTCAGGAGCCAATGCCCTTGAGGCTGTATCGGCTTCAGATATTACGAGCATACTCACAACCATAGGCTTTGGGTTACAACTCAGTTCCGGCAATCTGCGCACTTCAACTTCTTGGATAGACGTTACCGATCCTGTTTATGGTGCTGATCCTACTGGAGCAAGTGAATCGACCACAGCTATTCAGGATGCTATAGATGCTGGAAATGCTGGAGATGTTTTAATTCCCAAGGGGAACTATTTAATTACATCGTCTCTAAATCCCAGGTCTGGGAGCAGAATAATATTTGAGAAAGGGGCCGTATTACTGGCCGGCGCTAATAATCTTAAGATATTTCATGAAACGGTGAGTTGTTTTGGTTGTCAGATTATAGATCCTCATCTGGACGGCAATGGATATACCGGAGTATATGGATTTGATTTAACTAATTTCCGTCAAAATGGAGCAGCTATTATCCGTCCATTTATGGAGGATATGGAACATGGTATTTATGCCAGAGAGTTATGCTGGGATCTTTATATAGAGAAACCTACATCTGCGAACGTAGACTACCCAATTACATTGAATAATGGATCTAACGCTACAGTTATTCTGCATCCTGCATTGGATACAGGAATAACAGGTATAAAAATCATAGACGGAGCTAACCCTACAGTCAGCACCAAAATAGTAGGTGGCTACATACAGAATTTTACTTCTTACGGTGTTGAAGATACTGGACGTAGTACAGAAATAGACCATACATATTTTGAAGGATGTACTCTTGCTGATATTTATTTTAATAGTGCCATTCATTCTACTGCAAACTCTACACAACATTATGGCTCTACTGGTGCTGTATGCTTTTTAGGTGAAAGTTCTGATTCTATTAAAATAGAGAATCCATATATGGGGAGTTCTCAGCGGACAACTGGACTCTATGATTTTGATGGCACTAATACTAACTGTCAGAGGATGGAGATTGCAGGTTCTGGAAGCACAAATACACCACTTGGCACTACAACCGGAATCGTTAAGAAAGGAGCTTTTTACGAAACTGTAACATTTACTCCTGTGATTGAAGGTACGTCAACTGCTGGAGCAGGGACATATTCGGAACAGACAGGGTATGGTACTAAGATAGGAGATGTGATGTTCTTCACACTTAAAATTACCTGGTCAGCACATACTGGAACAGGCAATATGATTGTTGCAGGGCTACCTTTTACTGGATACACAGGGTCTACAGATCATCAATTTACTGTAAGAGGAACTAATTTGACCTTTTCAAATAATTTACAGGCAGTACCACTTGGAACAACTTCATTAGGTATTCGTGAATTTGTAGCTGCCGGCGCAGATTCATTGGTTGCTATAGATACGGCGGCCAATTTAGTCATAACCGGGATGATAGTATTAAGATAGAATAGCACAAGGACTTCCAAAATGCCCCGATACGTCGTTCAAATGGTTAAGAAAAAGAAAGCCCGGAAGCATGAGAAGAAGCCTCACCCAGAGTCTCAAGTATTCAGGACGTTAACCTTAATGGTCAAGAAGGGAAAGAAGAAATGAGTCCACTTTCAATAATCAACATACCAGAATCACCACTATATATACGCTTATTAAGTATGGTCGCATGGATTCCATTTGTTGCCATAATTAAAAATGCGGATGAAGGAAAGATTATCATCAAGCTCGATCTCGGCAGAATCATCGAGATGATAATCATAGGCGTGACCGTGGCTATCGTTACCACATGGCTACTAGGGCCAACGAAAAAGCAGATAGATAAAATATACAAAGATATTTATGAGTCTCCTGAGATAGAGGAAAAGAAATGAAGGAAATCACTATCAAGCGCATATTCAAAGACGATGATCGCTCATTCGGTGTGGTCATGGACGCTGACGGCCCATTCGCCGTTACGGTAGAGAACCCTTGGCTTGATAATAAGCCTTTCGTGTCGTGTATCCCCGAAGGGAGTTATATCTGTGAGCGTGTTCAGTCGCCGAAGTTCGGCAACACCTTCGAGATTGCCGGCGTTCCCGGACGCACGCATATTCTTTTCCATTGGGGCGTTGATGAGACCAGCACTGCAGGGTGCGTGATAGTAGCTGAAGAATACGGAGTATACAAAAATCACGCGGCGGTCTTCCGCTCAAAGAAGCAAGGCTTTAAGGAGCTTATGGATAAGATGGAAGGTGAAGACAAATTCATCGTAAATATCGAGAATTACTGGAACGGAGGATAATCAAATGGCACTTGGTGCTATATTCGCTATCGCCAAAACAGCCTTTGGAGTTGTAAAAGCTATAGATAAATCCCCTACTGCTCAAAAGGTTATGGAAGGTATAGACCATCTGAAGCTTACAGATGAAGAACGAGCCGATATGTTCATGGAATATATGAAGCTCAATCAAGATCAGAATTCCGAACGAAGCAAAGCAAGACGGGAACTTGCTCTTTTGTGGATACGCTATCAGTTGAGCCTTTCCACTATTTACATCTTCAGTAAGGCGGCAGAAGTGAAGTGGCCCGGCGGAGAAGATGGTTCTCGATTTCTTCCTTTCAGTGATGCCATCTGGAAAGTTCTTGAGTTATACTGGTGGGGTACTGCGGCAGTTCTTGGATTCTTCTTTGCAGCACATATTGTAAGGCAGGTGAAGAAAAAATGAACCTCAAAACTATATCTCCCTTAATCGCCATCCTTGTCGTGTTTAGCGGCGTTCTCTGGCAGGGGTGGGCGGTAAAGGCCGAAGTCAAGAAGAACACCGAGTGGCGCATTGTCGAGGAGTATTCCCGTCTCAAGAAGTGGATAAAGGCGGAAGAGGTGGAGTGCGGCAAGGACGCAAAGGACTGTGCTGAATTGAACCAGGATATCCTTGCGAGATGGAAGATAAGATTTAAGGAATTGAATAAAAAACTCGGATATGAGGAGGCGAAATGAAAACGATACTAATAATCCTGGCATTGTTTTTGATCCCATCTATCGGTTGGGCAAAGACCTTTTCATGGACTCCGCCGACAACTTATGTAGATGGCAGTTCTCTCCCGGCCAATGAGATAGACAGCTATAACGCCTATTGTGGAGCAAGCTCGGGAGTTTATACCATAGCAACCCCGATGGGCAATGTGGTCTCGTATGTAATAGACGGAGACCTGCCGAAAAACAACAAAATAACCACTTACTATTGCGTGGTGACTACGATAGCGACCAATCAGAAGGAAAGCGCTTATAGTAACGAGGTGACATTCCCTTTCGATTCAAGGGTCGCCGCAAGCCCCATAAACGACCTCGCGGTGGATTAGATGCCCGGCGGGATAATAAACGAGATAGACTACGAAGCCGCTGAATTGCAGGGGCGGCTAGATACAGAGTTCGACCGTATCCTGGACGCTCAATCTGCGCTAGGCCAGAAAGCCCTAGGCTTCATAGAACGGAAAGGGCTGACTGGAGAGTTCGTAGAGGAGATGTTAAAGCATGGCCACCCTTAAAAAGATAAATCTAGGTAGGTGGGTGTACAAGATAGCCTGGGGGCATAAGGAGCAGGTAAGCTCCACCGAGGCTCGCTGGGTGACGGACGTTGTCCAGGAGGTACTCCAAGCGGACTATAAGAAATACCTGAAAGATAATAATAGTCTCACCTCGCCCAGGGCAGGCCTAAAGACCGTGGCATCGAGTACAGGAAGAATATTCGATACTCCTGACGGTAAAATCCACGATGGCGAAGCCTGCCATCTCCCAAGCACTCCAGACAGACCAGACCAGATGATTGTCGGCATAGGCAACAACGAGGCCGTGATTATTGATTCAAACAGGTTTGAAAATATATCAGGTACAAAAGACGACCCGACAACATGGACGGCTGACGTTAAGCCGGAGTTCCAGGACAAGATAGATTTTAACCTGCTTAACGGTTCAACCATAACCAGGTAAACCGATGGCCCTGACTAAAACCGTAAACACTAACGTCATAGACAACCAGACTGACGGGACCGTAGTCGTCTCCAGCAACGTGGTCAATGGTTCCAACGATCTTCTGATTGCTTTTGTCTTGATGGACTCCAACTCCGGCGGTGACTGTACCGGAGTAGTTTTCAATGCCTCCGGTGGAGATGAGTCCTTTACTGAGCTGATAGAGGCCTATGGTTCAGGTAGTGGTTTTGTTCAAAGGTCTCAGTGTCATGAGCTTTATAACCCGAGTGTGGAGACTCAGAGCGTCACGGCGACCCTGACGGGATATACAGCCACCTTCCACCTGGTCGTCCATGTGATCGACAACCCCGCGGATGAGCCAGTAAGCGGGGATTGCAGCAGCCAGCATGGAACTTCTAGTACAGGTTCCGATTTAACTGCAACCTCGGTAAGTGGTGACACAGTTATTGATGGTTGCTATTATGATAAGACGGCTGGCTTTGCAGCAGGTGCAGGACAGACAGAAGACTACGCAGGCGTCTCAAACGGTGATGCCGGGGGTTCTTCTTATGAGGATGCCACGGGTTCCACAACCTCCATGGCGTGGATGTGGAATTCCAATGACCAATATGGGCACGTCTCGGTAACCATAACACCAGAAGCTGGCGCTGGAATATCTATTCCGGTAGTTATCAACCATCTAAGACAACAAGGGATATCATAACTCGTTTTTTAACCAAGGGGGGATAAAATGGCTTACAAAGAAGACTTGAGCATAGCGGTAGTGGCAGGCAGATTGAAGATTCACAGCAATGCACTTCTTGACGCTATAGATGTGGGATACAGCGAGTACCTGAAACTGACGGATGCCCAGGGCGGTGTGTCCGATGCACTGTGGGCGAGAGTGTTGTTTGCTCTTGCAGATACTAACTTTGCGACCCTGACAGTTGTTGCATCCGCTAAGACAATAAGCTGTCTCACAGGAGCGAACCTGTTTGCGAATTTCAGGGTCGGCAGAGATATCCAACTCTCAGGATTCACGAATGGAGGCAACAACCAGACCGAAGAAATAAAAACCGTCACCGATGATATGATTACTCTTGTGGACGGGGCAACAGGTTTAGTGGATGAGACCGATACAAACGCCAGAGGACAGGAGTCGGCCTCCACGGATGAAACTGCCATTGTCACGGCGGCAGTAGCGGCGAAGGACAGGTTTAAAGAACTCAAAGACGCCTTGGATAACGTGGCCGTATCCACAGCCGACAGGAGAGCCGACCTAATGGATTGGGTGTGGTAAAGGATATGGTAAAATATCTATTAGATAAGGGGGTAACATGGCTATTCCGTTAAAATACAATACAGCTTCACAGGAAATCCCCCTTGGGCACTTTCTGGATTCCGGGGATGGTGACGCCGAAGAGGACGGGCTCACCATAGCCAATACCGACATCAAACTCTGGAAGTCGGGAGCCACCACACTGGCCAATAAGAACTCCGGTGGAGCGACGAACATATCCAACGGAGTTTACTACGCCGTGCTCGATGCCACGGATACCAACACTTACGGACCGATGGTGGTTTTCGTCCATGTCTCTGGCGCGTTGGCAGTGAGGCTTGAGTGCATAGTGATGGAAGCCGACGCCTACGATGCTCTCTACGCGGCCTCCGGGACCGGGGTCATCGAGTCTGACCTGAGACAGATCGGCGGCGTGGCGCAGTCGGCAACGGACCTCAAGGACTTCGCCGATGACGGCTATGATCCCTCGACCAATAAGGTCCAGGGCGTTGTGCTGGTGGACACCCTTACAACCTATACAGGCAACACGCTACAGACTGGGGATGCTTACGCCGTTGTAAATGACGGCACCTACGGCAACGCTCAGTTGGTGCGGTCTACTACGCCGGCGAATACGTTGGACGTGGACGCTTCAGGAGACGTAACGGCGGGGACCGTCGGAGACAAAACAGGGTATTCGCTTACCCAGACCTTCCCCACGAATTTCGCCGACCTTGCAATCACTGTCACCACAGGGGAAGTCACCGTAGGGACCAACAACGATAAGACGGGCTACGCCCTGACTCAAGCGTTCCCAACCAACTTCGCGGACTTATCAATCTCGATAACGACAGGTCTCGTGGACATAACGCAGACTGCGGCTGATAAGGCGTGGAGTACAGCCACCCGACTCTTGACCGCAGGGACGAATATCGTCCTCGCTAAAGGCGTCGGCGTGACGGGTTTCAATGATATAGCGGCCACGGATGTTGTGTCCGCAGGAGCCATTACTACACTTACTGGTGCCGTAGTCAATGTGGACACAGTGGACGCCTGCACTACAGTCACGAACCTGACCAACGCGCCAACGAGCGGGGATCTGACCGCTACCATGAAGACCTCGGTAAACTCTGAGGTAGCGGATGTTCTCAAGACGGATACTATCTCGGAGATGGCACAAGGCATTCCGCCGACTACACCGACCTTTGAGGAAGCTGTCATGTATCTCTACATGGCTCTTCGCAATCTGGTCGATGTGGATTCTGGTTTCAAGGAGTTCAATAACAATGCCGGCACGGTTATCTGGAAGAAAGCACTCGCCGATGATGGTAGTAACTACACCGAGGCGAAAGGGACAAGCGGACCCTAATGGCCATTGACAGCCGTGAAAAGAGACAGAGTATCGTCGCCATAAGCTCATACTTTTCGGGGCCGAGCGTGACGCCAAATGCCTCGCCAGACCAGGAATGGCGGCAAGAGGCGGGGTATAGTTACAGTGGCATATTGGCTGGCGGTGCCGCCGCATTTCAACCCGTATGGGCTATGCGTTCTAATACACTCATAGGAGGGGGGC
>Ga0224514_10000321_pt1 | contig 14296 bp, 19 predicted proteins | sample SF_May12_sed_USG_3_FD_169107 | JGI IMG/M metagenome (GOLD analysis project Ga0224514, IMG submission 169107) | Sediment microbial communities from San Francisco Bay, California, United States - SF_May12_sed_USGS_24 | ecosystem: Environmental > Aquatic > Marine > Sediment | place: USA... | reverse complement strand
TTCTGGCAAAACTCTAACTATATTTGGCTGTATGAATCTGTAGGTCCTATTCCATTCAGAGAATGGTTTGAAAAATTTTGATTTAAAAACATCCAACGCCCACCACTTCATTCCTTCAAACGAAAGGGCTGCGATTGGAGGATAACCAGAGATATAGTCATCATCAAGATCAAAATAACATTGCCTTATATCGTATATTGGAATATCTTCATCATCAAAAAACTTATAATGAAAAGATCTTCCCGATACTTGATATGTAGGGTTTCTTATCAATACTGGTGTCCATTCTACGTCAGGGTAGTAATTACTAAAATCAGGAATTGTAACATTTTTGATCCAATCCGTCATTTCAGAATCTGTCTTCTCTATAAATGTACTTGGAAGCGATAATCTTCCCTTAATATATTGTAATACTTGATTAAAATTTAACATTGGTTCCCCTTACGTTTAATTTCTTATATCCCATAGTTATACTCCTAAAACAATTCATTTATTATTCCTTCAGTCAAATATAAATCTTCTATCATCTGTAGAGAGGTCAAAAGGGATTTTGCAGTTGGTATGATTTCTATATCTTCTTTTCTTAATAGTTTGTCCACATACTCTATGTATTTCATTTTTTCTATTGTGTCTTTTCTCTCCAGCCACCTACTGAGGCTTTCAAATGATATCAGTTTATAAGCTCTGGTAACAACTTCATTTCCTAGAAATACTTTTTGCCAAGGTGCAGGCATTCTGTTTAGTCCAATCTTATCTTCTCTAAATGCTTTTCCCCCAGAAGAAATTCTATTGTCAAGTTCTTCAGGAGTTCCTATAAGACCATCAACTACTTCATTATTTGAAAATAAATTTATAATACCCGCAGGCCCCATCCTATCAATACCAGGAATATCATCTCCCTTGTCTCCATTGATAGCCATCATAATTGTTAAATATCCTCTATTTACTCCAGATAATTTTTCTAATTTCTCCGCCTTTTTGTTATCGGATGCCTTATGCACTTTCAAATATGTTGGTAGAACAGAACTTCTACTTACTATGTTATTTACTTTCTTAATTTTGTAAATTTGTATAACATTCTCACCTACCAAAGATTGATAGAGATCTTTATCATTTGAGCAAACTATATGAAAAATATTCTCATCTGTAAAATTTCTAGTTATCAGATAGTACGGCAAAAAATCAGATTCTAGGTATTTCAAACAGAAAAAGTAGACATCTGGTATTTTGTTACAAATATGCTCTGCCAAAATAAAATTCTTATCTCGAATTTTCTTTATTTGTTCTCCCATAACCGCACTGGTATTCATTATATCTCTACTACATTTATAATCTTTGTATATATTTCTATGATAACAAGATTTTCCAAGATCACTACAAATAAATATTTTTGCAGTCAACCCCAATCTCCTAGCATAATTTTTCCAATATGCCGAGATATTTACTATAGCTTGAAAAATTGAGCTATCTATATTATTCATAGTTTGAGAATTCAAAACTATTTGATCTACAATATCCTTTACAAATAAAGCAGTTAGAACATTTTTCAAATCGATGTAAATATTAATAGAGGTGGGTCGGCTTTGATTTATTATGTCTTTAAGAACCGGAGGGGGATATGTATTGATCAATATTTGTGGATCTGGCATTAAAAATCCTTTCTTTTTTGGATAATTGTTAGGAGGGAATTATTAGAATTCCCTCCCAGGATTGTGTGTCAAGATGTTTTTATTTTTTATTATAAATTTTGCTGTGTTTTTCTAAATACTTTTTTATGAGTTCCCTAGAAGGTGGTTTCTTTCGTTTATTAATAACTGGAACCACTTTTTTATTCCCCGAACTGGGGGTAGATCTGGAACATCACCCGCCTTTTAATCGATATATTTCTTCCATTAATCTTTAATTATTTCATTTATTCTCTTAATAGAATCTGGGCTCTTCTTCCTTAATCCTAAAATATCTTCGAGTAGACTCATTCTAGTTATATTGATTTCTTTTAATTCTGTGGAATCACCCTTTACTTCAATCGGTGGAGGTATGACCGGTTGGTCATGTTCTACAACCACTTCTTTTGGTTTATCTTCCTCTATTTTTTTCACGGGTATTTCTTTTAATGCTAGAGGTTCATCTTTGTTTTCTGTAACTATTTCCTTTGGTATCTCCTCCTTAGGTTCTTTAATATTTACAGAAATTATCTTCTTAGGTCTGGATTCTTCCTTTATAACCCCTCTAGATTCTTCTTGAACATTTTCAAGTTTAACATCAATTCTAGGTTGGACCTCTAATTTGATTTCTCCCTCCCAGGTAACTAAATTATATTTTCCATCACCAATTACCTCTAATTTCGCTGGATAAACTTTGGAAACATCAAGATATTTTGCACTAACCATTTCTGTTAGGGGCAGAATAACTATCTTTACTTTATTTTCCTCTATCAATTCACCTTTGAAACTATATGATACATATTCGCTATGAACTCTAAACCAAAATTCTAAATTTTCACTATTTATTCCCTCAGTGGATACATCAAAAAGTAAAACCTTATTCTTAGATCCAATTGTTATCATCTTTTATCCTCCAAAATTTTAATGCAATTTAAAGTTTGTCCGTCTTATATTATCCAATTGCCTCTAAAAAAGTGACGGCTGCCGTAAATTTCTTCTCTTGTTCCATGATGATTTTTATCAGTTCTGTATGAACCTTAGGAAAATATAATGTTTCGCATTCTTCTTTTGACGGTTTCTTATCCCTATATCTATCCCTATATACAACTCCACCTATTCCACCACCAACAACTTGAGTAACTCTCTTACATATTTTACCTTTGGTTACCAAACTAATTCCAGTCATTATTGTCTTACAACCTTATAATAATCTAATAAACTATTTGTATATCCAGCCGTAACAAGATATGTAGCTATTATATTACTATCTGTACCTACCTTTGTTTTATTATTATATATTCTAATTCTACAACTAATTAAATTATCATTACTATCATATGAAGTATTATCTATATATTGATTCTCTTGTGTTAAACCTAATGTTCTGGTAATTAGATCCCCTATAGAATCTAAATCATATCCAACAACTTGTATGGTGCCTTGCTTTCCCCAAGGGAAATACAGGACATGATATATGACAATATACCATGTTCCAACCGTGTTTAATGTAAAAGATGCCCTATAATTACCACTTCCTAATTCTGAAATTATAATTTCTATAGATCCCGAAACTTCATTTCCATCTGGGTCAAATAATTTTTTTATAAAATCTCCATCTAATAATCCAGTTATAGGGTCCTCCCCATTGAGATCTACAACTGTAAAATCCTCACTTATAGTATCTCCTAGTTTTACAATCATTGCTTACTCCTTTATATCCATATCTGTATAAATCTTATTCATGATCCATATGTACGCCAGTATAATTGGACTTGTATAGTTATCAAATTCATGATCTGAAAAATATATCTCTAAATCTTCATCAATACATCTATGCAGTAGTATAAGATATGAGGAATTATTTTTGTATTTGTGAAAATTTTCATATATTTCTATCCTAACCAAAACTTCGGATATATCAGTAGCCGTACTATCACTCAAGCTATCATACGAAAATAAAATATCTTTAACTTTCACATATGCATCTTTTATAACTATACCATTTTCCAATGCTATCGTTCCATTTAAAATCATGGTTTATCTACTCTCCCCAACAATTATAATCTCTAAACTAAATCTTAATTATCACAACATATAGTTACAATCTATTTCTAATATTAAAGTGCCTCACCAAGTCTGTTTGATGTATAATATAAACACATACCTTGTAATTCAACAGTATCAGCATTAATTGTATCTGCTGCATCGTCAGATCTTCGAGTAATACGAATATGTATGCACGCATCTGAAGCCGATGGCGTCTGTAAAGTAAACTCTGAAACAACCAATCCATCTGCCGTTGAAGATGACGTTTCTGCAGATATTAAAGTTTCTTGAGCGGCCGCAGTAGTATCTTCGTCCGGTCCCCTATATAAATATTCTATTTGCCAATTACAATCTGCACTCGTGGTATTGGATGACCATCCTATCTTTAATGCTGGTACTACTGTAATATCCATATCGGATGGTAATCCTATATTAGCTCTAATTTGCTCAGTATTAACTTCTACAGCCACATCTCCAAATTGCCATGCCACAGAAATTCCATGGTCAATTAATGTGGCTGGTCTAGACTGTGGTGCTTGGATAGCATTTGCTGGTATCCAACAAGGCTTTTTAACTCTAGCTGTACCACTAAGAGTTATTTCTCCATCGGGTGCAAATTGGGCAAAATGTGTAGAGTCCAGATCTCCTATTTTTACAATACCATCTGCTTGTACTATTACCCGCTCGTTAGCATCTGCATTTCCACCTGTATAAATTCTTACATGTCCAGTGGTGCTATGTCTTGCTACTATACTCATTCCACTGGCCATTGAAGCATTTGTAATTAATGATGCACTATTGGCTCTTTTAGATCCGCTTGTAGTAAAATTTGACCCATATGCCGCAAGAAATGCACTTCCACCGAGCACATCTACAATAAATCTTGCCACTGCGGAAGTACCGTTACTTTCGTTTCCCATACGAATAGCCCTGTTGCCATCATAGTCTGATTGAACATGTAAAGGTTCATTAGGGGATTGTACCGTAATACCGATATCGCCCTTATAATTAACCTCAAATAAGGCGCCATTCCCACTGTCAACAATTTTTAATAAATCGGCAGTTTGACCAACAGCGGCTTTTATTCTCATACCTTCAACATTTGAATCACGACATTTAATATTCAACATAGCATCAGATGTAGTATCTCCAATGATCATCTCACTATTATTATTTATTGTAACATTCGTAGCTGCTTTCAATGTTCTTCCATTTGTACCATCTGCGATTAGAATGGCATTAGAAGTACTCCCAGTGTCTCCATCTATTCTTTCTCCAAGTTCCGTATCTATAAGAGATAATATGTAGTCCAGATTATCATTAGTACCATCATTACCAATATTCAGATATGCGTCCGTTATATGAATATTCTCATCCATAATATTATTTAAGGCGTCTTTTACAGTTACCCCACTTAAATTTGAATCATTATTTATAAGACTTGCCGGATTGCTATAGGTTAAACTACCAGATACCACATTATTACCAAGAATTGTATCAGAGGTAATAGAACAAGTCCCACCAGAATCTACAACAATATCCGTTCCCCCCCACCCAACATAAAAACCGCCAAGAATATCCAACCAAGCACCATTCTTTATTTTTAATGACGTTCCCCAAAACGAAGCCCCCCAGCAATTAGAAGCATAAATATATCCTCCATCAGCAGATATAGCAAAAGCATTTTGAGTATATATGAACACATTTATTAAAGAAGTATTTGCCTCACAACGTATACCAGCATCTGTTGTAACCGAGGACTCATTTTCAACTGATAAATCATACATACCAGTGCTACCAAATCCAATAGCACTTGGAGCAATTATAGTATCACCACTACCGGTTGTCTTTATATGTGTAGTTTCTGATCCGGACCCTTGTAAAAATACATATGACTTTAATATTATATTTTCTGTATAATATCCAGGGTGAATTTTTATTACATATCTTTTGCTTGGACTTGCATCGGTAATTAAATTAATAACACCTTGTATAGTGGCATAAGGGTTTATTATAGATCCATCACCAGTTACATCGCTTCCATTTTTTGCTACATTAATTTCTTGAGCTATATTTACTAAAAGTAACGAACGTACTTGTGCCGGTGTCAAAGCATCTATATTACCAGATGTAAGTCTACCAATCAAAGTTTGTTCATCGACAGTTAGAGCAGTTGGTGTATTGTCTACGTTGGCAGATAAAATTGTATTTTCATTAAAGTCTAACGCAGAAATAGCATTATCTATTTCGCTTACATCATGTTTTCCTGTGCCTCCATCGAGATGATCATTAAGATTTTCGATATGTAAATCAATGAGTTGTAACATTCTATCGAGATAATCATTCGTTCCATCATTTCCAATATTTATATATGTATCCGTTATATAAATATCTTCATCATTATATATAATTGGTCCAAAATTTGTATCTAATAACATTTTTGAGGATACCTTCCATCTTAAAAACTGATTTTTTGAATTCTAATTATTTACAGTTTGTCCTCATAGCTCTAATTATTTATTAAATCTCAATTTAATAACATCTAGCTGAAAATCATAACAGTGTAATGATTTGCATGAAAACGTTAATGGTCCTGGTATCACATTTATTTCAGCCGCCACATATTCATTTAATAGTGTAAATCCTCCCATATTCTCTGGCCATCCTGAAAAGCAATCCCAGGATCTGTACACAACATGTGTAGAAAGATATCCATCTACAACTCTGAAATCTAATAGTCTAAGACATGGAGAAGTTTTTCTCCTAGATTCATCGGGTTCTAAAACACCATTGCACATTAGACATTTTTTAATACCTTTTTTATAATATTCTCCACATTCTTTACATCTCATAAATGGTTCATCATAATTTAAACATACATCTGGATCTCCTATTATTATGGAACAATGCTCATTACCGTTACCGTGTGCACCGTTGAAATGATCTATAACCCATTGCAACTGATTGGTCTTACACACATCATTGTTCCCAACAATCCAGCTGGCATATTTATAGTGTTCATTTATAGACAATGTCGGATCCATTAGATAATCTGAAAAGTAGGTATTTATTTTCTCATCCGTTGTTGGTCTAGGCAAATTAGTTCCCTCCGGCATAATTGGTGCCAGCGGTCTTATATGTGGAAATTCTATAACTCCGGAAACAAAATCAAAAGCTAATCTTTCCACCCCTGCAAAACTTCCAGAGGTTATTTTATACCGTCTACCGTTTTCCCAGAGTTCCCATAATAATCTATGCCACGTATCATTTAAATCTTTACCGTTGACAAAAACCGGTTTAAAATTAAGCATTTTTATCCTTTCTAGTTACAATCTCTAACTTGTTTTGGTTCATTAACCTTTTCTTTTATCTTCTCAATCAAAGTATTAAATTTTGCATGTGTTGCATAATTATCTGCTCGAATCTCCTCTTCGATTCCAAATTCTCGTTTGAATGTTCTTGCAATTATATCTAATTGTGAATGTAAATATTGATTTAATAAACCCTTGTATCCATTCAATTTATCATAAAGTGCTGAAAATAATAGATTCTCGACTATGTGTCTATCTGAGTAATTAATTTTTAAATTTTCTGTTATCAATTCACATATCAATCTTGTAAAATTCTCTTCGTATTCGGGCCCCCTAGTTTCACAAGTCGCCTCATGACAAGTGTTTTTATCAATGTTATAAATATATCCATACATATTTCTAAATCCTCATAATTCCCAATCTCTAATTGGTTTTAGAACTGAACTAGCATCATTAATATGATCTTTTATCTTACATCGCTCCTCCACAGGGAAATAGGTGGTCCAGCTAGCACGTTCATTGCCTAAATTGTTTCTTGCCACCATTGATAGAGTATTTAATAATAGTGTTATTATCTCAAGACTATTATCTTTAAGTTCCTGTATTTCATCTCTGATGATCTTCAACCACATTTTCTGTATCTTTACTGATCCTTCGTCAAAAACCTTTTCGATGTTATTTTGCATTTCTTTTAACTCTTCAGCATTCATTATAGCTATCCCCCTATATTATCGAAACCCAAGTGGATTGTTGCTGTACAGAAATGATATAATCTATAATTTTTCTCCTGTCCTCGGGTTCAAAAAAATAGTTCCATGTTACAGCTTCAATTGCATGTTCTAAAAACTGTCTGTCTTCTTCATTCGTTGAAACTGCTGTATCTCGTTTCATTTGTTGTTTGGCGTCCAACAATCCAGTCCAGTACGTCTTCTATACATTTGAATCGCCAGTATCGGTTTGTCTCTGCATACAGCTTTCTCTTTTGTATTCAAATCCATACCATGAAATTCTTTATAACTATGCATGTTTACTCCTTAAATTAGTTTATATCTTTCCTTATATTTACTTTCAATTATTGGATCATATTTTCCTTCTAAAACTTTTTTTACTTGATTCATATAGGATCTATGATATTTGGTAATTCCATATTTTTTTATAGCCATAAGGTGATGCGGGCTTCTATATCCCTTGTTAGACTCTAATTGATATTTTGGAAATCTTTTAGAAAATGTTTTAACAATAATTCTATCTCGATAAACTTTAGATATTATAGATGCAGCAGATATACCAAAAACTTTTGTATCACCTTTCTTAACGTAATATGTTTCGATTGGCAAATTTAATTTATGATCTGGACCATCTACAAATAAAACATCAGGTAGAATTCCAATATTCAAAACTGATCTAATCATAGCTAATCTGTCAGATTCCCATATATTCTTGATCTTATTTATCTCTCTATAATCAGAAACTCCAAAGTTACAATATTTTACATTCTTCATAATTAATTTAGATAACTTTTTCCTAACTTCTGGTTTTATTTTTTTAGAATCATTCACTCTAGCATCATAGAAACCGTTTCTTAAAACAATACATCCTACAACAACATCTCCAAAAATCGCACCTGTACCAACCTCATCCAAATAAGCAACTAATTTTCCCTCTTTCTGCTTCTTGTCAATTAATTCTTTGTAAAAAATATCTTCTTGCATATTGTTCCTTTATATCGTATCAGTTTCCCTTACATTTTTAATTATCGTCAATGTAGCTATATTTTTTTTAGATCCCTCTATGTTTCTATTAAAACACATATGATCTATTGGCATTAATAATTTTTCTAACAAAGTAACTACATTCATTACAATTTCAGAAGAGATGGAACTACCAGTTATTGGTCCAGGCAATTGCATTGTAAACACCAGAATTATAGAGTCTTCTCCTTTAAATTTAGTTCTATATATACAAAAAAATATATTTTCCCTAAACTTATTTAGATTTTTGTCTTCTTCTGCTTTTTTAATTATCTCTATGGGAGAAAGATTACTAGGTATGATTTCTCCATTTAGTCTGGTTTGTGCAAACATCTTCAAAATTTTGTGCGTTCCAGGCCTCATATCTTTCACCACCTTCCTATTAGTTATAAACCTTTTTTCTTAAGCTAATTGGTAATTTTCCAAAATCCTTACCATGCTTATTCCAGTATACTTCCAATTTTATAACCGAGGGATTTTTGATAAGTGAATAATAATAAGTTTCTCTCTTATCTATATCTGATAAAATTGTAACATTCGCAGCCGTTAATTTACTTTCATTTAAAGCTGAAGCTATGGAGTTGTTGTAACCACATCCTAATATGGCCGACCATACGCAAGCATTTTGTCTTAGAAATTGTAACTCAAAGCTATCAATCGCCACTAATAAATCAAATATCCCCTCGCATAAAACGATCGTATTACTGCCCTTTTTAGTTTGTCCCCACTTTATTGAGTACAAATCTTTAAAGAAATTTTTGTTTTCAACTAATGGAAGTTTTATATATCTATAAGATGAATTATTGTCTATATTTCTCAATAGTAAAGTTGTTCCATAGTTACTCACAAATCCTACAAACGAACGTTCATAAAATTCTAAAAACCTTTCCTTATCCCCAAGAGTTATATTATTTTCCCTTATAAACTCACGGATATTTAAAACAAGTCGGGGAACCCTATTTAGATCATATTCAAATCCCAATCTACTGTGAAGATAATGTTTTTTCAACTTATATGCATCAAAATTTGGTTCATTGATTACATGTTTATAAGTAGTTGTAACGTTCTTTTTATAATAACTATAAGATCTTTCAGAAAATTTAGAATTCAAAATTTCTTTTGAAATATACTTCTTTGGATCAACCCCCAAAAATCTCAATAATTTTAATAATGTTCCCTTACTAGGATTTGTATCTTCACACTTGAAGCAATGAAATACTGGCATCTGATTAGGATTTTCTGTGCATTCTAAATATAAATGTCCATGATTTTTCCTAGAATCAGATTCGCACCACGGGCAGTAGGATATAATATTACTCCTACCACTATTAAACCTTGCAAGACCTATTTTGTCTTCAAGTAATTTTCTAATTCCCTCATAATCTATCATAAGCGATTATAACTCAATCTCCGATTATCTCAATCCATAATTCTGCGAACTATATCTTATATTAACCCAGTCTGCTATTGAATGTCCATGTCCGACATTTAATTTGTAATCCACACGAATGTGATGCTTCTTAAATTCTGATATTCTATCAATATTAAAATTTTTGATACACTCATTTTCTCTCATACGTTTTGTTATTATATTTTTAATGGTTTCAAATAAATATCTTCTAAGTTCTTTTATTTTATTTCTATTATAATTTCTCCCAATGTCTATTCTCCAAATTTCCTCACGAATTTCACTTGCCTCATCCGATAATTCAAGCCAACTTGAAGGTGCTGGTGGTATTTCTTCTTGCCCATTATCCCATAAAACTTCTATTGTCTCGGTTTCTCTAACATAAACTCCTGGAATCATCATCATTTTCTCATCTCCCTTAATTGTTTACCTGCTTTTGTTATTGTATATATCATCGCCATCATATGCATGCTTGGTATCATTGCTGTCAAGTGTGAATTGGTATATTGATTTATAATCACTTTTGCCCAAATTGGAACATTTTGATCATAAAACAATTCTTGATATACTTGCCTGTAATCCAACTCATTCTCTCCAAAAAACTTTATAGCCTTTTGGACTGCTATGTTTATAGTTTGTGAATTTCCTTTATCTATCCCTTCCAATAATTCAGTAATATATGATCTAAATAATTTTTCTTTAGATGCTATATCTTCACCTCTAATATGTAACTTTCCATGTACGCATCTAGATTGAATTGTATTGATAATCTTTCTAATGTCAGGATAAAATACGCTCATTACCTTATCCACACTAATCTCATCAAATTCTATAGATTCATCTTTGAGAATACCAAAACAATAATCCCTAACGAATTCTCTTGTAGATTTTCTAAATTCAAATGCTTGACATCTAGATTGTAACGGCGCAGGTATTTTATATAAGTAATTACATGTAAAAATAAATCTACCACTATTCTGATAAATCTGTGTAATATTTCTAAGAGCTGCCAATGCACTTGGAGACATATAATCAAACTCATCTATGAAAACTATTTTGATTTTACTTCCACCAAAAGTACCAGATTTAAGAAAATCTGCAATAAGATTTCTAACAGTATCAACCCCTGTTTCTGCACTTCCTGGTATTTCCAGGCAATCCATCTTGTCTTTTAAAATGCTACCTATCAATATTCTAGAAATTGCAGTTTTTCCACTTCCAGGAGGACCATATAATAATAGATGTGGCACTTCCTTTTCATTTATAAACTTTTGAAATATCATTCTATAATCTTCTGGTAAGACCATATCTTCTAGTGTTCTAGGCCTATATTTTTCCACCCATAAATATATTTCTTCAAAATTTTCTGCCATGTGGCCCCCTCTCTTTAAACTTTTTATTTATTTGTCCGATAACTATTTAGAAGTTTCCGATCTTAATTTTTCCTTCGTATTATGATTTAATAGTTGAAGCCCATAGCAATAATACTATAAACACAGTTACATCACATTTGTGGTATACATGTAATGACACCACTTCCTTTGGTTTTTGGATTATATTTATAATTCTCCATTTTGCTCCTAAGTTTCTGAATGTAATTTGGAATTATTAAGATCATCCAACGTAAAAATTGCTTCGGTGTCTGGAACAATTTCTTTAATTTTTTCCAATCCACCTTCCTGCCTATCCAAAAAAACTATAACTTTGACAACATCTAATCCAAACTGTTTTGCCTTTTCTATCGCGGTTATAGTAGATCCTCCAGTAGTTACAACATCCTCTACGATAACCACTCTATCTTCTGGTTTAACATCTCCTTCTATTATCTTCTCCGTTCCATGATCCTTCTTTTCTTTTCTAACGATAAATACACTAGCTTTTTTTTCAGTAAACATAAAAACCGAAGATGCTACCGCTATTGGGACTGCGCCTAATTCGGGCCCACCTATTGCACTAAATGTACATTCTCTTAATTTAGCATTGATTAATGTGGCTATTAAAACCATTCCTGCTCCATTTAAAATAGTCGGCTTACAATCTACATAAACATCGCTCATCTTTCCAGATGCCAATTTAAATATAGGCTTATCCGATTTTTTATATGATTTAATCTTTAAAAGCAATAGTAATGCTAATTTAGCTTGTTCAGTTTGATTCATTTTAATCCTCTAAGAATTTCACGATTGTTATAATATCACCCTCATCCATATTAGTGATTCCAATTCCCCTTAATTTTATAGTATGTTCGTTTTCCAACTCCCAATGATAGCTTTCTTCTAATCTCCCATATTTACCGTATACATTTAACAAATAAGATAGTTGTATATCAACTGCGCCCAAATCGATCGAAACATCTTCGTTATTATTAATGGCTGTAATATCATCACTAGTTAGAAAATAATTAAAGGCATTGTCATAGTGTGCATCCACTCTGGTTATCTCTTCGCTAGATGTATCATATATAGAAAGCATTATTTCTTTTGGTGCCCATTCCTCAGAAGAGGCAGCTGCTTCAATATATGTAAACCCTACATCTATCTCAAACACCTTCACATGATAATTTTCTGGAAGATGTGTAGTTTGAAATATCAAATGTGTTGGTAACACTGTTTCCCATTCGATTTCTAAACTCAATCTCCATTCTGCCAAATCATCGGCTCCATATTTTTCGGAACCATCAGAAACTCCAACAAGTTTAATTTGTGGTTGTACTGCGAAAGGAAATACATATTTGTTTTGATTTATATTCCTGATTAATAACGTATCTACTGTGGTGTTCGACCAATCTAATGTATAGTTATTTCCAGTATAATCGTTTTCATAATTATAAAAAATCACTTCTTCGGGAAGTATAAAATGTCCCTCTATATTAGTGGGAGTAATAACTCTTTCCAATCCTCCAAAAAATTGATATGTTAGAAGACGTAAATCCATGTATTCATATACTGAAGAACACCATATGATTAACTCTATTCTTCCCTTATACCTATTAAGAACCGGTGCAACAATTACATTATCATCTTCATAAATCTTTGGTTCAAATTCCTTCATTGCAAATCCAGGCTCAAACTGAGGATACTGATATAAAAATCTTCCTGCTCTTTCTTCTGGTTCAAATTCGAGAGATGGATCTAAAGTTGCGAATGGATATTTTGGATGATGCTCTTCCCCAAGATCCTTTATTCGTTGTGTATAATGTTGCACTGCTTTTTCATATGTACCAACCACAATTTCAGTTGTTCTATCAAATAAATCATTTTTGAAAAATCTTGCAAGACCATCTATATAAGTCCCTATTACATTATTTATAAAATAGTGGTGATAAGAAGTTATTCGTCTAAAAGTACCCATATTATTCTCCCGTCGAGTCACTCAAATTAATTTTCTTTAGAAAATCAACCTCCTGGACTTTGTATATTGAGGACGAGAGTTTCTCATTATATTTATCCAACGTCTCAATCCCCCTAGAAGTTGCGAATTGCAATCCCATTGTTCTTAGTATATTCAATCTTGAGATATTATTGTAACATCTCCTTTGCACAAAATAAAAAATTATATCATCCTCCATATCATATAGCTTCCAGCCCAAAATTAAAAGATAATTATTTGTAGATCTGTTTTTATCCGGCAATTGTAAGTCTAACTTTTCCTTTGAAAATCTAAAAACATCTCGCTCGAAAACTCTATTTATGCCTGCAAACTTAAATCTATAATCATAACGATCATCCTTCATGGATTGTAATTGGAAAAAAGTTTGGCAAAACTTGCAGTCGTCTAAGTTCCTATACATAGATGCAAAAATTTTTTCTTTTCCATTTTCTGAATTTTGATTTACTGAAAACTGAAGTGCAGATGATTGTTTATTAAATAATATGGTGAATGGCGTTGGTTGACCCGCTGGGAAAGCTGTATAAATCAACCCTCTACTGAGTGTTGGTATTAATTTGATTTTAACGTTTGTTATTTCCTTTGACATTTTTTCTCCTTTTTAAAATATCCCTTCTGTCGATAGAAGACTCTGAACATCAAAATCCTTTTGAAATTCTTGAGTGGTTTCTTCCTGCATAACGCTAGTTTCAGTTACTTGGGATTCCTCCTTTAATATTTTTGCTTTTT
>Ga0224514_10000320_pt1 | contig 14337 bp, 11 predicted proteins | sample SF_May12_sed_USG_3_FD_169107 | JGI IMG/M metagenome (GOLD analysis project Ga0224514, IMG submission 169107) | Sediment microbial communities from San Francisco Bay, California, United States - SF_May12_sed_USGS_24 | ecosystem: Environmental > Aquatic > Marine > Sediment | place: USA... | reverse complement strand
CAACCCAGTTCGTAGTAAGCCCACCAACTGCCCAGCGCGATACCGAGTGTCAGGAAAGCCCAGGCAACATGCGTCCAGGGCCGTGACCAGCGCACCCACTCCCGCGTGACCTGTTGTCCCAACAACGCGGCGACAGCAAATGCAAATGAGACGGAAAAGCCCACATAACCCATGTACAGCATCGGCGGATGAATGATCAGCCCGGGATCCTGCAATAGTGGATTGAGGTCCAGCCCGTCCACAGCCTGTGGAATCAGGCGGCCAAATGGGTTGGAGGTGAAAATCACGAACAGCAGGAAGCCGGCGGAGATCCAGCCGAGCACGGCCAGCGTGCGGGCGCGAAAATCATCCGGCAGTTTTTTACTGAATATTGCGACGGCGAATGTCCACAGGCACAGGATAAGTTCCCACAGCAGTAATGAGCCTTCATGAGAGCCCCAGACTGCTGAAAACCGGTATTCCAGGGGCAACTGGAGGTTGCTGTTCCGGGCGACATATTCAACGGAAAAATCCTGAACAATGAAAGCCCAGGTCAGGATGATGAAAGACACGGCGATCAGGAAGAACTGTGCAACCGCGCCAGTCTGCCCGACTCGCATCAGTTTCTGATTGCCATTGGAGGCGCCGATCAGGGGCAGAGTTCCCATGGTCAACGAGATCAGCAACGCGCCGATCAATGCGACTTGTCCGAGCTCAGGGATCATCGACTATCCCTCATCCTTACTTGGCATCAGGTGCCCCGATTCTTCCAGTGCGTCGGCGACTTCCGGAGGCATGTAATTCTCATCGTGCTTGGCCAGCACTTCCGACGCGGCGAACAGCCCGGAATCATCCAGTGCACCTCGGGCGATTACGCCCTGGCCTTCGCGGAACAGGTCAGGCAGTGTGCCGACATACTCCACGGTGACTTCTTCCGGCCCATCTGTGACGACAAACTGGGTGGTCAGACCTTCACCCTGCCGCTCCACGCTGCCTGGTTTGACCAGTCCACCCAGCCGAAACTGCCGGCCCGCCGGCATCGGTTGCTGAGCCAGCTCGCTGGGACTCTGGAAATAAAGCAGATTTTCCTGCAGCGAGTAGAAAGCGATTGTGCTGGCGACGCCAACACCGGCCAGGATCAGCAATACTGCAATGAGTCTTCTTTTACGTGTTGGTGTCACGGGAACGTTCCTCTATTTGAACCAGGCGTCTGATGTCCCTGGTAATGGATTTTTTACGCAACAGGGGCGCTATGGCGCACCAGAGGAGAACAACTGCGCCAATCGAATAGGCGCCAATGATGAATGGGGTATGGCTCATCCTTTCTTCTCCTTGAGAACTTCGCGCACCCAGGCTTTTCGAATGTCCTGCTCAAGCAGCTTGACGCGTGCGCGGGTCAGCAGGTTTGCACCGTAATAGAATTTGGTGGCGATGGCCATGATCAGCAGGGGCCACAGCATGCTGGGGTCGATGCTGCTGCCGCCGGTCAGGCTGATACTGCTGCCCTGGTGCAACGTGTTCCACCATTTTACGGAATAGTGAATGATGGGCAGGTTGACCGCACCGACCATCGCCAAAAGGCAGGCGGCCCGGGCGGCTTTGCGTGGCTCATCAATCGAGTTATAAAGCCCGATCACGCCAAGGTACAGGAACAGCAGGACCAGTTCGCTGGTCAGTCGCGCATCCCAGACCCAGTAGGTCCCCCAGGTGGGACGGCCCCACAGGGAGCCGGCGGTCAGCGTCACGATTGTGAACGCTGCGCCTATCGGCGCGCTGGTCATCGCGAGTATCTCCACGATCCGGATACGCCAGACCAGGGCAATGAAACTCAGGACGGCCATCGTCGAATAGATCAGCAGCGACATCCAGGCGGCAGGTACGTGCAGGTACAGAATGCGAAAGCTTTCACCCTGCAGGTAGTCGGCCGGTGCCTTGACCAGGCCAAGATACAGGCCCCAGATCGTCAGAACGATGAAAATCGCCCAGAACCAGGGAATGAATTTGCCGGTGAAATTGTAGAACCACGGCGGCGAGCCCATCTTGTGGATGAACATGACCAGGGCGTTTTTCCTGGGTTTGCTGATTTTTTCAGTTTTTACATTCATGACAGACTGATTTTTAAGGCCGCCGCGGCAGCAAATGGTGCGAGGGTTACCGATGTTATCAGGCCCGCTGTCAGCAGGCCCAGAAACTGGCTGTAAGGCAGGCTGTCCGAAGCCGCCATAACCGCCGCGGTTGCGATGATCAAGATGGGGACATATAGCGGAAAAACCAGTAGCGAAAGCAACTGTCCGCCCCGTTTAAGGCTGATGGTCAGGCCCACGCCGATCGATCCGATCAGGCTCAAAATAGGCGTGCCGATTGCCAGTGTCAGGATCATGACGCCCAGCGATTCGGTCGGCAGGTTCATCCACAGGGCAAGCAGCGGTGAGAGCAGCACGATCGGCAGACCGGCCACCAGCCAGTGCGCAACGATTTTCGCCAGTGCGATCAGGGTCAGGGGGTGCCCGCTGATGACGAACTGTTCCAGTGTTCCGTCTTCGAAATCGGAGCGGAACAGCGCGTCGAGCGATATCACAGTAGCCAGCAAAGCGGCAATCCAGATTACCCCCGGCGCGATGCGCGCCAGTAGCTGCGGTCCTGGGCCAATGCCCAGCGGGAACAGGCTGACCACCACCAACAGGAAAATCACCGGGAACAGGAGTTCCGTACGCCGCCTGAACGCCAGCAGCAGGTCCCTGCGCAATAAGGCAAGAAAGGCCCGGGAGAGGCTGCCGCTCGCTGCTTCGGTATTCATGCCGCAGCCCCGGAAACCAGGTGGTAGTCGACCGTACCGGCCCAGCCGGGCCGGTGTGAGCCATGCGTGGCCAGCACGCAGGCTCCGCCACCACCCAGGTGATTGTCGAGCAGGCGGTCCACCAGTTCGACGCCTTCCTGGTCCAGGTTGGAATAGGGCTCGTCCAGCAGCCATAGTTGGGCCTGGCTGACCAGCAAGCGGGCCAGTGCGCAGCGCTTGCGCTGACCGGCCGAAAGCGTTCGCGCCTGCTGTTCCGCGACGCGGGTCAGTCCCACCTGGCTGATCAATTCCTCGCAGCTGGTTCCGGATGTGCCCAGGAAGTCACGCATGAAACGCAGGTTTTCCAGGACGCTGAGGTCGTCTTTGATGCCCAGGTAATGGCCCACGTAGGCCATGCCGGCAGCCTGGCTTTCAAAGCGGCCGGAAGTGGGGTGAAGGATGCCTGCGAGGACTCGGATCAACGTGGTTTTACCGCAACCGTTAGCGCCGGTCACCAGCAGCAGTTGGCCACTTTCCAGGTCGAAATTGACGGGCTCGAACACCGGCTCAAAATAGCGTTCGAAAACGATTTGCGAGGCAGATAGCATGAAGCTCCAGGTCAGATTCTTTACTTGTGGCGCCATGCTACGTAAACCATGGGACCAAGTCCAAGAGATTGTAGGTATCTAAATGATTCAGATCAATACATCTTTTCCGAAATGTTTTTGGTCAATTCCCGGTCTGTTTGGGTCAAGCGTTTTTTGAGGAGAAAAGGTATAGTGCGCGTGCCTGTAAAAGAGTGAAACGACGTATGAGTGAGTATGATTTTGACCTATTCATAATCGGTGCCGGTTCCGGTGGTGTTCGCGCAGCCCGGATCGCCGCATCTCACGGCGCGCGTGTGGGTATTTGCGAGGAAAGCCGGGTAGGCGGTACCTGCGTGATCCGGGGCTGCGTACCCAAGAAGTTGCTCGTTTACGCTTCACATTTTGCCGAGGATTTTGAAGATGCGCGCGGGTTTGGTTGGGAAACCGGTGAGCCCCGCTTCAGCTGGCCTGACCTGATTCGCGCCAAGGATCGCGAAATTGATCGCCTGAATCGTGTTTACCTGGGCCTGTTGTCGGGTTCGGGCGTTGAGTTGATCAATGGCCGCGGCGCTTTTATCGACCCGCATACCGTGCAGATAGGTGAAAGGACGGTGACGGCCGAGTCCATTCTGATTGCAACCGGCGGCACGCCGTGGGTTCCCGAAATTCCGGGAATCGAGCATGCCATCACCTCCAACGAAGCCTTTGACCTGGCTGAACTGCCTGGCCGCGTGGCGATTGTCGGGGGCGGATTTATCGCCTGTGAGTTTGCGGGCATTTTCAATGGCCTGGGAGCCGATGTGACCCAGGTGTATCGCGGTGATGCGGTGCTAAGGGGTTTCGACCAGGATGTGCGCCGGGTGGTTAGCGAAGAATTGGTCAAAAAAGGCATCGACCTCAAATTGGAGTCAGATATAGCCCGCATCGACAAACAGGAATCCGGCCTGACGCTGACCTTTAAAGACGGCGAAACTCTGGATGTAGACCAGGTTATGTACGCGACGGGCCGGGTGCCACTGGTGAGGGATCTCGGCCTGCGCGACATCGGCCTGGAAGTCAGGGCAGACGGCAGGGTGGTCGTGGACGATTTTTCCCAGACCAGCATTGAACATATCTATGCCGTGGGCGACGTGACCAGCCGAGTCAACCTGACCCCGGTCGCCCTGTATGAAGGCCATTCTTTTGCCGACACCGTGTTCGGTGGTAAAACACGGCCGGTTAACCATGAATACGTACCTTCGGCCGTCTTTTCGCAGCCGCCGGTTGGCACAGTCGGCTACAGCGAAGAGGAAGCGATCACCCATATTGGGCCAATCGACGTTTACCTGTCGGAATTTCGTCCGATGAAGCACACCTTGAGCGGGCGGGACGAAAAAACAATGATGAAACTCATCGTTGAACGCGAGAGTCAGAAAGTGGTCGGAATTCACATCGTCGGACTGGATGCCCCGGAGATTGTCCAGGGCTTTGCGGTCGCTGTAAAATCGGGCCTGACCAAGGAACGGTTTGACTGCACCATCGGGATTCACCCGACTGCTGCAGAAGAACTGGTCACGATGCGGAGCCCTGCCAGGAGCCATGGATGACACTTGAGATGTATCGAAAATTTGTTATGCCCTGGGTGGTGCTTGCCGGGATCTTGCTGGTGTCGACGCCGGCACTGGCGCGCGATGACGGATCTTCAGACAATGAACGCCAGCGTTACATCATCACGTTGCAGGATCCTCCGCTGGCTGCTTACAGGGGCAAGGCGCTTTCGGTGCCTGCGAACGATTTACGGGGCGCATTGGCGGCGACTGCGCGAGACGCAACGGGCGACGCAAAACTGAGGAAGGGTTCTCAGGCAGCCCTGGCCTACCTCGAGTATATTGGAAAACGGCACCAGGAATTCAGGGCGGAAGCCTCTGTCATACTGGGACGCTCCCTGGCATTCGTTCACCAGTACCGCATCGCCAGCAACGGCATGGCGTTAGACCTCAGTCCGCTTGAAGCGGAAATGCTTGCGGACTCCCCGCTGGTGAAATCGCTGAGCCCCGATACGATCAACCGCCTGGATACCTTTGCCGGACCGCAGTGGATTGGAGCGGATCAACTCTGGACGGGCAGTACGGGCCTGGCCGATGCGCGGGGTGAGGGCATTATCGTGGGTGTCATTGATTCCGGTATCAACTGGGACCATCCCTCGTTCGCCAGTCCGTCCATCGATGGCTATACGTTCACTAATCCACTGGGTAATTACCTGGGGCTGTGCAACGATTTTGAATCCGGCGCGCAATGCAACAACAAGCTGATTGGCATCTACGATTTTGTCGAGGACGATCCGGCAACGGAGAGTATCGTTGAATTTAACAACGGCAAGGATGACGATGGTCATGGCAGCCATACAGCAGGTATCGCCGTCGGTAATCCGGTCAGTACGTTTTACAATGGCTACAATGTCACGCCATCGGGCGTAGCGCCACGCGCCAACCTCATCACCTATCGCGTTTGCTTTATTGGAGATCCTGCCGATCCGGACAGCGGTGGTTGCGCAACGTCGGCCATTCTGGCGGCTATCGACCAGGCAGTTGCCGATGGCGTTGATGCCATCAACTACTCCATAGGTTCCAGCGGCCGTGCCGGGGATCCCTGGCGGCTGGACAGTATTCCCAGGGCCTTCCTGAATGCCCGTGATGCAGGAATTTTTGTGGCCACTTCAGCCGGAAATTCCGGCCCGGATGAAGGCACAATCAGCAGCCCGGCCCACGCTCCCTGGATTGTCAGCGTGGGTATGTCGACGCACGGCACAACCTTCGGATCCGTTTTGAAAGATCTCACGGGCGGCGCCACGGAACCCCCGGGGGATATGGTTGGTGCGAGCGAAACCGCAGGTGTGGGTCAACGCAAAATCGTACATGCAAGAGACTTTGGTTTTCCGCTTTGCGGTACCGGCCAGGCCGAATCCGGTCGACAGTGTGCAGACAATACCGGCCAGAGTAATCCCTGGGAGGGGGAAACTCCCTTTAATGGTGAAATAGTGGTTTGCGATCGTGGGACTTATGGCCGAATTGAAAAAGGCAAGAATCTTCTGCTCGCTGGAGCCGGTGGTTATATCCTGGCCAATACCGCCGACTTTGGTGAAACTGTCGATGCTGATGATCACTGTTTACCTGCAACGCATATTGGTGAATCGGATGCTGACGCATTGAGAGACTGGTTGGCGAGTGGAGATAACCACCAGGGCAGCATTTCCGACTCCAAAATGGTGGAAATCGATGCTTATGGGGATAAAGTTGATGGCCGTAGCTCACGCGGTCCAACCGAATATCCTGTCGACGATATTCTCAAGCCGAACCTGATCGCACCCGGCGTTTCAATCCTGTCAGCATCAGGTGAAGGCCAGGCTTTTCAGACGCTTGACGGTACATCCATGTCCGCACCTGCGGTCACTGGTTCCGCCGCTTTGCTCAAATCAGCCCATCCGGACTGGACAGTAAGCCAGTTGTCTTCCGCGATTGAAACTACAGCCACCAGCGAACTGGCCATCGACTGGTGGACCGGCGAGCCGGCCGATCCAAATGTGAGAGGAGCGGGCCGACCGCAACTGGACCAGGCGGTTTCCACTGGATTATTTCTTGACGTCACAACAGCCCAATTCGCCGAAGCTAATCCAGCCGGTGGGGGACAACCGCGTGATTTAAACCTGCCAGGCCTGGCAGACGCGAACTGCCAACTCAGATGCAGTTTTGTCCGGACTGTGACCGACCAAATTGGTGGTGGCAGGTGGGTGATGACTTCCACGGGCTTTCCTGATGGAGTCGATGTCGAAGTCAGTCCGGCAATTTTTACGCTTTCTGGCGGTCAAAGCCAGGCATTGGACATTTCAATTGATCTCTCTGAATCCGGAATTATTGGGGAATGGGTGTCGGGAAGCATCAAGCTGAGTTCCAGCAATTTGCCTGATCAGTATCTCACCGTAAACGTATTTGCAGACGGCGGCGAACTTCCGCCGGAAATACCCATCAGCACGGACCTGAACGGAGGGTGGCAGGAAATTCTGCTCACTGACCTGGTGGCGCTGCCGGACGCGACTTATTCGAGTGGTGGCTTAATTCGTCCGACGACGACAGTGGAGACCCTGGTGCAGGATCCCACTGACGACGATCCTTATGACGGTAGCGAAGGAACCTTCACGGTCTGGCATCCTGCGCCCGATGGCATTTTGTGGCTTTATGCGGAAACACTGATGTCAACTTCCAACGACCTGGACCTGTATGTCGGGCGTGACGACAATGGTGACGGATTTCCCCAGGCATTCGAGGAGATTTGCTCCAGTACCGATCCGGACGACCTGGAATTGTGCGAACTCTTCGACCTGCCGCCCGGTGACTACTGGATTGTTGTCCAGAATTGGGAGGCCGGCCAGCCAGCAGGTGATGAAGCGAGGCTTTACCACGCGGCCGTGCTTCCCACGCCAGATGGCAGTTTCGCGGCAACCGGGCCGGGCATTACCGCTGCCGGGCAAAGCATCCCTCTCAGGCTGAGCTGGAACAATGTAAATGCCCTGCCGGGCGATCAGTTTTTCGGCGCGGTGGGCGTCGGCACCAACCGTGAAACCCCGACCAACATCGGCATCATTCCGGTTCGATTCAATCGCACGGGGATTGCGGCGCCGGAAACCTTTCCGCTGATGAACGGTTCAGTGCATCAACTGGCGCTGGCAGCCAACAGCACCCATGACCGGGTATTCATCGACATCCCGCCTGGCACCAGCCAGTTGACGGTGGAAGCCGGGGGGGGCGATGAGGCTCAGAACAACGGCCTGCTCCTGGAGTTGAAACGACTCGATTTCTCTGCCGCGCTGGATCCGGCGCCTTTTGCAGCCTCTCCGGCGAATGCTCCTGTGCTGGTGTCAGCACAGGGTACGGCAGGCACAGGGCCTTCCATTTCGGTCATCGGCGTTGAGCCCGGCCGCTGGTATGCGGTTCTGACCAATGCCAACGATTCAGACAGCAGTATCCAGGTCAGGGCAACTGCTGAATTCCAGGGGCCACAGCTGGTTGCTCAACCGGGCCTGTGGTACCCCGGTTCCCGGCCCGACCTCCGGCAGGGATACGAATTCAACGTTGGCAGCGGCGCGGGCAGCGCTGCCCAGGCGTTACTCTGGTACACCTACGATGAATTGGGCAGTCCTGCCTGGTACATTGCCGGAGCGCCGGCAAGCGCGACAAATATCTGGACTGCCGAGTTGCTGCGGTTCACCAATGACGGCGCGCAGCAACAACCCGTCAAGGCGGGATATGTGTCGGTAACGAACCTGGGTGAAAAAGAGCAGATGTTCTCCTATACGCTGTTCGGCAAGTCGGGAACAGAGCGGATGCTGCCGATTTCGGCGATGACCTGCCCCCGGGCTGGCGGATTGGAACAGAGCTACAGTGGTCTCTGGTATCCGGGCTTTGATGGTCTTGGAGGCGCCAGTGTCCTGGTGAACGAAGAGACACAATCCCAGATTCATTACCTGTTCGACGACACAGGTACCCCCCGTTGGCTGGCTGCGGCGGAGCTGGAAATTTCACCCGCCGCTACTGAATTGCCGATACTGCAATTCAATGGTTATTGCGCGGTCTGTGAAGCCACCGAGGTCAACTCCCAAACGGTGGGCGTACTCGAACGAAACTTTTCATCCGAAACCGAAGGGAACTGGACCCTGGATTATCTGTTGAAAGCGCCGCTGAGCGGCTCTGTTGAGCGGACCGATTCGATCAGGAAGCTGACTGACGAGATGGATTGTCTCTGACCGCGGACCACTCGGCCAGCAGGCGCAACAACTCGTAGCAGTCGATGAAGCGGTTGTAGAGCGGCACGGGAGCGACCCGAATCACATCCGGTTCGCGCCAGTCGCACAGGACGCCGTTATGTTCGAGGAACTCAAACAGCGCCCTGCCGTCTTCGCGACCCGATCGCACGCGTAGTGACAGTTGCGAACCTCTGCGTTGCGGCTCGATGGGCGTCAAAATTTCCAGCAATTCGCCCGGCAATTCATGAAGGCCCCGGATCAGGTAGCTCGTCATCGCAAGCGACTTGGCCCGAAGCCTGCCGGACCCGGCGTCGTTGAACAGTTCCAGCGACGCCCGTAACGGGGCCATCGACAGCAACAGCGGTGTGGAAACCTGCCAACCGTCCGCACCGCGTGCCGCCTCAAAATCATGCGCCATCCTGAAACGGCTCTGCTCTGCGTTGCCCCACCAGCCGTTGAACCGCGGCAGGTCCTTGGCTGCGTGATGCCTCTCGTGCACGAAGCAACCGGCTACCGCTCCCGGACCGGCATTGAGGTACTTGTAATGGCACCAGGCGGCGAAATCACAGCCGCTTTCATGCAGCGCCAGCGGCAGATTACCCACAGAGTGCGCCAGGTCGAATCCGATGTTGGAGCCGGCAAGGCGAGCTGCCGCAGCAATCCGTGGCAAATCAAAGGCCTGCCCCGTGATGTACTGCACGCCAGGCCACAACACCAGCGCGATTTCCTCACCATGCGCCGACAGGTAGTCTTCCACTGCGCTCTCCTCGACCAGGTACTCGCCTTGGCGCGGCGCCAGTTCAACCAGGTCCTGCTGCGGGTCGAGGCCGTGGAAATGCAGTTGGGATTGCACCGCGTAGCGGTCGGACGGAAAGGCGTGTTTCTCGATCAGGATCTTGCGGCGTGTTCCCTGCGGCCTGAAAAAACTGACCATCAACAGGTGCAGATTGACGGTCAGCGTGTTCATCACGGCGATTTCATCAGGCCGGCTTCCAACCAGTCCGGAAAGTGACTCGCACAGCAGCCGGCTGTAGTCCATCCAGGGCAGTGGCCCTGTAAAATGGCCCCGGACCGCCCGGTCGCGCCAGGCATCCATCTCGCCTTGAATGACTGCCTGGACCGACTTCGCCTGCAGGCCCAGCGAGTGGCCACAAAAATAGACCAGGTCTGATTCATCAAGATGCTTCGGAATGTGAAAGCGTTCACGGAATCCAGCCAGCTCGTCCTGTTGGTCCCGCTTTTTCGCTTCCGCCAGTAGTTTGTCCATCAGGCTCGCTCCCCGCTCGTTGGATCATTATAATGCCGCGCAACCGTTAAAGTGATCCGCCTTTGAAACTCAGTGACTTCCAATTCGATCTGCCACCGGAACTGATTGCCCAGCAGCCTCTGTGCAGTCGTTCGGACAGCCGCTTGTTATGCGTGTCGCGGCGGCGGGGTGAGCTGAGTGACCGGAATTTTCGTGATCTGCCCGAATTGCTGCGGGAAGGCGACCTGCTGGTGTTCAACAATACAAAGGTGATACCGGCCCGCCTGTTTGGCCGTAAGGAAACGGGCGGCAAGGTGGAAGTCATGCTGGAGCGCATGATTGATGATCAGCAGTGCATTGCGCAGCTGAGGGTCAGTAAAACGCTGAAGCCAGGCGGCAAAATCCTGCTGGAAGACGGTTCGCGCCTGGACGTAACGGGACGAGAAGGCCCGTTTTTCAAGCTGAAACTGGTCGGGGGCGGGTTGGGCCGGAAACTGGAGCAACTCGGTCACATGCCGTTACCTCCCTATATCGAGCGCCCGGACAACCCGCAGGATCGCGAGCGCTACCAGACGGTGTACGCCCGTCATCCCGGCGCGGTCGCAGCCCCCACCGCCGGATTGCATTTCGACGAACCCCTGCTCGAGCAAATCGATGGGTTGGGCGTGGAGCGCACGGAAGTAACGCTGCATGTCGGCGCAGGGACGTTTCAGCCGGTGCGCTGCGAGCGCGTCGAGGACCACCGGATGCACGCGGAGCAGCTTGAAGTGTCACAGAGCGTCTGTGATGCCGTTCAACGAACCCGCCAGCGGCAAGGACGGGTCATAGCGGTAGGCACGACCGCCGTCCGGAGCCTGGAAACCGCAGCAGCAAGCGGGGAGTTGCAGCCTTTTTCGGGGGACAGCCGAATGTTCATTTATCCGGGCTATGAATTCCGGGTCATCGACGGGCTGGTCACCAATTTTCACTTACCCGAATCCACTTTGCTGATGCTGGTGTGCGCACTGGCGGGCAGGGCGGAAATGCTGGCCGCATACCGGCACGCGGTGCAGCAGCATTACCGGTTCTTCAGTTATGGCGATGCGATGCTGGTTCTATGAGCCGCCAGTTGTCATAATTCCAGGGTTCATCATTTCAAAATTCACAAATCAGGGCATCCCGGAGTTTTACATGTCTAACCCAATCGAAAAGGCGCATGCCAGGGAGTGGTTTTACTCCTATGAATTGCCCGATGGCAGCACCACGCCGACCTATCACGGCATCGATATCCAGGCCATTCACGATACGCGACTGCAAATGCTGCAGGACTGCCTGGAACAGGACCTTGGGTCCGGGCCGGATGGCCTGTCGGTTGTGGACCTGGCGTCGCACCAGGGCTGGTTTGCCTGGAACATGGCGCGCAACGGGTTCTCACCCGTGCTGGGCATCGACGCCCGGCAGTCACACGTGGACGATAGCCGCCTGATTGCCGATATTTACGGTTTTGATCACCTGAGTTTCCAGCAGGGCGATATTCACCAGCAGAGCCCTGAGCAACTGGGGCAGTTTGACGTGGTGTTGATGCTGGGGCTGCTCTACCACCTGGAAAACCCGGTAGGAGCCTTGCGCGTGTGCCGTTCGCTGTGCAGGAAACTCTGCATCATTGAAACCCAGATTGTTCCGGGAATGACGGGGTATGTCGATTACGGCAGCTACGAATTCGTGCGGCCGCTCAAGGGCAGTTTCGGAATCATTGATGAAACCGAGGAAACCCACGGGCCCGAAGCCAGCATCACCGGCGTATGCCTGGTACCCAGCCTGGACGCGCTGATGTGGTTGCTGCGTAAAGTCGGATTTTCCGACGCGCGGGTTCTGCCACCGCCACCCGACGCTTACGAACAACTGCGCTACCACAAGCGCGTGATGGTGGCGGCCAGCGTTTGAAATTCTCAGTTCACAAAACCGACCGTAAAGCCCGAACCGGGCTACTGAGCCTGGAGCGTGGTGATATCCGTACGCCGGCTTTCATGCCGGTGGGAACCTACGGCACGGTCAAGGCCATGACGCCGGGTGAAGTGCGCGATACCGGCGCCGATATCATCCTGGGCAATACCTTTCACCTGATGCTGCGCCCCGGCACAGAGGTGATCGAAAAGCATGGCGGACTGCACAACTTCATGCAATGGAAACGCCCCATTCTCACAGACTCTGGCGGGTTCCAGGTATGGAGCCTGGCCGAACGGCGCAAAATCACCGAGAAGGGCGTCACCTTCGCCTCGCCGCTGGATGGCTCGAAGGTCTTCATGGGGCCGGAAGAATCCATGGCCGTGCAGAAGTCGCTGGGCTCCGACATCGTGATGATTTTTGACGAATGCACGCCTTACCCGGCAACGCAGCAGCAGGCCAGCGAGTCGATGGAACTGTCGCTGCGCTGGGCAGAACGTTCGAAGCAGGCTCACCAGGGTAACCCTTCGGCCCTGTTCGGCATTGTCCAGGGTGGAATGTTCGAGTCGCTGCGCATTCGCTCTGCGCAAAAACTGGTCGGGATCGGTTTCGATGGATACGCGATTGGCGGGCTGTCGGTGGGCGAACCTCACGATGAGCGCGATCGCGTGCTGGATTTTACCGTTCCTGAACTGCCGGCAGAGCGGCCGCGTTACCTGATGGGCGTGGGCAGGCCGGAGGATATCATTGCCGGCGTAAAGCGGGGAATCGACATGTTCGACTGCGTCATGCCCACGCGCAACGCCCGCAATGGCTACCTGTTCACCAGTCGTGGTGTGCTCAAGATCCGCAACGCGAAATATGCCCAGGATACGGCGCCGATCGACCCGGACTGCGATTGCGAGACCTGCGCCAATTATTCTCGGGCCTACGTAAAACACCTGGAACGTTGCAATGAAATTCTCGGCTCGCGATTGATGAGCATTCACAACCTGCGGTTCTATCAGAACCTGATGCAGGGGCTGCGGGGTGCGATCGCGGCGCAGAAGCTCGATTCTTTTTGCGCTAATTATCTCGAAAAACTGTCATTGGGGCCTTGATGATTTATAATGTCCGGCTGCGATTGAGGATGGTCGGCAACGCCCCCATATCCACCGCATAAACAACTACTGGGTCTAATAACGAGGATTCTCATGGAACTGTTGGATTTCTTCATTGCCAGCGCGCATGCGCAGGACGCCGCTCAGCCGGGTGGATTGATGTCATTCCTGCCATTGATCATCATTTTTGTCATTTTCTATTTCCTTTTGATTCGTCCGCAGATGAAACGCGCCAAGGAGCACAAGAAGCTGGTTTCCGAACTCGGTAACGGCGACGAAGTGGTGACCAATGGTGGTTGCTGGGCCGAATCACCCATGTGGGTGAATCTTTCGTGACGGTCGAACTGGCTGACAACGTTCAGATCAAGGTTCAGAAACACGCAGTCGCAAGCGTCATGCCCAAAGGCACGATCAAGTCCGCCTGAGCCGGACTTCCAAGAACATCAATAAAACCTTCCGAGGCTGACTAATGAATCAATATCCTGCCTGGAAATACCTGCTTATTATGCTGGTTCTTGCTGTTGGCGTACTTTACGCCCTGCCAAATCTTTTTGGCGAAGACCCGGCGTTGCAGGTAACTTCCTCCCGCGGTTTTGCCATTCCGCTTGATCTTGAAGCGACCATTGAAAACGCGATCATCAGTGAAAACCTGGCTTTCAAAAACAAGGAAAAAGCCGGCAATCGCTTGCTGTACCGCTTCAATTCCACTGAAGACCAGCTAAAGGCTTCAGACGTCCTGAAATCCGCGCTGGGTGATCAGTACGTGGTGGCGCTGAACCTTGCTCACTCGACACCCACCTGGCTGCGCGCGCTGGGCGGTAAGCCGATGACCCTCGGTCTCGATCTGCAGGGTGGTGTCCACTTCCTGATGCAGGTCGACATGGATACCGCACGTGGCCAGTTGCTTGACCGCTACGTCGATGACCTGCGCAGCGCGATGCGGGAGCAAC
>Ga0224514_10000319_pt1 | contig 14359 bp, 10 predicted proteins | sample SF_May12_sed_USG_3_FD_169107 | JGI IMG/M metagenome (GOLD analysis project Ga0224514, IMG submission 169107) | Sediment microbial communities from San Francisco Bay, California, United States - SF_May12_sed_USGS_24 | ecosystem: Environmental > Aquatic > Marine > Sediment | place: USA... | reverse complement strand
CCTATTTAATTTCCCTTTAAATTATTCTTTAATTGATTAGAAAAAACTTTAAAGTTTTTTCTAATCTTTTTAACCCCTCCATTACTCTTCTTTTATTATATGATAAAAAAATAAAAACTAAAAATTAGTTTTTCGTTTTTTACACATCATTTATAGAGTTTAGCTTAAATTAACTACGCACAATGCTGGAGACAGCTATACTATATTCACATTATAAAAGTTTAGCATTGTGTCAAAGGTAATACTCAAACTTACAATTTTTAGAATATGAGTTTAGCGAGCTAATTAATTGCTCTTTTTTGACAATGTGATCAAGTAAAATAGGAATAAAATTACAATATTTATTAGAATAACAATAGTAATAATGTTAGATACAAAAACAGTGTATATTCAGGCTTTAAACATATTATGTTTTGAAAATTATTTTTGTATAAATACAAATATAAAATAAGCAAACTATTAATGTTGAAATATTAGATTTAATAGGATAATATAATTTTTTTGCTATATTTTTACGATGTTGACCCTAAGTACGGTTATGTCACATATTTTATAAAACTGATTTAAGTTATATATCATTAATATTGTATAAAAAACGAAAAAAATAATTTTTAGTTTTTCCTTTTTTGTCTTATAGTAAAAGCAGGATGGTAAATTTATACTAGTTCTAAAAAGTTTATAACAATCTTTTATTTTAATTAATTGTTTACAAATTTTTTATATAAACTTTAAATAAATGTAACCCAAATATCTGTATTATAATTTAAAAAGTATTTGTTAAAAGAGATAAATTTTAAACACAATTCAATCTTAGAAATTTATATTTTAGTCTATTAAATTAATAAAAAAATAATTTTTATAACACAAGGTGATAGTTTAAAAATTAAAACTATCATCACCCTGCTAATATATTAGGTGTTTACAAAATCTCATATTTTTGGCAAACATTTAGTATTTTTGTTAATTGTAGTTGTTGTCTGTTGGGAAAAAGGAGAGATGTTTGAGTAAAAGTTTTGGAGCTGGTAGTGAGAATTTCTCAATTGAAGTGTTTGATAAGCTGCATAATCGAATTGATCTCAGTTTTCCAGTTTGGTTTAACAAAAAAAAGTACTAAAACCTCTTTAATCTAACTATTGTCATATTACTAATAGATAAATTAAACATTAAGTTTGCACACCTATTTAGGATCTATTTATAACTTATTATTTATTGAACAAAAAGATTTTTCTACCCAAAATCAAAACACTTTTTAAGTATTAAATTTTTTATTTTTAGAGTTTTTAAGTTAATTACTTTGAAACTTTTTATGTATTTATTGTTAATTTTTTTACCATTAATTGGTTCTTTTTGTGCTGGATTATTCGGCCGAAAACTTGGGCCTTTCGGAGCATCTTACATTACAGTAAGCTGTTTATTGTTTTCTTTTTTTATAGCTCTTTTTATTTTTTATGAAGTATCATTATTAAATTGTTGTGTATATATAAAGCTTGTACCTTGAATTAATTCTGAAATATTAAATGTAGATTGAGGATTTTTATTTGATTCTTTAACAGTTGTGATGTGTTGTGTAGTTACGTTTGTCTCTTTTATAGTACATTTGTATTCTACTGAATATATGGCACATGACCCGCATCTTCCTAGATTTATGTCTTATCTTTCTCTTTTTACATTTTTTATGCTGATATTAGTAACTGCTGATAATTTTATACAAATGTTTGTAGGTTGGGAAGGAGTAGGTCTGTGTTCTTACTTACTTATTAATTTTTGATTTACTCGAATACAAGCAAATAAAGCTGCAATAAAGGCAATGATTTTAAATCGAATTGGGGATTTTGGACTTGTTCTTGGGATTTTAATTATTTTTGTTGAATATAAAGCAGTAGACTATGCTACAGTTTTTGCAATAACTCCAATTTTTACGAATAAATTTTTTAATTTTTTAAGTTTTGATTTTGACTTAATTTCTATTATATGTTTTTTTCTATTTATAGGTGCTGTAGGAAAATCAGCACAATTAGGGCTGCATACTTGGTTGCCTGACGCCATGGAAGGCCCTACACCTGTTTCTGCTCTTATTCATGCAGCAACAATGGTGACTGCTGGAGTATTTTTGATTGCACGTACTTCTCCTTTGTTTGAATATACGCCTAGTATACTTAGTTTAGTGACAATTATAGGCGCTTGTACTGCTTTCTTTGCAGCAACTGTTGGGTTATTACAAAACGATTTAAAACGGGTTATAGCATATTCAACATGTAGTCAATTAGGTTATATGGTGTTTGCTTGTGGACTATCTAATTATTCAGTTGGAGTTTTTCATTTAGTGAATCATGCTTTTTTTAAAGCATTACTTTTCTTAGGTGCTGGTTCTATTATTCATGCTGTGGCAGACGAACAAGACATGCGTAAAATGGGAGGGTTAAAAAACTTGGTGCCATTTACATATTCTATGATGATTATTGGTTCACTTGCTCTTATTGGTTTTCCTTTTTTAACAGGGTTTTACTCAAAAGATGTTATTCTTGAAGTTGCTTACGGTAAATATACGCTAGAAGGTCATTTTAGCTATATCTTAGGTAGTTTAGGTGCTTTTTTTACCGCTTTTTATTCAACGCGATTAGTTTATTTAACTTTTTTATCTTCACCAAATGGTTATAAGTCAGTAATCAGTTCAGCATACGATTCTTCTTATCAAATAACCCTCTCTTTATTTCTTTTAGTTATCCCTAGTGTATTAATAGGATTTTATGCTAAAGATATGGTAATTGGTTTTGGAAGTGATTTTTGAGGAAATGCTATTTTTACTATTACTGAAAATATGAATCGAGTAGATTCAGAATTTATTACTCATATTTTTAAAATATTGCCAGTAGTTTTAAGCCTATTAGGAGCTACATCGTCATTTTTACTTTACTTATTTGGTAATAAATTGTTAGTTCAAATAAAAATGTCGGTTTTAGGTAAAAAAATTTATAATTTTTTAAATAAAAAATGATTTTTTGATAAAGTATACAATGAATACATTAGTCAATTTTTTTTTAATATTAGTTATACTATTACTTATAAGATAATTGATAGAGGAATTATCGAAGTTTTTGGACCAATGGGATTGTCTTCAATTATAACAAAAAAAGCTTCCTCCATTTCTAAGTTACAAACAGGCTATCTATACCATTATACTTTTTTTCTTTTGACAGGTCTTACATTAATTTTAGGAATACGTCAGTTTTGAATACTAGCGGGTAGTCTTGCTGATTTTAAAATTTTTATCTTATTTTTTGCATTGAGTTTTTTTTACCAGAATGCCCTGTTTTTAAAATATAAAAACAGCTAAAAAATATGAAGACATAAACTAATAAGAAGCACTAGTTAAAACTATTTAAACTACAGAGTAAAATTTTAAAAGTCTTTAAAATGTGAAGTAGAAACGTATTAAAAACGCGATGTAATTTGAGACGTAATTTTGCACCTAAAGCTTTAGCAGTTCGAAATATACCACTAATACTAGAAACAATACCTTACTAAGTCGACAAAGTTTGATTAAAAACTGATAAAGAGGAATTTAAAGTTATAAAGTTTAATCGAATTGTAGAATTATATACTTAAAGCTAATGGTGAATTTTATTATCTAATAAGGTTTTGATTTTCTAGGTTTTAACGTCAGAAAATTCCCTGATAAACATCGGGTAAAAAATACTAAAAAAGGTATCTTTTTAGTTAAACTAGTTTTAACAAAGGTGAAACTTTTGTTAAAAAAACTTATTGTTATTATTAAAAACCATAAAAATAAGGTTTTTTATGGTTTAGTCGTAAAACTTAACATAAAGTTAAAAAGAATGGACAGAATATTTTAAGAAAGTTACTTTGCAAAAAGTTTTTAGCACTGTTAATTCCTATGGTATGAAAAGCAATGCGGCCTATGCTTTGCAAAAAATATACGCAGTTCGAAACCAAGATCATATAAAAAACATTTTAGGAAAGTTAAAAGAAACAAGTAGATCCTTGTCGTAAAAAAAAGAAAGATGAATTACATTTATTTCAAATTCTTTATGTTTAAATTAAGCCACCTGCTTTGCCATAATTTAAAGCGTATGATACATATAATATTGCAACTGTTGAGTATTTCTATTCTATAAAAGGAACATCATACGTTCTAAAATTTTTTTACTAAATAGTAATTAAAAAGTGAATTAGTAACACTTTAAAAAGGTGACTAGCCTGTTTGTAATTAAAGTTTATCGTATGATGAAGGTTTAGAAATATATCACCGTTTTGGCGGGGCAAAATGAGGATGGTAACTATATTAGAACAATTTTCATTTTGTATGATATATTTTAATTATTTTTATAAGATTTAAACTAGTGAAAGTTGGAGTTCCAATTCTTTATAATTTAAAACATAAAAAATTAAATAGCATATATATTAATGTGTTATATTTTAATGTTAAATGTAAATAAATAGAGTTATATATAAGTATATATATAATATAAACAAAAATAATGCCGGAAGTATATTTAAGTATTTATATTATTAAATAAAATTTAGGTTATGATAAAATAAAATAGTTTGTAAAAGTGTCGTCAATTTAAAAAAATGGTTGATTTAATTTTACAGAATTCTTTTTAAATTTAGAACATCATGATATTTATCATATATTTTAAAAGGTTGAACCAAGTTTAGAGCCTTCAAATAATAAATTTTTTAGCTTGTTTAAACTACAAGAATTGTTAAAATTAATAATAGATACAACACTTATTTGAATATTATGTATAATTCATACTTTATTAAGTTTTTATGTAAATCAATCGAGGAATAAAATCTATTTACATGATCATTTTATTAAAAAAAACCTGAAATATTTTTAACGTTATATAAACAGTACTCATTCTGAAAAACTCAATATTAATGATTAATTATAGTTTATAGCTTTCGAGTAGTTACAAGGTGTAAATATTTCAGGTTTTTTCGATAAAAAATTTTAGTCAATTTGCTAGTAGTAATCATAATACGAAAAATTAAAGCATATAAATGCTAATATCTAACTTACACTTAAATCCTACTTATAAATTTGTAACTCGCTGACTTTTTTCGACGAACCACAAAGATATTGGAACTTTGTATTTAATATTTGGAGCAATTTCTGGAGTTGCCGGTACTGCTTTATCTTTATATATTAGAATAACACTAGCTCAACCTAATAGTAGTTTTTTAGAGTATAATCATCATTTATACAATGTGATTGTTACTGGTCATGCTATAATAATGATCTTTTTTATGGTAATGCCAACTTTAATTGGAGGTTTTGGAAATTGATTTGTTCCTTTAATGATTGGTGCACCAGACATGGCTTTCGAGAGCAAATTGGTTTTCGCTAAATATTATGATAAAAACACCAAAAGTGTTAGCTTATAAAAATAACCCTAAGTTCAAAGGGTGGTGTGAAGTATTTATTAGTCTACGTACAGAAACAAGTTTAAAATGGCTTTATATGAGTCGCTGTTGGCACAAAAACGGAAGGCAAGTGTGCGATAACACCTCAGCTTCACAAATCTTATCTTTTCGGGTTGTACCTTATTTTAACCCACAGCTAAAGAATTTGAGTCTAATAAATAAAAGTTTTACTTCGTCATATATATTGAAACCAGTCGGAAGTACTTATAAGTTTAAGATCGTTGTACGTAACTTTAGTGTACAGACTAACTTAAGGGATCGTTATAACCAGTTTGAACGAAAAAGTACTAGGGAAATTACAGTAGAAGGTCGATCAACAGAAATGTTGATTGAAAAAATCAGGAGTAGTGATGCTTCTTTAATGAACCTTTATAATAATCTTAAATCGCTAAAAAATCTATTTAGCCTACAATGTTTACGTGATATTGAAAAGATTATTAGTGATTATAATCTACTTGTAACTAAAATTGTTATTGTTTATCTTAATAAAGGGGTTCGTATAACCCAAAAGAATTTACCGAATGACATAGTAAGATTACAATGTTTGCTAATGGAATCTTTTTCTATTGCTGTCTATGCCGTGAATTATATTAAGATCTCGCCTGGCGGTAATACTGCTGGAACAGATTTAGTTCGTTTTAAAAAAAAATCTGAGTTTCTAAAGGTTATAGAAGATACCAGGCTTAAAAACTCTAGTTATGGATTTTCCTCTAAAAATATTAAAGTTAAGAAAGATCTACCTAAATTCATTCTTGATAACCTTGCTGAAGATTCTAAACTTGCTGAGTTGCAGGCCGACGAATTTAATCTAAAACTTCAGATTGATCTTATTAAAAAAGTGAATATTAAATCTATTCGCAAAAATTATAAGTCTAACAGTGTTAAAAGAGTGTGGATACCTAAAAGTAAAGGTAAATATAGGCCTTTAGGGATACCTGCCCTTCGTGACAGAATACTACAAAAAATTTTCCAACTAGTTATTTTACCGATTGCTGAATATCAAGCGGATTCTAATTCATTTGGTTTCAGAGAGCATCGCAGTGCTCATCAGGCCATAGCTATAATTGCGGACTCGGTAATTAGGTACTCTAAAATAAACCAACCTAATGAAAGGTCTGTTCCTAGTAAAGTTAGTGCCGATACCTATAAGAAAACGCGTAAGCTCAAGTTTAGGATTAAAGGAGGTAACATAGGCGGTTTTAGAAAAAGTAAAAGGGAGTATCAGAAATCTTATTATGTGTTTTCTTCTAAGGAGTTAAAAAAAAATACCTTATTGCAATATATACCTTATGTTAAATATTTAAATGTGGATATTGTGGGTTGCTTCGACAATATAGCTCATTCTAGTATTTTAGAATTCACACCTATTGCTGATAAATATTTATTTTTGCTGAAGGCTTGGCTTAAAGCTTCCGTAGTTGGCCCCGAAGCAATTGATTCTAAGAAAATTACTCAATTTATACCTAAAGCTGGTGTTCCTCAAGGATCTATTATTGGTCCTATTATATGTAATATTGTATTGGATGGTCTCGAACAGGTTTTATATAAAGTTTGTCTTGAAAATCCTTATTACAACTTAAATTCTAATCAGCAACTATTCGCTAAAAATAAAATTGGTATTGAAAATTTAAATGTTAAACGTGAAACGAATGTCACCTGCATAAGGTTTGCTGATGATATTTTTATTTTTGGGCTAGTAAATAAGACTATCCTTGAGAAAATTGAAATCAATCTGGTGGAGTTTCTTAAATTTAGAGGCCTGAGTTTAACTAAACCAACGGGTAACGTTAAAGTCTTCTGCCCGGGTAATTCTTTTAAATATCTGGGATTTGAATTTTGCTTTCCTGATTATAAAAGAAGTCTTAAAAAATTGAATAACGGTCGTTTCACCAAGCACCGTTGAAATATTACTTCTATGTGTAACCATAGAGTATCGGCATACCAGAGGTCTAACCCTTATATTAGGATTACTGGTGAAAAGCTAGCTTTGATCAAGGATAAAGCTCGTAAATTATTTGTCCGCAGTCTTGCTAGTGAGCCATTAAATGTTATTATAAATCGCAATAACTCTTTAATTAGAGGTGTTTGTAATTACTATAGTATCAGTAGAGAGTGTAGGCTTCAGCTAGATGCACTAGAACCATACTTTTATAGGAAACTACGGAAAGTTATCAAACAAAAATTCGGATCTAAACCTAAAAAAATATCTTTTATTAAATCTCAATTTATCCGTAAAGGTAGATTTGTTTATAAAAGGGCTATACAATTAAAGCCATGTGATATAAAACCTTACTCGTCGTTGAATATATTCTGGCTTCGTACTCCTCAGAAAATTCTTGACCTGAATATATATATAGATAAGGAGAAAATTGAAACATTTAATAGGAAGAAACGAATTGGTATTAATTTGAACCCTCTTAATTATTATAACGACTACGATAAGCAAGAATTACATGACATGCTTATTGAGCATCAGGATGGTCTTTGTCCCATTTGCTTAGAAGAACTGAAACACACGTCTGCTAAAGAATTGGATCATGAGCCGTCTATATATCAGTTGCGAGAAAACGTTTTGGGGCAACTTATTGGAAAATTAAAACTTCCTAGGGGCAGTGCTAACATCCTTGTAGTGTATAAAAAGCTACTAAAACTACCAGATATTGATGTGGAAAATGCTATTATATCAGAGTTAAAGTCTAATTTATTTTTCAGATCTGTTCATACTAAATGCCATAAAACCATTGATCGTGATCTTGGTCTTAAGGAAAAAGCATGGCGAAAAGAGATTAGAAAAGGAACAAACAAGGAACTTTGTCGTGATATTGTAAAATTTCGTAATAATATCAAAGCAGTTATTAAACGACACAAGAAACTTTCCAAGGCTCAAATTATGGAAATTTCAAGTAAGAGGAAGAGCCTTCATAACAATAACAATATACACGGAAATGAATAAATATTTTATTCGTCTCCATGTTTCCCTGGAAGCTGTAATCCCTAGTGATAGGTTCGTACAGTTTTGAGCATGGATGATCTTAGGATTGGTCTAATGCACCCCAAGAATGAACAACATCAGTTTTTGATTGTTACCCCCATCTTTATTATTATTATTTGCATCAATGTTGACTGAAGCTGGTGTAGGGACTGGATGGACTGTATACCCACCACTCTCAAGTGCAACAGCTCATTCTGGAGGTTCAGTAGACTTAGCAATATTTAGTTTGCACTTATCTGGTGCATCTTCTATTTTAGGAGCTATCAACTTTATTTGTACAATTTTCAATATGCGAGTAAAAAGTTTATCTTTTCATAATCTTCCTTTATTTGTATGATCTGTTTTAATTACAGCATTTTTACTATTATTGTCTTTACCTGTATTAGCAGGAGCAATAACAATGTTGTTAACAGATAGAAATTTCAATACTACTTTTTTTGATCCTGCTGGGGGTGGTGATCCTGTATTATTTCAGCACCTTTTTTGATTTTTTGGGCATCCAGAAGTTTACATATGTGCGCCATCTAGTTCTTTCTTTCGTTATTCTTTAAATATGCTAAGTTATTTTTTAGGTATTAAAACACTTTTCTGGGATGTTTGCGGAAACAACGGCATTCTAAGCAGAAATAAAAGTCACTTGCGAGGGTCTATTAACCTCAAAAACAGTTGGCAAGTTACAATATATATGGGTAGATTCACAAACAAGATATCTCCTGCCGATCCTCCACTGGATGATAGTTTTATATTAGATACCAAGCTATTCGAATTTTGGGTTTTAACCAGTATGTATTGAGACTCTGTATTAACAAATTCGCGGTCCAGCAATCAGCTGATTTATAGGATACGTAGCCCTAAATATATTAATCATGAAAGTTGGAGAAATTTGGGAAACTTTAAGGAACGAAAGTTCTATGAGAGCGGAGGCCTTGTAAGAAGACTAGGTCAAAGATGTTTCAGTTCAAATCTTAACATTAACGATAATTCGTGCGTTGGGTTAAAGGAACTGATGAAAATCAATAAAAATACTAGACACTTTAATAATAAACTTATTCATATTGTTTCGGATCCCGAAGTGCTTGTTTTGTCGTACAAAATTACTAAAAGTCAACCTTGTAATTTAATTCTTGGTAGTGATCTGATTAGTTTAGATAAGAGCAGTTTGGATTGGTTTACGAAAACAGGTAAACTTTTGAAAGCAGGTAAATATAAGTTTAAACTTGCTCGCCGTGTTTATATTACTAAACTAGGAAAAATAAACTTCAATAAACTTTTAATTATTAGCGGTTTTAAAGATAAAATAATCCAACAAACTATTTATTTAGTTTTAAATGTAATATATGAACCGTCGTTCCTTGATGTTTTTTATGGTTCTAGACCTAACCGAGGGAATCACTCAGCTTTAAAATATATAAAATTTAATTTTAATGGTGTTAAATGGTGTATAAATACTGATATCGAAAATAATTTTCTTTCTATATTTCATAAAATTTTGTTGAATATTTTAAAAAAACGGATAGGCTGCTCAAAATTTATTATGTTAGTTAAGAAGTTTGTTAAAGTTGGTTTTAAAAATAAAAAAAAAGTTTATCAATCCAATTGAGGTCTTTTCTCAGGAAATGTTATCAGCCTTATTCTTAATAATATTTACTTACATGAATTTGATCTTTTTATGTCTTCTCTCTCTGCGTCTTTTCACAAAGGCAAACTACGTAGAGAATCACTAGTTTACAGAAATATTCAGCATAAAATGAGTAAATTAAGAGATGATAAAGAACTTAGAGCTGTGTGTCGAAAGCTTTGAAAAATTGATAGCAAAGATTTTATAGATCCTCACTTTAAAAGATTGTATTATGTCCGTTATGATTATGACTTTGTTGTTGGCATAATTGGCTCTTATGAAGACAGCTTGAATATTCAAGATAGAATTAAAATTTTTTTAAAAAATACTTTAAAATTATCTTTAAGTGAGAAAAAAACGTTTGTTATTAATTTAAGTAAAAATCCTATTAAATTTTTATGTGCTTATATCAAAAGTACTTGGGAAAATGAAAAAAGAGTGCAAACGATTGTTAAGAATGGTATTATATATAGAGTCAGAATTACAGGTAAAGTTAGTTTACGTGTTCCTAGCAAAGATCTTTTTGAAAAAGCTACTGTGGGTGGGTTTTTCAAAAAAAAACATGGTAAATTCGTTCCTATTAAGGTTGGATGGTTAATTAATCTTGATCACGTTGATATTATTAAATATTTCAATTCAGTAATACGAGGTACGATTAATTACTACTCTTTTGCAGATAATAGATCATCTTTGAGTACTTTCATTTATGGTTTAAAATGGTCCTGTGCTCGAACCTTAGCGTTAAAGTATAAACTCCGTTTTACTTCTAAAATTTTTCGAAAATTTGGTTCTAAATTAAAATGCCCAAAAACAAATATAGAACTGTTCATCCCCAAAACTTTTAAAGCTATAAAAATTTTTGGTTGCAATGAACCTATATCTAATAATATATTGTTTAAAAAATGGAGCAATAAACTAACTCAAAGTAACCTTTTTAAACGGTGTATTATATGTAGTTTAACTAAACAGGTTGAAATGCATTATATTTGTTTAATTAAAGATTTAATAAAGAAAGTTAAAAAGAAAATTTCAAAGTTTTTTGTTATGGAAATGGCTGCTATAAACAGCAAACAAGTGCTTTTGAGTGCTTCTCATCATAACGCTTTGCAGAATAGTAGTTTTTTTTCACAGATTATAAACTTTTCAAATAAGACGTAAAAAAAATGAAATAAATTGATCTTTTTTTTCTCGTAAATATGGATTTTTATTTATTTAGTCTTAGACTTGAAAGCCGTATGACATAAAAGTGTTATGTACGGTTTGGAGGGAACCTCTTATCAGCTAAAGTTTATTTATTTTCTAAATAGTGCTGCAAGAGTCTTATATAAAGAGTTGTAAAAATCTTTACTTCGTGACCCTACTGATTCTACCTGGATTTGGAATTATTAGTCATATTGTTGTTAGTACAGCAAAAAAACCTATTTTTGGCTATCTTGGTATGGTGTACGGTGCGCCGTTGCGCTTATTTTTCCGTTATGTATTTTAGTCAAATACGTGTGAATTCGTTCTCTTGAAAAGAAGTCACGAGTCTTCTCTGGGTAGCAGTCGATAAAGACTGTGGAAAAGCACAGAGCGACAGCAAGTTGAGATTTAATATGAGAAAGTCAAGACTACTTGAGACGATTTTAAACATGGTTACGATAAGAAACTTGATACGCTTAGCCGGGACTTCATTATCCTATAGGTTACCTCATATTTATAACCTGGTTGTCACGTGATTTGGGCCATGCGTACAGGGCTCAGATCAATTGAACACTGACACGGCACTTCAAAAAGAAGATTATAAAGCGCAAGAACCTAAATTTAAAAGACTTAAAAACCGGAAAAATTTAAGAACTACGGGATTTAACCTTTGTAATTGCTTATATCGTTATAAAGGAAAACGGAGCGTCCATAGTACTTTGTGTATAAAGGAAGGAACGCAGACAAACACACCTTTTGTCAACTCTCGCCGACTATTTACTACAAAAAATTCGCCCATGAATCTGGATGAGCGGGTTATGGTCACGGAGTTGAAACAAATGGTAGAAAAATGCAAGAATAGAGATGGTAGATATGGAAACCTAATTCAGATTATTGGTTCTCCTCCAACTATCCAACTTGCTTATTTAATGATTAAAAGTAATCCAGGTATATCTGCAAAAGGAATTGATAGTACAACTCTAGATGGTTTAAATCTTAAATCCCTACAAAAGATGTCGCAAGATGTTCTTAGTGGTAAAATGAAATTTTCTCCTGTTAGACGAGTATATATTCCAAAACCAGGTAAATCTGTTTTACGTCCTCTTGGTGTTAGTAATCCACGGGAAAAAATAGTACAAAAGGCCATGGAAATGGTTTTGACTGCTATTTTTGAAGAAGTCTTTTTAGATTGTAGTCACGGGTCTAGACCTGGTCGCAGCTGTCATACCGCTTTGAAACATTTACAGTTGAAAATTGGTAATGCTTCAACTTACTCTTGGGTAATAGAAGGGGATATTAAAGGTTGTTTCGATAATATCCAACATGATATGATCCTAAAAGGGCTTAAGCGAAAAGTTGATTGCATTGGTACACTCACCCTAGTTAAACGAATCCTAAACGCTGGATACGTATTAGATGAAGACTTAAAGAAAATTGGTAAGAAACATGCGAAAGTATATCGAACCAACAAAGGCACCCCCCAAGGGATTGTCTTAAGTCCTTTATTTAATAACATAGTATTACACGAGTTGGATGAATTTATCGAAGGAAAATTAAAAACTGAGTATACCAAAGGCAAAAAACGAAAAGCTAATTTGGAGTATCGAAAAATTAGGTACCGAATTAAACGTGAAACTGATCTAAAAAAACGACGTGTTTTGATTAACGAATGCCTTAAAGTCCCTTCCAAGGATTTCCATGATCCTGACTTTAAAAGGCTATTTTATGTTAGATATGTTGACGATTGAGTTATTTTGTTGGCTGGGTCGATTAAAGAAGCTAAGGACATACGTGACCTAGTTTCTAGAAAACTCCAGAGTATAGGTTTAACCCTGAATTTGGAAAAGACTCACATTACTTCATTAAGAGGAAATAAGAAATGTCAGTTTCTTGGAGTATATTTCTTTATCCGAAAGAATACTGATAAACATTACAAGCCTGTTAGTTTAGTAAAAAAAAATACCACTATACGTCAAAGATTTGCGCCAAGGATTATCCTTCATGCCCCCATCTTGAAGCTTCTAGTTAAGTTAAAAGATAAAGGCTTTGTAAAGAGAAACCATAAAGGCGATTTCTTTCCAATTGGGAAGACTAATTGCGTGAATTTAACACACGCACAAATTTTAAATTATTTTAACAGCCGTATACGAGGAATCCTTAATTATTATAGTTGTGTTCATAACAGAAATGAGTTATGGTCAATTGTTCGTTTTCTTAACTATTCCTGTGCCTTAACATTGGCACGGAAATTTAAATTAAAAACTTTAGCTAAAACTTTTAAAAAGTTTGGTCGTGATTTGAGCTTCGTGAATAAAAAAGGGAAGGTATTTAAAATCTATCGTCCTGATAATTTAAGAATGCTACCGATGAACGAAAGGTTTAAAATTAAAGAAAATTATAACATTGACGAACTATTGAACCAGACATGGTCTAATAGTTTAACTCGTTCCCAATTTGATGAGCCATGTGCCATCTGCGGGACACTTGACAATATTGAAATTCACCATTTAAGGTCTGTAAAAGATGTTCGAGTGAAAACTAGGACATATGCACAATGGACTGGTGGGTTTTTAAGAAAGTCAATCCCTTTATGTAAAGGTCACCACGCACAACTTCATGCTGGTAATTTATCACATGAAGATATAAAACGGTTATCGATATATAAAGGTAAGATGCATAATAATAAAGGGAAAAATTAAATAAAAATATTTTTGTTTGTCGGAGAGCCGTATGATGGGAAACTATCACGTACGGTTCGGAGGGCAGTGTATTCCTCTATGCACTGACCCCTACCAATGTTTTCCATTGGTGTTTTAGGCTTTATTGTGTGAGCCCACCACATGTTTACTGTAGGTTTAGATATAGATACTAGAGCTTACTTTACAGCAGCCACTATGATTATAGCTATTCCAACGGGAATAAAAATATTTAGTTGGCTTGCGACATTGTGGGGCGGATCTATTGATTTAAGAACACCAGGGCTTTTTGCTATCGGTTTTATTTTCTTATTTACTGTAGGTGGCGTAACAGGGGTTGTTCTGGCTAATTCTGGTATAGATATAGCCTTACATGATACTTATTATGTAGTAGCGCATTTTCATTACGTGTTATCAATG
>Ga0224514_10000318_pt1 | contig 14400 bp, 2 predicted proteins | sample SF_May12_sed_USG_3_FD_169107 | JGI IMG/M metagenome (GOLD analysis project Ga0224514, IMG submission 169107) | Sediment microbial communities from San Francisco Bay, California, United States - SF_May12_sed_USGS_24 | ecosystem: Environmental > Aquatic > Marine > Sediment | place: USA: California... | reverse complement strand
GCCGGACTCTCCTGTCGGCAATGTTCTTCTTTCAAGCAATAATTTTTCTCTGGTTGTTACTAATGGTACGATCAAGCCCTATGAGAAAACAACTTTTGCCGATAACCTTACCTATGAATTCCAGATCGCCACTGATCAAAAATTTGCAAATATCGTTGCCGGCTCTCCTCTTGTTAATGAAGACCTGAGTGGCTCTACTTCCTGGGATGCTTCAGGATTGGTCGGCAGCGGAACCTACTTTTGGAGAGCCAGGGTTTTTGACGGCGCTGCATACGGACCCTGGTCGATAACAGAAAACTTCAAGGTGGAACTGCCTAATGCGCCCCCCCTTATCGATATAGATACCGTTATTCCTGCTGTTAAGACGCCGTCCGTCTATCCTGGAAATTCTCTGGCCTTCAGTGTTACTGCTCATGATCCTGAGAACGGTATTTTGACATATACCTGGTTTATTGACGGCATAGAGACAGCTCATACACAAGCCTTTGATTATATGCCGCTGACAGCGGACATTGGTTTGCATGATGTTGTTGTAAAGGTAAGTGATGGCCTTCATGAGGTCCTCCGGACATGGAATGTCACCGTTCGCAGAATGGATACGGTTCCTGTTGCGCCCTCGGCAGACAGGCCCACTGGTGGAGAGGATGTGGCCAGCTTGACACCACAGCTTTCAGTGAACAATTCTTATGATGCGGAAGGCGATAAACTTGACTACTTCTTTGAGGTAAGCGAAACCTTTGATTTTACAGCTATTGCTGATACCGTTACTGTAGCGGAAGGATTAAACATAACTGCTGCCACCGTCGGCGGTAAGGGTGGTTTGAATGATAATACGCTTTACTACTGGCGGGCAAGAAGCTGTGAAACCGAATATACAGACATGTGCAGTTCATATTCTGCTGTGGAGAGTTTCTTCGTCAATATTGCAAATGATGCTCCCGGTAAACCTGGAATAGAATCACCTTCTGACGGTATTCAGGTTACGACGTTGACCCCCGCTTTGAGCATAATAAAATCCCTTGATCCCGATCTCAATAATAGCTTGACTTATGACATTGAAGTTGCTTCTGACTCGGGCTATCTTGACATCGTAAACAGGGCCACAGGGATTATTCCTGTGGAAGGCGAGATTTATGTAACATGGCTTCTGGACGGCGCTCCGCTTAATGATAACCAGGTTTACTATTGGCGGGCGCGCGCTATTGACAATCACGGTCTTGATAGTGGCTGGGCAGCAGCCTCCTTCTTTGTCAATCTGGCTAATGACGCGCCTTCCGTACCAACGTTATTGTCTCCGGCAACGGGTATGGAAGTAGAAGGTCTGAATGTAACGCTGGTAACCAATAATTCAAGTGATGCTGATATGGACCCTCTTTCTTATGTCTTCCAGATAGACAAGGCAAATACTTTCAAAAATCCGCTTATCCTGTCTTCGGAACTTAGCGAAGGGGCCGGTGTTACATCCTGGGCGGTTCCTGTCGGCTTAGCGGAAAATACCCTCTATTACTGGCGTGTCATTGTGAGCGACGGCATGACAATGAGTATTTCCGATAGCGCGAACTTTTTCGTAAATTCAATGAATGAAGCGCCCCTTGTGCCGCTGTTGAAAACGCCTCTTGACGGTGAAAAGGTTCTGACTGCTGAACCGGTATTATCACTCTATTCATCTTCTGATCCCGACGGCGACAGTATAAAATATACTTACCAGGTTTCCGATAGCGCTGATTTTGGTTACATTATTGATATATCGCCAATAATGGATACAACATGGGCTGTCAACATACCTCTCGAAGAGAATATGTATTATTACTGGAGAGCCATAGCCATTGATGAGCATGAGCTTAGAAGTGACTGGTCGGAACCGGGCAGCTTTATGGTTAATGTTCAGAACGATGCGCCTTCTGCACCGGTAATATTGAACCAAATGTTTGGTTTTACCGATAACATTGTGCTTGAGGTGGCAAACAGTACGGATCCGGAAGGTGATATCCTTACCTATAATATTCAAATTTTCTCTGACAGGAACCTTACCAGTGACGTTGAATCAATTGATAAGCTTCCTGAAGGGATGAAGGCAACCCTCTGGACGTTAAAGGAAAAAATCCAAAATGGTGTTTATTATTGGCGCGCCAGGGCACATGACGGTAATACCTACGGCAGCTGGAGCGGTACACGGGAGCTGCATATAGACAAGGCGCGCGGCAACTCGAATCCTCGTACAGACAAGGCCTATGGAAGAAAGAGGTTTTAAATGAAAACGCTTATTCTTGTATTAGTGGGAGTTCTCCTTATGTCAGGGTCGGCATGGGGAGTGTCCGGTTTATCTGAACCTCATTATGACAACCGTGGCGTTTCATGCAGCAGCTGTCATGGCCTGGTGGTTAATATGGGGCCCCGGGGAACGAGAAAGCAAACTAACTTCGAACTTTGCAGGGATTGCCATAATCAGGGTTCCTCATTTGCCGGCGCTTTATATTTTGATTCCAGGTTCAGCAACTATACTGTCGGTATTTCAGGGGCCTTTCATAAATGGGACGTTTATACCAGTAATAGCCGTTTTGGTGCCTCTGCGCCGAGTCATTCCGAAATGATGAGAGTGATAAATGATTATGGCGAGGGAAAAATTACTTGTTCTGTTTGCCATAATCAGCATGGGGGAAGTGAAGAAGTGCGGAGAGCGGGCCGGCTGCGTAAAAAGGCAGTGGAAGAGGTAAAGCCCGGCGGAACCGGCACCATTGAGTATGAAGTTCTCCCCGGCGCTTATGCTAAGGGCTGGTACGTAGAAATTGTTGGTGGAGGGTCGGAAACAACGGCCACATACAAGGTTTCCTTTGGTAAGGCACGGAGCACTTATTGGATGGGCTGGAATACGGGAGACGAACTATGGGAAAGCATTGGTCTTTCCGGTCCGCGTCAGGCTAATTATACTTCCGATAATCAATTTATTGATAATGAGAAGACTGTTAAAATCACCTTTAGGGCCGGAACTTATACGGCTGGTCAGCGATGGCGGTTTTATTATGGCTATCCCTTGCTCAGGGCTTTGCCCGACACCGGTGATAATGTAACGGGCAAAAGATTTTGCCGTGATTGTCATTCGCAAAGAGCGCAGACGCATTACAGGGACGGCAATGTCTGGGATGGTAAGATGAAAAGTCATCCCGTCGGTGTGCCCTTGAATGCAAACGGTGGTGGTTATGACAGAAAACCGCTTGATGTCGATGGCCGTCAGCAGGCAAGCTCATTCGATAATAATTCAACCAATGACCTTCTCCTCTTTGGGGATTACACTGCCATGTTGACTACCTTCGGCAACCTTACATCGGGAGACGTTCAATGTTTGACTTGTCATGCACCCCACTGGACAGATTCCAACTCTCAAACGGTTGATTTAAGATAAAGTCAGTGTGTATACAAAAAACCGTTATCGAAGGTGTTTTTTTTGTATTTAGTTTAGTACATCCTCCTTTATTATTGCAAGCTATGGCAAGTCCCTCGTAGAAGTTAAACCTTCCTTGTCTGCCTTTTTTCGGCAGGTAGTCTTTGTTATCCACCATAATTTCCAGCCATTTGACGGAAATGCTCTTTTATGTATTATGCTTTTTGTTTTTGTTCTTAATTTTCAATACAAAAAAACCTGCTTTTTTATATCTCTGAAAAATGAATTAACCACGCCGCCACAAGCAGCAGGGCATGAGCGTAGAGACCAGGCGTACACTTTGCCCTGGACCAGGGAGGCTTGGTATAAATATTGCAATCTAAACTATTTCTAGAGTTGCATGTGCTACATCCACCAAACTATTATTCACTATGATAAAAAAAAATAATAAAATTTATTTGTTATCACTGGCAGCTATTAGCATCAATCTGTTTCTTGCTGTGATTACCTGGACAGATCGTGTTGTCGCCGATACGGTTCCTCCCACAGTCAGTATCCTCTCTCCTGCAGATGGAAAGAAAGTTTATGCCACAAATGATACATCCTACCCCATTAAAGTTGTATTTTCCGCCTGGGACAATATAGATGGTATCAGGTTAGCCGGGGCAAGCTCCTTCGTTTTAAAGTGGTGGCAGGGCGCCAGCTCAGGTAGTATTGACATGACTTCTTCACTCTCTTCATGGGGCCCTACCGATACGCTCGAAGAAGTTTACCGTTCATTTAACTGGACACCTGTTTCCGGGTCGGGAGCCTATACAATCCAGGTACTGGCAACGGATAAATCCGACAATGTCGGAAAATCCAGAAAGGTTGACATTAAAGTTGCTATTTCACCCCTTAACAATTACAGCGGCTTTCCCGGTGATGGGACATTACTTGTGCGGGACAATGACAATACCATCTGTATGTCCTGCCATGAACTGAAATCTCACTCATCGGCAAATGTTGAGTCTACAAAATACGGCAATTGGGAGCGCGTCTGCCGGGACTGCCATACACCCCACAACACAAAGAACATCTTCCTTCTGGCGTCATCTTTCAAAATCTATACAGGGATAGACCAGTCCTACGCTTACAACAAAAGAGTTGATTTCAGGAACCTCTCCGGTGAATCGACCTATGGTTTTGTAACGAAGACAGGTAACACCCGCAGGGGGCCTTGCGAGGTTTGTCATACAAGGACGGAAAATTTGGACAATACCCCGAGGTGGCGAAACTATACCTCAGAGCCGGACATAGATGGAAAGAAGCATAACGCCGGCGTGCGATGCATCAACTGTCATCCTCATACCAAAGGGTTCAAGGGCAGCTGTGACAGCTGTCACGGATTCCCCCCAACGACAGTGGGCACCCTCCTTGGCGGCGTTGATAATGATGTGGCCGTTCCGGCAAGTGATTCATTGACAAACGGCTCCCATGAGAAACACATTAATATTTTCGGGAAAGTTTCTGCAACATGCGACTACTGTCACGGTGGCGGGATGGGCGAAACGGGCCGGGAAAATGACGATATTGATATCGACTTCGATGCCTTCAGCGTATACACCACCGGTGATTACACAGGTCAGGAAGCCGTTGCCATTGGATTCTATGGCTACAGTGGCAAGGATGCTCCTGCGGCAGCTCCTTATGACCTGACCTGTAATAACGTAAAATGTCACGGTGCCGGATGGCTGACGGGCGGTAATGATCCGACACCGGTTTGGGGCGATCCGGCAACCGGTCAGTGCGGTAAGTGCCATGGCGTCAAGAAAACACCCGGCAGCGGCAGCTGGCCGAATACGGGCGCCCATATAAAGCATGTATCGCCTTTCTATTATGATTTCATGTGTAAGCTCTGTCACAGTGCAACGGTACTGGGTACATCAACAACGCTCAACAATTTAAACCATGTCAATGGGGCGTCTATCGTACAGCTCTATACGTCAGACAGCAGGATTGAAGGTTTTGGCGGATATACGGATACGACGGTCAACAGCACCTATGAGGACTGTACAAACACTTACTGCCATAGCATGGGGAACAGGTTCAGCAACTTCTCTGCGCCCAATGTACTGCTTAACTGGACAAGCACCCGGGCCTGCAATTCCTGTCATGGAAACAACATCTACGGCGGTTATACGGCGGCCATGCCGAATTATCCGAACGGCAGTCCGAAGGAAAACAGTCATCCCGCCCATGTACTTATGGGGTATGAGTGTAAGATCTGCCATGCCTCAACGACGGACGACAACGTATCGATCAGGAATACAGCTGTTCATGTAAACGGCTTCTACAATGTCAGTGTTGGTTATGGGAAGGTTGAAGGTACTTATTACGCTTATTCAACGTCAACGAAAAAGTGTTACAACGTCACCTGTCACGGAGGCTCCGGAAGTGAGACGCCATCCTGGGGCGGTACGGCTAACTGTGAGGACTGCCACGTCGGTTCCAGTGACATCGATGATTTTACCTTCTTCAACAACACGACAGCTCGTTTGAGCCAGACCGAGTGGGAGACCAGGGGGCATGGCCGTCCGGCAGGATCTCTTTATCCTTTCTCCAATAACTCATCAGCGAATAAGAGCTGCCGCTATACCGGTCCTTATTCGGGCTGTCATTCCAGTGCTGTGCCGCACGGGACGGAGACCAATCCCTTCAGGCTCTACACATCGCCGTCCTATCCTGATGGCCTTTGTCTGGAGTGCCACAAGACGGGAGTAGCCTTGCCTGTGGTGACGCACTCCATGGCAAATATGTCGGCTGCCGGATGGGAAAATGGCGGACCATCGGGCAACTGGGGCGTCTGGGATTTCACACCCAAGTGTGTCGATTGCCACGATCCCCATGGTGACAAGAACAACAAAATGATCCACACCTATTACAATATGAGCGGCAGTGATGCCTATGGCCGGCCCACCGATGGCGCCACGGCCTTCATGACCTTTACCGCTGTTGATAACGACGGCCAAATGGCCATCAACTGGCAGAGCTTTGTCAAACCGGACTTTTCCGGCATCTGCCAGCGATGCCATACGGCCGGTGATCCGGGAGTAATGAATTTCACTAAGGGTGAATATAATCTGGCCCATAACTGGGATACTCCCTGCACGAATTGCCACGATCATACGAAGGGCTTCAAGCCGGAGCCGACAACGGGAGATCAATCTTGCAAAAGTTGTCATAATGAGTTTTTCGAGCCCATGAATCAGGTAAACAACGGCTATCATCACTACCTGAATAATTCCGATATAGACGGTCTCACCGGTCCCGGTCCTTCAGTTGAGTACCCGATTGTTAATCCACCGGTGGCGCTGGCTGGAGTGGATGTAAAGAACAGGCGTTGTCTCATGTGTCACGTCAACCACAATATCTTCAAGCCGGAACTGAATCCGCTGAGCCCGGGTGTTTCCTATAATTTACGTCCCAGCATTGCCGTTCTCCCAACAACCACATCGGGGAGAAATACGGACTTTGTTCCTGAGGAGGAATACGGCGGCATCTGCCTCTCCTGTCATCAGAATTCGCAGACCAAAAGTTACGAGCAGCCTGACGGGACGGTCGTGACGCCGGTCATTAATAAGGGCATGTTTATTGACAGTCCCCATAACTATACTGCCCCTATTTACTTCAAAACCGGTGGTTCTCAGTTTAATGCCAACTGTTCCAAGTGCCATATCGATACCTCCAATAAGACGAAACAGGTCGGCGGCAGTAAGATCGGCCCTCACTTCTCACAGATTCGGCGGATCAACGCAGTTGGTATTAATGAAAATAACTATGGCATTGTTACCGGTGGCTCCGGTAATACATTGACCAATTTAAGTTCAGTCTGGGTCGATGATATGTGGGCGGGAGATACGGTCTATATTCTTGACGGCGCCGGCGCCGGCCAGAGCAGTCCCATTTCCTTTAATGACGGCAATACACTGACGCTGGGCAGCTCCTTATCGCATGGGATTGGCAGCATATACCTGATCGGTGTTTCCCGTGGTGTAGAGGATGGTATCTCTGCTGGTGGGAACACAACTTCCACTGTTAAGAGAGATCCCACTGATGCACCCTGGGTGCCTAATTATTGGAAAGATCGCCCCGTGACAATTACCGAGGGGAAAGGTTACGGGCAAACGTCCAGAATTTTAAGCAATACCACATCGACGCTTACTCTCAATCCGGCCTTCCCCCTGATGACGACGGTGCCCGATAATACGAGCCGCTACTCTCTCGGTGATCCATCGGAGGAAGAGGTCTGCTTCAGGTGTCACAGTGATAAGCGGAATCCATATGGAAATGCAGCAGCCGGGAATAAGGATTTCTTCGGCCAGAAGGTCTTTGACAACACAAAAGCGCTCAGGATGGAAAAGATCTTCAATGATCCTGCCAAGCCTTATAAACACAGGATTGACAAATACTTTGCAAAACACCGGGGTGATGAGTCAGAGACGGCGCCGGCGGGCCTAACCTCCGAGGGTTGGTTTAACCTGGTCTCCGGTGGGACCCATACAGGCTGCCAGGATTGCCACAACCCCCACGCAAACAGGCATCCCGGTGAGGACAGTGGTCTTGCAACGGGAGGCTTCAAAGGTGATCCGCCGCCAACGCCTGCTGATGCGCAACTCATTGATACGACAAAGAACTGGGTGCCGGACCAATGGCGTGGTTATGTTCTAAGGGGCATGGTAGGTACAAACATTGCCGGTCTTGACCGTGTGATTACGGGAAATACCAGTGATACCCTTTATGTGTCGGGTGTTTATCCAAATGGTCCTCCTCAGGTGGGTGACTTCTACGTAATTCAGCCTTTCGGACATCCCGAAAAGGGGAACTCCCTCTGGGCTCCCAACAACGGTATCTGGGGCGTTCTTGCCGACTACACCACTTCCGGTGTGGGAACCTACACGAACCCGACCTTCACGAAGGACCCATATCTTGAAGCCGGTGTTGACAAACTATATAATCTTTGTCTTAAATGCCATTCCGACTATGCCTGGGGCGAAGGGGGAACGCCCTTCTCCATTCCAGACAGCATCTTGTCAAACAGCAGTCTGGGGGAAGGACCGTCAACGAATATTGCCCAGGAGATTAATCCCAATAACCTGGGACACCATGCCATTGTATCGAAAGGTAATAATCAACCCATCGATCCGACCGGTTTCGATAAAGTAAGCATTTTTGAAAATCTGGCCTCAACGGGCTCCGGTAGTACCACTCACCTTGCCTATCCAAATGCCTGGAATCCGAGGAAGTATAACGGATACTGCGTGGAGATCACTGCCGGGGCAGGTGCGGGTCAGATCCGAACGATTACGAATCACGATTACACGGGAATCACGAAGGTTGATCCATACTTTAATATTTCGCCTAACGGAACCTCTGTATTCGCCATTCGAAAATGCAGCTCCTATTCCTCATCAACTTGGCCGAGATTTACACTGGGGACCTTAACGCTGACTGACGGTTCCGCTACCGCAACGATTTCGGGCCTGAACAACGGCATTCCGAAACCGGTTATCCGGGGATGGTATATTTATGCCGGCGACTTAAGGACAGGAAATACTAATAGTGATACACCGAGCCCCTTTGGCAACAGCTGTGGCGTCTCCAGGCCCTGTCCGCCCACGCTTTCCACCAGCGGCTGGTTCCAGATTAAAGAGATCGAAACCCAGGGCGCCAGTGATCCGGGGAAAGCATCTGTTGATTTTACCATTACACCGACGCCGACGGGCTTCACCGGTTCAACAACGGTTACCTATGCCCTTTCCGCCGGTCTCGGAAATGCCTTTGTCCCACCCTACGGTCCCTGGTCGGTCATGGGTTGCGCTGAATGTCATGATGCCGATGATTCTGATGATCCTTCCGGTCCGCACGCGTCATCGAGGAACTGGATGATGCGAACACTGGAAGCACAGGCCTTTACATGGTTTTATGGCGGCATTGAAGAATCCACATCGACGACTGATGAATCAGAGGTGAAGTTCATCATGTATGGTGATGGCGCAGACGCAGGCTGGGCTACCGGCCTGACGGAGAAATATATCTGCATGAATTGTCACCGGGCCGATGTGTATAAAACGGAAAAAAAGATATTTCCCGTTGGCGCTAATTTCTATAATTTTAGCTGGAGAAACCTGGGAAGACAGAGCCATCCTGTTATTGGCTATGCTGATGACAATGCTAACAATAAATACGGTATATACTGCATGCACTGCCACGGCGGGGACAATAGGGCCAAACAGAATTCAGATCCTAAATACCAATCACTGGGAGGCTTCCATGGTTCCAACCTTGGCATAGGGATGGGGGGAAGCAGTTTCCGGGGAAGACGCCTCTTGAACGGCTCCCGCTGGACTGCCGTTACCCGGGCCTCGACGGAGGGCAGTGACAGTTATTGTTTGTATAATGGATCTAATATTGGCGGCTGTAGCGGTGGTTACGGTGGTTTTAATGCTTCCACATATCCCTACTATTCCGGTGCAGATATCTATCTCCCTGTCATGACGAGTGCTGTGGCGAGTGATGATTCAGGCAGGCACACCGGTGTACAAAATGGTGACAAAGTCATCATTACCTTTGATGGAGAAACCAATGAATATCCCGTTACGGCAGGTAATATAGACACTGTTTTGAATGTGAGTGGAAAGACCTGGGGCTCCATTGTTGATGCAACCTGGACGACCGTTAACTATGAGAGGGATACGCTGATGATTACTCTTGACAGCGATGCCACTATTGCCGTTGGTGACACGATAGTATCAAATGGCGATATCAAAACTATTATCGATTCACCGATCACTAACTCTGTCGTTATTACCGGTAATTTCGGGTGGTGGGTTGTGGGGCAGGCTTTCGCCAGCGATGCCTCGGGTGGCGGTTACGGCATCCAGACGGGTGATCAGGTGGTGCTCTCCTTTGATGATCAAACAGCAGCTACGCCTATTACCTCGGCTAACATCAACACGGCCCTTCCGCTTGACGGGAAGACCTGGCTCGATGGCGGTTTCAATATTTACAGTTCCGGCTGGAGCACGGTAACGAATTTAAATGACACCTTAACCGTCACACTGAGTGCGGCCACACCCCCTGAACCGACGGTTGATATTTTAGATGTGATTGACTTGCAAGGCGCAACGATTATTAAAGATGCCTTTAATGTTGCCATTCAGGACAATCCTTTCCCCATTGTCGGTTCTTTTGATTCCATCCCCACCGGCGCTGTGGCACAGTGGCGCCTCGATGAAGGGAGTGGCAACAGGGCTTATAACGATACGGGTAATTACAACCACGGCACCATTGTCGGCACTGCAACCTGGACAACGGGGAAGAAGGATGGCGCTCTCTATGTCAATAAGGTAAGTTACACTGAAGTTGAAGATCATTCATCCCTTGATATAGGCACGGGTTCTATCGAACTGTGGGTGAAGAAAGATGATTTGGAAAACAGCAATAATTACCAAACCATGATCTGGAAGAGTTCCGCCTATGGTATCAGGGAATATACGAGCAACTCATCGAAGTTGCAATTCTATTGGGGAAGTAACAACATCATTACTGATATTAGATATAATTCGGGGGCCTGGTACCATATCGTCGGTACCTGTGATGGAACGACGATGCGGCTCTACCTGAATGGAGAAGAGGTAAAAAATGGCGCCTGCTCATCCTATGCCGGCAATAACAATAAACTCTATATAGGTTCAGGTGGCTTGACCTCTTATCGTTTCGACGGGATCATAGACAATGTTGTTCTCTATAATCAGGTCCTTGGCCCAACAACGGTCCGCCGGCGCTTTAACCGAATCAGGAGCGCTACAGCGGTTGATAATAATGCGACTGAAGGGCTCCAGGCCGGTGACCAGGTGATCATCAGGTTCAACGGAGCTGTTCAAGCGCCGTCTCCGGCTATCAGTAAAGATAATATTGATGCCATCCTTGGCCTGAGTGGCAGTCATACCTGGAGAGACACCGGTGGCGCCGGTGATATTGGAAGCGCCGTCTGGAATAACGTCAGTACCCTTACCGTAACACTTAGTGATGCAGGGGTTGGCCCAACGGTCAGTGTGGGGGATGTTATCACCCTGGACGGCTCCATCAGGGATACTTCGGGGCAGCCCATATTTAACTCCATACAGATTTCGGGCACTTTTGGAACCATGGCGGGCATGCTTGACGGCCTCGTCGGTTATTGGCCCATGGATGAAAATCTGGGAACAACGATTAATGACGGCACTCTCTATAATAATCACGGCGCACTCAATATCTCTTCATGGCAATCGCTATGCCGTTTTGGCCCCTGTGTTAACTTTATCCCCAATAGGTATGTGAATATTCCTGATTCAAACCAGATCGACCTCACCCGGGGAATGAGCATTGAGTTCTGGATGACCAAACGTGCTCATGGCTCTCTTGATGGATATGTCAGTAAAGGATCGCTGGCGGTGAGGGACGGCAATAGTTCCAGCGGTGATGCAGGCAAGCTTGAGTTTATCTGGCATGGCGTAAGTATTAAGACACCGGCAGCGGTTCCGACAGACCAGTTAAAACATGTTGTGGCCACCTATGACAATGTGTCGTCTGTGATGAAGCTCTATGTTAATGCCAATCTGGAAGCGAGTGAGACAGTGCCGTTTATCATGGAACCTGATACGTCACCCCTCTATATCGGCAGGTATAGCAGCAGTTACATTGACGGCATCATCGATGACGTGGCGCTCTACAACCGGGCACTGACGCAGACTGAGATTACCAACCGCTACGGTGCAAACCTGGTGAGTGCCCGGGCCATTGATCCTTCGCAAAACGGTAAAGGGATTAATATGGGAGATCAGGTCCTTATCAAATTTAATGGGTCCACCCAGGCCAATGTTATCGACAAAAACAATATCAATACAGCCATCAGTTTAAGCAGCAGTCATAACTGGCTTGACAACGGCGGCGCCGGAGATATCGTGAGTGCCGTATGGAGCAATAATAGTACGGTTCTCACCATTACGCTTTCCGATACGGTCCCCAGGCCGACAGTGGCCGTGGGAGATACGGTTACCCTCACCGGTACCATTAAGGATACATCGGGCCGGCCTATTAATGGTGAAACCGTTCTTTATGGTACCTTTGATTCTATCCCCGACGGCGCCGTCGGTTACTGGAGCATGGATGAAGGTGGAGGAAGTTTCGCTTATGATGCAACAGACAATGAAAATCATGGCGTACTTTATAACAGCGCCAATTTAACGGCCTCAGGCTACTACAGCAACTCGGCGGCTACTTTTGATGGCACTAATGATTATATCCGCGTTAATTATGATAGCTCCTTAACACTTGGCGCTGCCGGAACGGTCGAGTTCTGGGCCAAGAAAAGTGATAACTACTCTTCAGGGCAGGTCTTCATTAGCAGAGGCAACGGATATCGCGCCTTTATCAATGCAAGAACGGGAAAGATCTTCGCCAGATGGGGCAGTGCGACCAATACGATCCAAAGCTCTACAGTCATGACCAACGGTGTGTGGCACCATATTGCCCTCACCTATGACCAGTCTCTCCCATCGAATGAACTGAAACTCTATATCAACGGTAAACTCGATACGGAGGCATCCCATGATGTGAATGATTCAGATTCAAGCAATCCCCTGGATTTCGGCGGCATCGGGCAGACATCGGACTACGATGGCGAACTCGATAATGTAGTTGTTTACAACGTTGCTCTCGATGCAGACGAGATCAGGAAACGCTATGGGACGCAAATGGTGAGCGCTGATGCCGATGACAACTCCGGCGGTGGTAAAGGTGTGCAGGCCGGTGACGGTGTGACTATTTTCTTTAACATGACCACCGGTGGAGAGGCAATTACCTCCGGAAATATAGCATCAGCCTTGCCACTCAATAGCGGCAGTTGGGGCACCAGCAGTGGTTCCTGGGACAGTCCGACGAACAAGACCCTGACAATCACGCTCGGTGCTGATGCAACAGTCGGTGTGGGAGATACGATTGCTATTGATGGCAGCGTGATTACCGATATGAAGGGAGACCCCGTTGAGAGCAGCATAGCCATTAGGGGAAGCTTTGGTGCCATCGCCGGCATGCCTGATGGTGTGGTTGGTTACTGGGATTTCAATGAAACGAGTGGCACTTTCGCCAATGACACCAGTGGCTATGGTAACGATGTAACCACCTCCAGTAATCCGCCCTTTGTGTCAACCGGCAGATTTGACTATGCACTCAATTTTATCGCCAATAATGACTATGCTTATATTACGGACAGCCAGAGCAATTCTCTTGATCTGACCAAAACCGGCTCCGTCGAAATCTGGGTCCGGAAGGATCGCCATTCTGATGGGCAGGTTTATTACCAGAAAGGGGGTATTCTTGATGATGAAGTAAGCCTCCATGAAGGCCCTTCAGGAAAAGTTGACTTTTATTGGGGCACTGGAGTTGTCACCTCTGTGAAAGCCCTTGATATTGATGTCTGGAACCATGTTATTGGTACTTATGATGGTGAAAACCTGACGATCTATATCAATGGTCAGTTTGATAATCAGGAACCCTATAAAACAACGTCACTGCCGCCTGTGACGGCTGCTGCCCTTTTTGCCAGACGGGGTTACGATCAGAATCCCGGCGGAAGATGGGGCAATTTTGACGGTACTCTCGATAATGTGGTGGTTTATAACAGGGCCCTCACCTCTGGAGAAGTTGATAACCGCTTTATAAATACCTTCCGTGATATCTATGGTATCGATAATACCTATGGTGGTATAGGCGCTCAGGCAGGTGATTATGCCATTATCTCCTTTGTCGGGGAAACCAATGGCGCTTTTATCAGTTCGACGACGATTAATACCGTCCTCAATGTTAGCGGGAAAACCTGGCTTGATGGCTCCGGGAATATTGCCTATGCCAACTGGTCTTCAGTAAGAGACACGAATGATACGCTGCTTATTGGGTTGAGTGGAGGCGGTAATCAGCTAGCCACTGTTGCCGGGGGGGAT
>Ga0224514_10000316_pt1 | contig 14491 bp, 11 predicted proteins | sample SF_May12_sed_USG_3_FD_169107 | JGI IMG/M metagenome (GOLD analysis project Ga0224514, IMG submission 169107) | Sediment microbial communities from San Francisco Bay, California, United States - SF_May12_sed_USGS_24 | ecosystem: Environmental > Aquatic > Marine > Sediment | place: USA... | reverse complement strand
TGGTAGACGCTATTCTTAATAGAAGGATGGAATGGGATTCTCTGACTATGACAAGCATGGCGACGAACAATGGACTTGCTACAAAATTAGCGATTCGATGTAATGAGACAGGTCTACCCAGATTGTTAACTATTGATGCCCATATTCCATATATAAAGCTATCAAAAACCTGGGACGAATACCTTTCTGAGTTGAGTGCAAATAGAAGGTCACAAATACGGAGAAGTCGTCGTAAATTCGAGAAACAACCCGGCAGTAAGTTTTATATTTGGAATAATGAAAATGATTTATCTCATGCTGTCGATCACCTTATCAAGCTGCACCACAAGCGTTGGCAAGATAGAGCTGACAGTTATGCATTTTCTTCAAAAGAATATGTGGCATTTCATGGTGAAATAATTCAGGAGTTATTTGCCAAGGGCTTGATTCGTCTATGTTGCCTTGAAGTAGATGGATGCATTATCGCAATGCTTTATTGCTATAGATGGAATCAAAAATATTACTATTTTCAAGGAGGGATCGATTCCGATTATGCTCACTTAAAGCCGGGTGCAGTATTAATGAGTTATGCCATTGAGCAGGCGATCAAGGAAGGGGCAGTAATATTTGACATGCTAAAGGGTGATTATAGTTTTAAGCGGTCATTAGCCAAGCAAGAAAATAATACCTGGAGATTTACTGCTTATAATAATTCATTGCTTGGAAAATCAATATGGTTGCGCAAGGAAATGTTGCCAAAATTAAAGACAAAACTAAAAAGTTTAGTCTGGCAAAGAAAAATACAATAACAAATATTCCAGTAAATAATGAATAATATAGTTGAGATAATATAAAGTGTTTAAACAATTTTTTGTCAGTGTTTCAAATTACTCTATTGGTAATCTGCTTATTAGTATTGCAGGGCTTATTTCATTTCCGATACTAACCAGGTTGTTGGCTGTTGAGGATTATGGATTGCTTGCCCTTATTGGTACCACACTAACTTTAATTGTGGCACTAGCTAAAGGAGGATTACAGCACGCGACCTTGCGATTTTATTCAGAGGCAAAGGCTGGCGTTAAAGAATGGTCACTGGATAATTACCACGCCACCGTATTATACGGTATGGGCTTAATTGGTATATTAGTTACCCTGCTGTGGTTGTTGTTTAGTCAGTTAGCACCAATAAGTCTATGGAATAATGATCAGTTACCTTTCCTGTTTGGTTTGACATCAATTCTTATTTTGATCAGGACATTGGATAGTGTGCTGATCAACATTATTCGGGCAAAGGAATACACAGCGATATATAACGTATATCGAGTAGCTAGACGATACGCTACGCTTGGCCTGATTTTGATAGTACTGTTTCAGATTACTCGAGATTTATCAGGATTATTCATTGCAACAATAATTGTAGAAATGATTGCGTTACTGGCGCTCGCATATTATCTATTTCATAAAAAATGGCCAAGACTAACAGAATTTTCACCACCACTATTAAAGATGATGTTGCTATATGGTATCCCGATGCTAGGCTATGAGTTAGCCAGTATTGTTTTAAATGTTGGTGATCAATATATTATTCAATGGCATCTAGGTGCATCTGCACTTGGTATATATGCTGCAGGATATAATCTTATTGATATGGTGTTTGTTGTTTTACTTGCCGGATTTGGTCAGGCAGTACTGCCTATGTATCTCCGTATATGGTCTGAAAAAGGCGAACATGAAACACAGGAGTTTATAAGTCGATCATTTTATTATTATCTTTTAGTAAGTCTGCCAATTACTGCAGGTCTGTCTGCAGTTGGACCTGAATTATTGCCGTTTCTAGCATCTAAGAAATATGCAGAAGCTTCCATCATTATTCCCTATGTAGCGGCAGGTTTTACTATTAATGGTACATTTGTCTTATTAGGCGCAGGGTTTTATATACATAAGCAAAGCACGTATTTGATGCTGCTTGTTGCCTTAAGTGCTGTCATAAATATTGTTCTGAATTTTATCCTTATTCCAATATATGGTATTGAGGGTGCTGCGATAGCTACCTTGTTAAGTTATTTTTCACTTTCATTTTTTACATTCTTTGTTGCACAAAAGAGTTTGAAAATAATAATTCCCTGGTCGGCTGCTTTTAAATTCAGTCTTGTTTCATATGTAATGTATTTATTAGTAATTCAAATTGCAGGTCCTAACAGTTTTTCTACAATATTAATGCAAGTTTTAAGTGGCGTAATATTTTATGCGGTTGCAATATTAGGTGTAGACAAACAAGCTCGCAATACCGCGCGCGATCTACTGACGCGATTCAAACAATAGATAATAATGTATAAGTTAAGGTGGCAATATTAACAATGAAGAGTACATCAATAATTATACAGCTTGTGAGTGGTATGATACTTGTACGTATTATAAAAACTACAAATGTCCTAAAGGACTATAGATCATGAGATTTTTAAAAATAATTATCAAAAAAATTATTGTTATACCTGTTATATGGCGAACCATAGGTGCATTAATTCGCCGCGAGGGGATTGTTGTCCTTATGTATCATCGGGTTACGCCTGATAAAGGTCCATTTTCAGCTCTTCCGTTAGAAAAATTCCGTCAGCAAATGCTGTGGTTGAAAAAGAATTGCAATATTCTGCACCCAGATGAATTTATTAAACAAATTGATAATGCTTCTCGTGCACGACCGTCTGTGTTGATAACTTTTGATGATGGTCAACGATGTGTCCATGATGTTATTTATCCTGTGCTAAAAGAGCTGGAGATACCTGCCACGGTATTTCTGGCAACTAACAGTATGGATAATGGTGGTTTAATCTGGACCGATGAAGTCTCATGGGCGATTTCAGAAACAAAACTTGTTTCTTTTTGTCTGCCATGGGATCCAGATACCGAGCTAAACCTGGAAACAGATACTGCACGAAGTTATGCTGCAAGAGTGTGTAAAAAATATCTGAAAGCATTACCTGACGCAGAACGCAAACAATGGCAAGCATTATTATTGAAAACACTCGAAGCTGGTGAACCTTCGCTACAACTTGAGCGTGAAATGTTGAACTGGGATGAAGTGAGGGCATGTCGTGATGTCTTTGTATTCGGTGGACACACACATAACCATCCTATTATGTCGAAACTTGATCATGAGTCACTTGAAAATGAGGTGCTAACGTGTCGTGATCGGATGATGCAAGAGCTCGGCACTGCTCCAACAACCTTTGCATACCCTAATGGAGAGTCATGTGATTTCAATCAGGACTGCAAGGACGTGTTAACCAAGTATGGTTTTACAACGGCATTTACCACCATCGAAGGTATTAATACAACCACTACCGACGTACTTGAATTGAAGCGGGTTCCTACTGGTGTAGAGGCTGTTGAAGATCTGGCCTGGATGATGATGAGGGCTTGATAGTGAATAGTATGGAAGTTATTTTCTGGTTTGCTACAGTATTTATTTTATATACCTATGCTGGGTATCCCTTGTTGATTTGGCTAGTAGCAAAGAAGCATATGCCAATTTTAGGGCATCCTGAGGAACACAGCGAATGGCCCAATGTGGCAGTTATTGTACCGGTACATAATGAGGAAGCGAATGTTGTTAGCAAGCTTGATAATTTAAAGTTACTCGATTATCCACAAGACAAGCTGGAGATTATATTTGTTTCAGATGGTTCTACAGATGAAACAAATGAACTATTAGCAAAATATAGCGATATAAAACTTATCAGTTATTCCCTACGCAAGGGAAAGCCAACCGCCTTAAATACGGCAGTTTCAGAAGCGGATTCTGATATTCTCCTGTTTACAGACGTACGCCAGGAACTGGACGCACAGGCCGTTAAATTTCTTGTTTCAACATTGTCTCAGAACGGTGTTGGCGCTGTAAGTGGAGAACTTGTTCATCGAGATCCTTTAACCCATACGGGGAGAAATGTTGGGTTGTATTGGCGTTATGAAAAGTGGATAAGAAAAGCAGAAAGCCAGTTTCATTCGACGGCCGGGGTTACTGGGGCATTATATATAATTCATCGAAATGACTATATCCCCTTATTGGAAGATACCTTACTCGATGATTTTGAAGTGCCAATACATATATTAAAGAATGGACAGCGTGTGGTATTTGACCCGCGTGCAAAAATATATGATGAGGCCCAGGAAGAGAGTACCGCCGAACAAAAACGTAAAATAAGAACCTTAACCGGAAACTACCAGTCATTCATACGTAATCTCTGGCTATTTTCACCGCGATTGAACCCGATATTTTTCCAGTTTATCTCACATAAGGTTTTCAGACTCTTAGTTCCATATGCTCTTATATTTACTATAGTTACGTCATTGTTGTTACCGGGTCTGTTTTATCAGTCAATACTATGGTTACAACTAGTATTTTATGGTCTGGCGCTTTCTGCATTTATCTGGCCAACTTTAAGAATGAATCGACTCATTAATCTAATTGTCGTATTCGTTAGTATGAACTGGGCTGTGCTGATCGCCTTGAAAAATGTCCTGGCGCAGAAAGTAGAAGTACGTTGGGAGAAGACATGAGTCACGCAACAGCTTTAATGTATCATGTTCTTTATGACGGGAAAAAGGAATGGGAATCACTTGATGCCGAAGAACGCCCTTATGCAATTTCGGTATCAGACTTTAATCGTCAGCTGGATGCGATAGAAAATGCAAATATTTCAATACTTGATCCAGACAAGATAATAAATGAGAAATCACTTGGTGATACGCATCACGGTGTGATACTTACTTTTGATGATGGTCATAGTAGTTTCTATCGGCATGCATACAAAATACTTAAACAGCGTGGCTATCGTGCCATCTTCTTTATTACAACTGACTTGATTGAGCAGCGTACTGACTTTTGTAGCTGGGATAACCTGGCACAAATGACACAAGATGGTTTTATGGTACAAGCTCACGGTAAAACACACCGATTCTTGCCCGATCTTGATAATGCATCACTAGAGCTCGAATTCCAGGATCCCAAGAAATTACTGGAACAGCATACAGGACAGAAGGTTGTTTGCATGTCATTTCCTGGAGGCCGCTATCAGCCAAGAGAAATTGAAGTCGGTAAGCGCTTTGGTTATGAGGTTTTTTTTACTTCCCGTATCGGCACCATTACTAAGGCCTCATTAAAGCACAACTACCTTTTCGATCGTGTGCCAATACGGCACGGCATGAAGCTGGATACTTTTTTAGTATTAGCCCAGGGTCGTGCAACTGCGCTTTGGCCACGTAAGTTTGTTTACCAATTAAAATTATTATTAAAGTCACTTTTAGGTAATCGGTTCTATCATGTCTTATACCAAAAGCTATTCAACTAATCGCTCACCTCTTGAGCAAGTAAATGAGGAATCCAGTTCTCAGGTAGAGTGGGGCGGTGACGCCTTGAAATCGACATTGAGATTTCTTTTGGTACCGGCTGTATTTCTTCTTACAGTTCTGGTGCTGGGAGTGAAGTTACCAGGCTGGGCACTTTACGGCTTTGCCGGCATTCTTGGAACAGTTTTGTTTGTTCACAGCTTACGTGATGCAGAGTGGGCTTTGGCATCATTCGCCCTCTATATGCCACTAAGTAAAATAGTTGTCATACCGATTGCGCCGGGTATAAATGGAACAAATATTTTTATTCTTTTATTAATCATTAGCTGGCTGTCCACCATAAACCGCGATGAACGTCCTTTATTTAAAGATTATCCAAACAGTAAGCTTGTTAAATGGTTCGGAATTATCAGTTGTTTTTCTGCTGTTACCTTAGCGTTTATAGATGGAGGACTCAGTTACTTATTCGAAGATGTGTTCGAAGAATACAAAGGGTGGATAGACCAATTTATTGTTTTCTTTTTGTTCCTGGGACTGATTCGAGATGGCGCTATGGCGAGACGTATGGTCATTTATTTATTGCTAGGTATGCTGGTAGTGTTAGCTATGGGGGTTATGGAGATGCTTGATAAAATGGGGCTTTCTTCTATAGAAAAGTCTCGTGTAGAAGGGCCCCAGTTACAATCTAATGATTTTGGCGCATTTCTTGTTTATAGCATCTCGCCTTTTATTGGTATTGCAATTGTATATATGTCCAAACTACGTATATACGCAATACTACCCGTGGTTGCTTTGTACGCAAAAGTATTAATTTCAACTTTTTCACGAGGCGCCTACTTGGGATTTGCAGTGGCAGGACTTGTAGCTGGCTATGTTCGTGGCAAATTATTTCTTTTTGTAATGGGTGTTTTAGCAATAATTACTTTGCTAATTTTTCCGCAGTTAATTCCTCAGTCAATATTGGATCGATTTGAGCACACCACTGGACAAGGTATTCATTCTCAACAGATGGACGCAAGTAGTGCAGATCGAATAATTCTCTGGAATGCAGCTATTGATATGACCATTGAAAGCCCGCTATTAGGTAAAGGTTTCAAGGCATTTCAACATCTTAAATCAGAATATACTGAGCGTCCTGTGCGTGTATCTGATCCACATAATATATATCTATATATTTCATCACAAATGGGGATACCAGCATTAATATTGTTTTTAATGATTATTTACAAACATTATTCTATGTCAGTATTTCTGGCGCGTCATTCTCAAGAGCGATTTGTACGAGCACTTGGCATTGGCGGGGCAGCCATGGCAGGTGGTGTTGCTGCGATAAACATATTTGGTTCTCGTATGGTGAATATTGAAGTTTGTGGTTACTTCTGGATCTATCTTGCTGTAATAATGCATCTTATCTATGAGTTCCAAAACAATAAACAACAAATGAATGAAAATGAAAAAAACTAATATGACTCATAGTAAGCCATTAATCGTTCATATTATTGATCGCTTGCCACCCGATGGTGCCGAACGGTTGCTCGCGGACGTATTAAAAAATCGTTCAGACAACTATGAGTTTGTTGTCTTATGCCTTGTAAAGGGTGGTTTGTTGGTCAATGAGCTTGAGGCGATGGGTGTACCGGTATTTATACTAGGGCGTCATGGCCGTTACGATATCTCACTTCTCATAAGACTAATACTATGGTTACGTCAACATCGCCCATTAGTGGTGCACACACATTTATTTACCGCGGATAGTTGGGGGCGCCTGGCGGCATTTATTGCGCATGTGCCAGGTATCTTTTCCACTGTACATAGTGTTAACAGCTGGAAATCTACAGTACATAAGTTTGTCGACCGTATATTCGCTCTCTTTACTACACGTGTTATTGCCTGTTCCGAAGAAGTTGCACAAGTATTGAAGAATACAGATGGTATTTCCGCTGGACGGGTTGTTACTGTGGCTAATGGCGTGAGTCTGGAAAGAATACTATCCATCCATCCGATTAATCTACAGCGTGAGTTCGGTATTGAACCGGATGTAACAACATTAATTATCGTTGGTCGTTTACACGAAGCAAAAGGCCATATGGATTTATTACCTGTAGTTGCCAGACTCGCAGAACAAAAACTTAAATTACATTTGTTAGTCGTTGGTGAAGGTGAGCTAGAAGGTCAAATACTTAGCCAGATCTCTGAATTAGGCATAGAAAACCATGTTACTTTAACCGGATTTCGCTCTGATGTTCTTTCACTCATCGCAGCTTGTGATGTAGTGGTGATGCCATCGCGTTGGGAAGGTTTACCGATGGCATTATTGGAAGCCATGGCGCTGGAAAAACCAGTCGTTGCAACAAAAGTCGGCGGTATTCCCAATGTTGTCCATGATGGTGAGAATGGGCTATTAGTTGCAGCTGGAAATATGACGATGCTTGAAGAAAAATTGAATTTGATTTTGCAGGATAAGGCATTGAGTGAACGGCTTGCTGAGCAGGCCAAGGCGACCGTTCTAAATCATTATAGTGCCAGGACAGTCTCACGCCGATATGAAGCGTTGTATGATGAAGTTAGGAAAAACACACATTCTTTTCAATTGGCTACGCCTGAGTCTGATAGTAAGGGTAAATAATGAATATATCCAGACGATTTATTGCTGCTGCTGCATATCCGCTGGCCAGGATTTATCAGAGTTTGTTTCCTGGTATCAGAATTCTCATGTATCACCGAGTCGCCAATTGTTCAAATTATGATCAACTGGTTGTATCACCGTATCATTTTGAGCAACAGATGGCTTACTTGCATAAACATTATCGTGTTCTTTCCCTTGATCAAGCCATCGACGATCTTGAGCAAGGAAGCTGTCAACCTGGAGTTGTTGTAACCTTTGACGATGGCTATCTGGATAACCTGCATAATGCGTTACCGATACTCAAAAAATATAATATTCCTGCGACGATTTTCATAACGACAGCATTTTGTGATCAAAGCATATCTCACTCTCGTTATAGCGATGACAAGCAACGGGTTCATCTTAACTGGGATGAGGTTTGCAGGCTTGCAGAGGAGCCTGGGATTACCATTGGTTCTCATACTATTTCACATCCATTTTTATCACGTATCAATGCTGAACGGTCTCAAATGGAAATACGAGATAGCAAGAAAATTATTGAGGGAAAACTGGATAAGACAGTAAATTATTTTTGTTATCCTTCAGGTGACTTTTTAGATAAAGAACTCGAATTTGTCAAACAAGCCGGGTACCGTGCAGCAGTTACCGTATCACCTGGATGTAATCATTCGTTACTCAGACCATATACACTTAAACGTACTGAAGTAAATAACAAGGATGGTATAAATGAAATGCGCTATAAATTGGCTGGTGCATTTGATCCTTTTCATATTTTATTGCATTGGCGTCGTCGTCAACATTTTAAAAAACAATCACGAGAAATCAAACAGAGTTACAAGGAAGCAAGTTAATGCGGTTACTATATTTAATGACAGAACCATTCGGGGTGGGTGGAGTACAATCTGATATTCTGGCGCTATCAGAAGATCTTGGTATAAAAGGTAAAGACCATGAGATTTATGTGGCAACCACACCTGGCGTTTTGCTCGATGAATTAAAACAAAATGGCGTTCATTTTATTAATTTAGATTTTCGATATAAAGGACTTTTCGGTATTTTGCATGCTTGTAAGCAATTAAGAAAAATTATTCGTAAGTATAATATTGAGGTATTAGCCCCTCAATCGGTAAGAACGAGTATTGTCAGTTACTTGAGCTTGCGTTTATTACCATATAGATACCGTGTTGCGGCAACGGGTAAACGAATCCCCATAATTACAACTATTCATAATATACATAATCCCGCACATTTTAGATATGCAGGAAGAATACTTAACCGTTGTGCAGATTATGTCATCTTTGAATCCAATTATGAGCGTAATCGGTGTCTAGCAAGTGGCCTGCAAGAGAATAAAAGCTCTGTGGTACATAGTGGAATCGACACAGACAAGTTTCAGCCAATGGAGCCAGTACAGGAATTGTTTGATAAATATGGCCTTGAACAGGGAAAGCATAAAATATTTGGCATTGTTGCACGATTATCTGAAGAAAAAGGTCATGATTATTTGCTAAAGGCGTTTGCAAATGTACATAATGAAAATCGTGATGCTAGATTACTCATTATCGGGGATGGGCCATTGCTTGATTCGACTATGGCCTTATCAAAATCATTAAATCTTGATGATGTAGTTATCTTTACCGGTTTACAACGCAATATTCCTGAACATTTGTCTATTCTTGATGTATTTGTTTTATCTTCCACCCGAGAGTCATTTCCACTAGCCGCACGAGAAGCAATGGCGGCTGGTAAATCTGTAATTGCCCCCCGCATTGGCGGATGTGGCGAAGTCGTTGTTGACGGTGAAACTGGATTTTTATTTGAATCCCGCAACATAGAAGAACTTGCAGATAAAATGAAAAAGATAATATCTGATAAAACTTTTGAGAAATTTGGAATTGCATCACGATCGCGGGTAGAAGAACACTTTTCAAGGCATCAATGGATCGCAGGAGATGAACGTATATATTTAAGTTTTACCTGAAAAAATTAGAGAAGATTGCACATTACTAAAAACTGAACAAAATTATCTCATGGAGCTGATTATGAATTTAACTTCATCAAAAATCATCAGTAAATATATATTAATGATATTATTTTTATTAGTTACCATGCCATCATTCGCTGATAATAAAAAACTTTTAGATGGTCATGAATATTTGCCCCCACCTGATATTAGCATGCCTAAACTACACGAATCATACAAAGATCCTGTTTTCGGGACAAATATCCAAAGAATTACGAGTCCTTCACAGATAGGGAGGGTCAGTCGTATTAGGCATTATTACTCAAAAAGTAATCCATTCAATGCTGATGAGAGTAGAGCTATTATGCACGGGAGTGATGGGTCAATATGGTTATATGATACTACAACATGGGAACCGCTTGATTCACTTGATGTAATAAGTTCCGATCCAGAAATACAGTGGCATCCAACCGATCCAGATATTTTTTATCATATGGACTATGTAGGAAACACTAGTAATGTAAGAGGTTTTTATAAATATAATATCAAAACACACAAGAAGAAATTATTAAGAGATTTTCCAAAGTACTATACTGCACGAGGCCGGCTTGAAGGAAACATGGACAAGAATGGACGTTTCTATGCCTTGATAGGAAAGAAAGATAAAATACGCGAAGGATTCGTGTATGACATAATTAATGATAAGGTAAGCAAACGTATACAAGTACCATCAAGTGATTGGATAAGTGTTTCACCAAGTGGCAAATATGTTGTTGTCATGAGTGACAGGTCACTTATCTACGATATTGAGATGAACCTTCTACATGAGCTTCCCAGAGGCACATATGGTCATGCTGATTTGTGTATTGGTTCCGATGGTGAGGATTACCTGGTGTTTGATGGCGCTGATTATCAACTTGATAGAAACCGGAACATTAATATTGCAAGCTTAAAGACTGGCAAAATAAGCAAGCTAGTACGAATAGGCTGGAGTAGCACTCCACATGTCTCTTGCCGTAATTTTGACAAGCCGGGTTGGGCGCTAATTTCAACTCAAGGACCTGATAGAAAATATCCCAATCATGATTTTGAAATATTCTGGGTGCGCATGGATGGATCAGGAGAAGTACAACGTGTTGCGCACCATCATAGCAGCCGTGAATATGGAGGCTATTTTGCAGAGCAACATGCGGTCACCAACCGCTCCGGTACAAAAATTGTTTTTTCAAGTAATTGGGGAAAAGAGCGAGTCTCCGATTTTCTTATTACATTAGATCCCTGATAGGATGTTTAAATAGATATACAGGAAAATCATGGAATACTATTTGGTCGACCCAGTAATTCTGATTTTTCTCTTTTTATCAGGCTTGACCTGGTATATTTATCGTCGTGGTGATAAGCAACTTACAATTGCATCTGTCTCCGTATTATCTTTATTCACATTGTTAGCTAGCCCGTTGTTAGCAAACAGCTTAACACTGTTGCTTGAAGGGCATGCAGAGCCCGTTACTTGTGGATCAGTTACACCGCGAGCAATCGTTGTTCTAGGTGGAGGTGTGAGGGGTGACGTTAATACAATCAGTGATATTGATTATTTATACGCCGCCAGTTTTCGGCGTGCTCAGGGAGCATTAAGATTAGCGCAACAATATCCCGATCTATCCATTATTGTTTCTGGTGGATCTGGAACATCAGATATAACAGAAGCGGATTTAATGGGTTCGTTGTTAATTCAGCAGGGCATAAAATCGACACGAATATCAAAGGAGCGTGAATCAGTAAACACCTGGGAGAGCAGCTTGAACACAGGGATGATTCTAAAGAAGAATTCTACAAATGAAATTTATCTTGTTTCATCCGCAATTCATATGCCAAGAGCAATACAGGTTTATCAAAAACAGGGGCTAACAGTATGTGCGTATCCTGTCGATAGGGTGCTTGTAATACCAAAATGGTATGAGCTGTTTATTCCACAGATAAGTGCACTCGTTAAAACAAAAAATGCATTGCATGAAATAGCTGGTATTGGCTGGTATTACCTGTCAGGAAAAATATAAATTCTCATCATTATGAAAAAACGCCCGCTTTTTATTTCAGAAAACGGCTTTGTCATTCATGGCGCATAGTTCGGTAACTCAACGACGTAGCTATCGACAGTGTTACTGCCACCCCAGTCACTACCAAATAGTATACGGGTTCCGCTTGGACTAATCACCACATGAGGCTCAGCCCAATATCCTTGACCACCAGCTTTTCCCCACGAGCGATGGTGTGCTACACGACATACAGAACCTCCGGGGTTTGTATTAGCAAGAACGATTTCATTATCGAGCACTGATTGACCATCATAGTTATAACCTACCATGGATACTGTAACCCAACCTGGTTTTTGAAAGGAGAGTGCCGAAACATGGGTTCCTGATGGTGGGTAAGGATAACCGTTTGATTCACCTACGATTACACGACAATTACCATTTGTCATATCATGGGCAACCAATGCACCACTACCGCAATTTGTTCCGCCACTAAAATCGACACCGTAAAAAGTATCTGTACCGTCTGCCAGCATACCCAGTGAAGCATGATCTGCTGGACTACCGATATCCAGTGTTCGTACAAAAGTATTAGTTATATCAAGAATATCTGCGTTTCCTTCACCAGCAAAGAAAAATAGATTACCAGTTGCTGATGCTTGTGGTGCATCGTATCCGCTGGTTGCAATCATGCTGCTTTCTGTATCAGTATCAATTCGATAGTTGAATCGGAAACGATTGTTCCCTTGTTCACACAAGAGACCAAAAACATTTGAGTCCCAGGATGTGAACATCGGGTCACCTCCCGAAGTAACCCGGTCACAACTATTAAAGGCATGTACGGCATCTGCGCTATCTGTGCTTACATGATAACGGACCAGCGTGGGTGTATTACCGTTCCCATAATAGTTATCTATGTAGAAAAGAATATCGGGCTCCGTGGTAGACCAGAAGACCTGCTCCAAATCAGGTGGGGCAATGTTTAACAAACGGATATGCGCATAAGACTTCCCATCATATAAGTGATGACCACTGTTACTTCCAGCTGTGTGGTAGAGAATAAGATATGATTCATCCGCATTCCAGGCGGGGATAGTGGAATACATAGGTTTAATAACAGCACCTGTCTGGGCTGCAGAGATGCGTCGTATTTGTGTGCCGAATTCAGGGTCGGTTACTGCTACACCCAGTGCCGGTTTAGCGAGTGCTGTCATGGGATGATTGTTTTTGTCTGTAATTAAACCATCGCAGAGATTGTCTGATGAAAAAAAAGCGATGACTGCCTGGATTTGGTCCATAGTTATAGTACACGAGCTATTACCACTACAGGCGCCACTCCAGCCAACAAAACTATATCCTTGTTGTGGTGTTGCTGTCAGTGTTATCGAATCACCACTGTTATAACTCTCTGTACAATCGGAATCACAATTTATTCCTGCCGGACTGCTGGATACGCTACCACCAGTGCTAGTGCTTACAATTAATTGAAATGTATTAGCAGGAGCGGGTGAAAAGCTGGCGCTTACTGAACGGTCTTGATTTACGGTTACTATGCAGGTAGCTGTACCACTACAGTCTCCACTCCAGCCATCAAAAATATAGCCGGCATCAGGCACCGCTTGAAGAATGACTTGCGTTCCAGAATTATAGTATTCCGTACAGTTTGTTCCACAGGATATTCCTGATGGGCTGCTTGTTATAGTGCCTTTACCTGTATTTATTGAGGTCGTAATTTGAAAAGAAACTGGAGGTACATTCCCACCTGAACTGCCATCATTGCCACCACCGCAGGCAGTAACTAAAGAGGTGAGTAAAATGAATACCAATAATAATATTCGGTGTAATATTAAACGTGTCATTTCCGTGACCCTTATTCAAAAAGAACAATTGGAAACATTTCGTCTGCAAGAATGATTTCTTTGAATTGTAGGAATAATCTTGTTTTAGAAGTGTAGACTAGTTTTGATATTCGGAATGTTTTATGAGAACTAATTCATAAATAATGAAAATTATTTAATTATTATCCTAGAGATAGATAATTTTTTAAACATGAGAAAAATCTTTTTAAAAAGAACATGTTAATAAAAAAGTATTAACTTTTTTGTTTCTTATGCTAAATCAATTTAATAAGGTGAGTGTGTTTGCGAATTGGCACACATATTGTTTGCTGTATAAACCTGTTATCAATAAAGCGGTTTTATCATTTATATACATTGTAATTATATAAATGGAAAAGTATTTAACGCTTTGGTTTCTATGTTTATAGAGAAATTGAACTTAATGGTAGAAATCGCCGCCGTTGCTCTGTTGCGGCGAAAAGTGCGTTGTCTATAGCGGAGCCAATAGATGGCACAGCGGGCTCACGAATCCCTTCTGGATATTTATTGCTATCGATAATGACAGTTTCCACTTCAGGCATTTCATTGAAACGTAATAGAGAAAAGTCATGAAAGTTACTTTGTTCGACACGACCATCCTTGATTCCGATGTGACTTTTTAACACGGCAATCAATCCGAAGATAGTGGCATCTTCCATTTGTGTAG
>Ga0224514_10000315_pt1 | contig 14532 bp, 20 predicted proteins | sample SF_May12_sed_USG_3_FD_169107 | JGI IMG/M metagenome (GOLD analysis project Ga0224514, IMG submission 169107) | Sediment microbial communities from San Francisco Bay, California, United States - SF_May12_sed_USGS_24 | ecosystem: Environmental > Aquatic > Marine > Sediment | place: USA... | reverse complement strand
CCTCTTTTATTATTACCTTAATTTGATTGGAAGCCCATTTATTTAAGTAACCATACAAGTTATTATGTAGTTTTTCCGATAATATCAGAACATAATAGCCATTACAAATTATATTGCTACATTCCTCACTTATGCTACGTTTTGACCTGCCATTTTTTCGGATAACACCCAATATTGTGTATTGTCCGAAAAGCATTATTCATTTCAATTTGAAAGTTACTACTATTTAAGGAAGGTTAATTTTGAGGATTACAGGAAGGAAGCAGTATCAAAAAAAAGGTAACAAAGTTACCTACAAAGAGCCTCGCAAGACACCCCGTTACGATCTCGATCAAGGGAAGAAATACCGCACTTATTTAAACAATATGGGAGGAGGAAGCTTCTATAAAGGAAGGTACTGGCCCACTATTTAACTTTTTATAAAGCTGTTACCTGGATATGTGTAGCACGCTTTGTCCGAGGACTTTTTTTCTTAATTACAATAGTGACGTCTCTATCTAGAGCATTAAGGATATAAAATAGCCTTTCAACTGAAAAGCGGTACAATTCCCCACGTATTAAATTAGAAACCTGTGGTTGTGTTATGCCAAGAAGTTTCGCAGTATCTTTTTGTTTAAGATTTCTATGTTTAATGATGGAATTAATGGTACTGGCAATTTCCGCTTTAAGCTTTAACTCTTCAGGCTTATCAACACCAAGGTCAGCAAAAACATTTCCACTGCTTTTAGTTATTTTAGTCTCTTTAGCCATTTGCCTTACCTCCCTCGTTTCGTTTATAGTCTTCTTCAGCTTGTTTGTACCGTGCCTTTATGAGATTAATATCATGTTGAGATGTTTTAATACCACTTTTTGATTTCTTCTGAAAAGAGTGCAATACATAGACAGCCTCTTTAAATTTTACGGTATAAACTGCACGGTATGTGTCACCATCAAAATCATCAACAATCTCTAAAACACCACTACCAGGAACAATACCTTTTAGCGGCTTTACACTACTTGCTTTTCCTCCATACTGGGCAACATGAAGAGCATATCCCATTACATCTTTAACCTCTTCAGGAAATCCCTTTAAATCCTCCAGGGATTTGCCTACCCAGTATAGTGGTTTTTCAATGTTCTTCATTTTAAGATTATACACATTTGTATATAAATTGTCAAACAAATTTGGGGATACCTTAGATCATTATGAAAAGGACCTAATACAATATTATCTCCCTAACCCCAAGCCCAAAACTTTTGATAGCTGCATTTGCATTGCTCGCATTTGCTGCATCATTTTTATACTTTTTTGCATGTCCTTCGACATGGCAAACATCGGTTTTAACTGGTTACCTCGTTTATCCAGGAATTTCTCAAGACCTTCAGAATATTTCTCTTTCTCTCTCCGAAGATGGAGCCGTTCCGGTACACTGAGTTTATTGTTTTTCAGTTCTTTATCAATACCATTTATCCTATCCATGACCATTTTGAAAGTGTCTTTTGTGTCCTGAAGGAGTAACTCCCCTTTACTTTTCCCGGTTAACTTACCCATAAACTCCTGAAGGCTATCTTTTGCATGCTTTCGTTGTTCCGGGTCTTTTATCTTATCAACTCCGACTCTTGCCTTGCCTATGTCCCGATCCGTCAGTTTGTCCAGGAGATTTGACAGCTTTTTACCGTCCCGCTTTTTCTCTGTCATCAGAGACGGATTGACCGTCTCATTGAATTCCCTGGGAAATTGTTTTATATACCGGGAACAGTTTTTTGCCAGCGTCTCCCGGTGTTTAAAAAGATCATCAGGCTTATTTAAAAGCCCCTGTTCAAACTCCCGGATTTTTGCCTTCAGGTATTTTTTTTCTTTCGGCGCCAGGTCGGATTTATTGACGGCTTCTTTAAACCTGCAAGCTCCCCGTTCCATGCCCTGAAGGTGTTCACCCTGTTCATGTTTCCCCAGGGTTTTGAAGAAATGGCGGGGTTTGCTATAGTCCGATTTTAACGGCTCCTTGCCCTCCCTCATGGCCTTGGCAAGCTCCGGCCTGTCCCGTCTTAAGGTGGCCTCATGTTTTAAACCAAGCTCTGTCAATCGCTCGGCAAATCGAGCACGAAATTCAAATATTTCCTCTTTGCCTAATCGTAACTTTCCCAGGGATTTATCCCGGTTATAGGAATTGACGGCTACATGTACATGAGGCTTGCTGCCGTCCTGATGCACTCCGATCACGTAACGGTAGCCACGCTCTCCGAGCATTTCCCGGCATGTCTCCCTGGCTGCTTCTAAAACCTTGTCCTGATTCTCCGGTGTATTTTCCGCTTTCGCTGATAACACGATATGGGAAGCATGGCGGGGTAGTCGCTTGGCGTTCGGCTTGGCCCGTTCAAAATCTTCTGCCCATTCGTGATGGAGTTCCTTGATCTGGTCTTTGCCCCGGATCAGTGAGCCGTTTTCGTCCTCAAGTTCCAGCTCATTTTCTTTGTCTGTCCGGCTGATGTATTCCAACACATTCATGACCCGGTGGCCGCGAACATGACTGGATATTTTCATCATGGCCTGAGGAGACTTTGAACCCGTTGAGCGGGTATAGTTTGAATTGGAAAATCGGTTTTTGAAACCGACAGAGGAAGACTGTTTTTTACCTCCACCGCCTCCACCACCTTTTGATAATTCGTCCTCGTAATAATCAACCATTTTTGTTCAAAAGCCTCTCTATCCCTTTTAGCAACTTCACCTGGGATTCAAACTTCTCTGTCAATTCTTCCTGAACGGTTTTGACATCCTCGATCCGGGTATTTCCTGAACTGTGAATTTTTCTATTTAGCTGATTCAGGTTCCCCCCGACTTTTGAAAGTTCCCTCCTGAAGAGTTCCATTTCAAAGGCTAAACTTTCCATCAATTCCCTGTCAATATCGCCTCGGTCCTCAAGATATTTTCGGATTGCAAAACGGGCAATATCGGAGGCCTCCACACCCTCTTTGAAGGCTCTGGCTGCAAGTGGTTTTGCCAGCTCCTTGAGCCGCAAAGACCACGGGTCTTTTAGCTCTTTTGGTTTGGTTCTTTCTTTTTTGATGTACATCAAAAAACCCCTTTTTAACTCGTTAAAACTGGATCAAAAGCAAATTGTACTACAATTTGCGTATCCAGCCAATAGTAAAATAACATTTTACGTTATAGGGAGCTTGGCACTGCTCCCGGATCAAGCCAGCACCCTTTTTTTCCCTGCACCGGCTCCGGCCATAATAAAAAATTTCCCTCGCCCTGGTACGTCCCGGAATAGGTTATCAAGGGGGGAAAATGAGCGCGTCCGGAGAGTGTAAAAGTCTGCAGTCTTCCGGGCATCGATAGAGTGAATATTCCGACAGTTCCCCCCACCATTTCGAACAGCTTCTTGACCTGGTATCGAGGGGTAAAAAATACGCCCTGCAGGAGTGAAGATCGTCCCCCCCTTTTTTTGTTTTTCAGGGTGATGTTTTTTATTAAACCCTTTGTTCCTTCCTGAACTTCTCAAAATTAACCTTCCTTAAATAGTCGTAGCTTTCAACCAGTAATAAATACTTTACTTTAGCTTTCTCATGCCGGAGAGGATATTAATCAGGAATACATAATCAACTTCTTGATAACGTGAAAATTATGGTGTTAATAGGCTAGGAATTGCAATTATTATCGTCTTTAGTGTCAATAAGTATCATGTAATTCCGTTGACAAGTGTCAACGTGATGAATAAAGTAGGGAAAAACTCGTTAGTAATATAGTTAAGCCTATATAAATATGATATCGATAGAGAATTTACATCATGATTATTTGCTTATTACGCAAATGAAAATACCGATTAAGCGAAAAGTGCGTCTATTAACAGAGTTATTTGGAGAAACAGAAAATCCTTGGCGTGTAGTAGGTATCACTGAGTCGGCATTAAAGGTTTTTATTCAAAATAACTTCAATAGAGTTCCTCGAATGGGGATCAATAGAGCACACATAATTAACAGAGTAAAGACACATACCTATCTCATAGAGAATGTTTATAACGATGCTGATGCTTGGTGGAACTACTATTACGAAAATGATAAAACCATTTTGTCTACATCATCTGAAAATATGTCTAATACGTTTTCTAGAATTTATGATATTGATGAAAAAGAAAATTATTTTAAAAGTGTAGGTTTTTCTTGGTCTTATCGTAAATCTAAAGAAAAGCCATTTTTAGAACAACTAGCTAAAGATAATGGGTTGGCTTAACAAGTCACTCCAGCCGACCTCCTACGTCGGCGGCTGAGTTTGGCGTTAGGGCAACAAAAAATCACGAAGCAACAGGAAGCAATATGGCGAACAAGAATCTTACTAGTGCTAAAAAGGCAAAAAATGACGAGTTTTATACTCAGTACGGCGATATTCAGAAAGAGATTGAAGCGTACCTGGAATACAACCCTGATACTTTCCGAGGCAAGGTGGTGTACTGCAACTGTGACGACCCTTACGAAAGCAATTTCTTTCGCTATTTCGTGCTCAATTTCAACAAGATCAGATTAAAACAGCTGATCACCACTAGCTACAAGCCTTCGCCCATAGCCAACACCCAGCTGGAATTGTTAGGTGACGACAAGTCTCTAAAAAAGCCAAAAGGTCGACCAAAGGTAACAGCCAATAAGTTCATTATAAATGAAGCGCACGACATAGATGGCGACGGCGAGTTCAATCTAAAGGACGTTGCCAAACAGTTAAAGGATAACAAACAGAACCAGTGGGCACCGTTAGAAGGTGACGGAGACTTCCGTAGTGATGAATGTATAGATCTGCTGAAACAATCAGATATAGTGATAACTAATCCACCCTTTAGCCTGTTTCGTGCATACGTTAAACAACTTAATGATTACAACAAACAGTTCGTCATTATAGGCAATAAAAATGCCATCACTTATAAGGAAATATTTCCGTTAATAAAATCAAACAGGATGTGGGTTGGCACCACCAGCTTCAACAAGGATATGCTATTTATCTCGCCAGAAAAAATCGACCCTGAGAATAAGCCAAAAACAGCAACACGAACCGTCGACGGGGTCGTATATTTACGTTCGCCATCTATTTGGCTTACGAACCTAGACCACGGGCGTCGCCATCAGCCTTTGCCGCTTATGACAATGAGTGACAATTTGAAATACAGCAAACACAAGAGTATCAAAGGCAGAAAGAAGTATATCGAATACGATAATTACGATGCCATAGAGGTTCCGTTTACTGACGCTATTCCAAGCGACTATGACGGAGTTATGGGCGTGCCGGTTAGTTTTCTTGATAAATACAACCCAGATCAGTTTATAATTTTAGGAACAAGTGATAATGGTCTTGTCGATGATAAATACAAGAAAACACCTGGTGTAACAAAAGACTTCGTTGATGATTATTATAAAGCTGGCGGCACGGGAGCATACAAGGAAGGTAATCCAACAGCTGGTTACTATGAAAATAACGTAGCAAAGATGGCGTATAAAAGAATATTTATTACACACAAGAAAAAATAATATGAAAACAATATTAAAAACCAACATTACTGTTGAAGATATTTGCGATGGATTTGTCTATAACGAACTTGAGGGAAAGGGGCTCTTCGGTTTGTCTGGAAAACTTACTATCCAACCGGAATATCAGCGTAACTATATCTATGCTTCAGATGGTGGCAAAAAAGAAATGGCCGTCATTGAATCAATACTCAAAGGCTACCCAATCGGTTTGATTTATTTCAATAGGATATCCGAAAAGCATCTAGAAGTTTTAGACGGGCAACAGAGAATAACTAGCGTTGGTCGTTTTGTAACAGACAAGTTCGCTATAAAAGATGAAAATGGCATGGAGCAATATTTCGGTGGCATGGCGAAAGACAAGAAGGCCATAATACTAGAAACAAAATTACTCATTTATGAATGCGAAGGGTCAGAAAGTGAAATTAAAGAATGGTTTAAGACAATCAATATCGCTGGAGTTCCACTCAATAATCAAGAGTTGCTAAATGCCGTTTATTCAGGCCCGTTTGTGACTCTCGGTAAAGAGGAATTTAGCAATAGCCAGAACGCCAACATCCAAAAATGGAGCGCGTATATAAAAGGCAATGCTAATCGGCAGGATTATTTAGAACGTGCGTTGGACTGGGTAAGCAAGGGCAATATCGGCGACTATATGAGCAGTCATCGCTTTGACAAAAACATCAATGAATTAAAAGTATATTTCAACAGCGTTATCGACTGGGTTTCTAGTGTGTTTACTGATGTTGAAAGTGAGATGTGCGGGATAGAGTGGGGACGTATGTACGAAATATATCACACAAAAGCGTTTAGTCCCGCAAAAGTATCAGCTGAAGTTCAAAAGCTATATGGTGATCCATATGTTAAAAACCGAAAGGGTATTTATGAGTTCATCTTAGGTGGCTCAACAGATACAAAGTTATTGAATGTCCGAGTTTTCGATGAAGCAACAAAGAAATCTGTTTATGCATCTCAGACTAAAAAATCCAAAGCGAAAGATGAATCAAACTGCCCTCTTTGCGCCATTGGCCATGATGCCAATAAGAGCAAACTCTGGAAGTTTTCTGAAATGGATGCTGACCATGTAGCCGCATGGAGTAAAGGTGGAGGGACAGATGTCAAAAATTGTCAGATGTTATGCAAAACTCACAATCGTGCTAAGGGAAACCGGTGAAATAATTGAACAGCCCTAACAATGCGCTGCGCTCCATTGCCGCCGGTGAGCTTAGTCGTATACTCACTAATTCTGAAAATTAATTCTTCCGCTGCTTTGTAGGTGTACTAAATTGTGCGGCCCTACCCTTCCCCCTATCAGCTTATCCACAGAAAATGCATCTTAGTTAACTTTTTGCGTCTTATCAGACACAAAAACCCACAACCCGTTATTATCATTAAAGATCAATCCAAGAATCAGAGATTATGGAATTGCCATAAAAAACACACTCAAATAGCAACCACAATATCTTGTGGTATCGGCCCTGGTAAATCTGAGAGATTTACAAAAAGTTGCTATTTTAAATATTTATGCCGGTGTTGATTTATCCACAATAGGAAATGGCAAAATTTATTCTATATCCTGTAATTCATTCAACACACTTTCAGCCTGGACAATAAATTTTACCCATTCATTTTTTGCCATTTCATAACCTTTTGTCTCGGCTATTTCAAATAGTAACCTGTCACGTTCCAGGTAAACACCTGTCCAGTAGGCAGCAGCAAGAGCGGTCGCTATAGCTTTAACTGACTCTGAACACTCTAAAACTACTTTATGATCTCTTTTAGTTACGTATGCCTCTTGATCTTCCATCGTACCCCCCCCTTTTTTCTCTGCTTTGCATTAAATGTATTAAAAAACTTGTCGAAAGTACTGTACTACAGTACTATAAAGATAGTCAATAGAAGGAGGTAAAACCATGTATGAAACAACGGTTAACAAGTTCCGGGCGCATCTAAAAGAAGAGGTTGAAAAAGTAATAGATAATCATGAGCCCTTATATGTAACTCGCCGAAATGGTGAGGATTTTGTTGTAATTGGCCGTGAAGACTACGAGCAAGAGCAAGAAACGCTCTTTATTCTTCAAAACAGTTCTTTAATGAAACAGATAGGCGAATCTCTCAAAACTCACGATAAAGGAAAAGGTTATAAGGCATCTAAAGAGGAACTGGATGAGATCAATAGTCTTTGAGGGGAAAACATGGGGCAAATACGAGGAACTGAGGAAAGAAAATAAGGTCTTACATAAAAACCTCTGCAAACTCATCCAGGAGATGCTGCGCTCTGATCCTACGAAAGGCACGGGAAAGCCGGAACCGCTAAAACATAATCTTTCCGGCCTCTGGTCCCGGCGTATCTCTCAAAAGGACCGCGTTATATATAAGTTTGATGATAACTATATTTATATTTTTGCTATAGGTGGACATTATGACGACAGATAAAGGATTTAATGAAAAACACAGAGGCAGTGATTTTGATGACTTTCTCAGAGAAGAAGGGATACTGGAACACTGTGAAGAGGTCGTAAAGACAAGAAACAGAGAAAGAAAAGACCTTGAAATAATTATTCCTCATGAGGTTGTAGGAAAACAAGTATTACAACAAATTTCCTTAATGCGTGCATGGCGTGAACACTTGGGAATGACTCAAAAAGAGGTAGCAGAAAAAGCAGGAATATCAAAAGCTACTTTTGTAAAGATAGAGCAAAAAAAAGGTAGTCCTCGCCAATCTACACTTGAAAAAATATCAGCTGCAATGGGAATAAATATTGAACAAATGACACTAGATTAATCTTTTTCCCCTGCCACTCCTGGAACTAGAAAAACTCTCAGAATTGCGAATATGCCATTTATTGCTAAAACTCGAAAAACAATGGCTTCCAAATTTGCGCTTTAAAGCCCCTAATTTAAAAATAGATAGGGAGCCTTGCCCTGCTTTAAGGTCTTTAAGGATACGCTGGTTTAGCGATAATGTTGCCTACAATAAAAGCGGTCACTGAAAGGGACACACCGTCTTACCAACAAAATATAATAAAGAACGCCGTTAGGCGCTCATTAGCAGGGTGGGTGGCGCGGGTCGTAGGGAGCGAAGCGACTGGAGAGGGGCGCATAACCTCCGCGCAAAAATTGAGAAAATGATTGTAAAGTTTAAAAGTTATCCACAGATAGAGAAAAACTATCTTCTAGTGTTAACAAGTTAAATACTGTTAATAAGTTAGGGGAAAATGTGAGTTCTAAAAGCCCTGTATATTCAAGTAGTTAGTCTGTGGAAAACTCTGCTGCCATGTGTGAAGTACCGAAGTTTCATGTGTGAAGTACCGAATCGCCATGTGTGAAGTACCGAAGTTTCATGTGTGAAGTACCGAAAAAAGACTTGCATGTGTGAAGTACCGAAGGTATAAGTATATAAACCCATGTGTGAAGTACCGAAAAGATGACAAAACCACTTCTTCCAGACAGGCACCCAAATCGTGAATTATTCATTTGCGACTTTGGCGATGTTATACCCAAAAGTGACATTGCGTCAATGGAACACCCACTTTTTACGCTTTCAACAAAGCCAGATACGAATATCAGATACTATGAACACAATGGCAATAATGTAACAATAACACCAAGTGTTCTTGGCTTAGCAACTATTCACGACAAAGATATATTGATTTACTGTATTAGCCAGTTAATGGAAGGAATTAAAAGAGGAGAAACCCCTGGCCGTACAGTATCAATAAAAGCACATGATCTACTTATATCGACAAACAGAAGCACAGGAGGAAGGGGCTATAAACTCCTCAGAAATGCCTTTGATCGTCTAAAAGGAACAATGATAACAACCAATATAAAAGCTGGCGGACAACCGGTTATTGAAGGGTTTGGGATTATTGATAAATATAAAATAGTCTTTGAAGACCCTGAAACCCTGCGCATGGTTGAATTAAATGTAACACTTTCAGAATGGTTATATAATTCGATTTTAGGTAAAGAGGTTCTAACAATTAACCGTGACTATTTCAGACTTAGAAAGCCACTTGAGCGGCGAATTTATGAAATAGCAAGAAAGCACTGTGGCAATCAAAAACATTGGCAAGTAGGAATAAGAACCCTGCACAAAAAGAGTGGATCAGGAGGCAACCTACCAGAGTTCAGACGGATGCTTGAAAAGATAGAAGAACATAATCATCTACCGGATTACAGCATAGAAATTAAAGATGATAATGTTATTTTCTATCCAAAAGGACCTATGGCAAAAAAAGATTATTCTAAATACGACTGCCCGACTCTCCCCCCTGACGCTATCGAAAAGGGTCGAAAAATATTGGGACGCGATTATGATGTTTATGCAATTGAAGCTGATTGGTTGCAGTTCTGGAAGGATAACGGCAAGAAAGAGTTAAAGAACCCAACTGCTGCATTTCTAGGGTTCTGCAAACAACGAGTTAAATAGATTCTATAGCAAACATGTTTGCATGTTTGCACTAATTACATAGAGTTATTCACTACAACCTTCTTTATCTCTATTATTTAATGGCAATTTAAAGCCATTTGTGCAATCATGTTTGCACATCAACATGCTTGCATGTTTACATATCAAGGAGCAAGATCATGAAAACAATAGCTATAATTTCACAAAAGGGTGGGGCAGGTAAAAGCACACTAACAATAAACCTGGCCGTTGCTGCTGAATTGGATGGAAAGACTACAGCCATTGTGGATATTGACCCACAAGCTTCAACCGCAGAGTGGGGCGACCAGAGGGCAGCGGAAACACCCGTTATAATTTCTGCTCAATCATCCCGCTTAACCCAGGTAATGAGTGAAGCAAAAGAGCAGGGGGTAGATATATTATTTATTGATACTGCCCCTCATTCTGAATCTTCCGCTCTCGATGCAGCCAGGGTTGCAGATGCAGTAATTATCCCCACAAGAGCCGCAATATTAGACCTAATGGCAATAAACAAAACTGTCGATCTCATTAAGATTGCTAAAGCACATGCTTTTGTTGCTCTTAATGCTGTACCACCAAGAGGGACATTAAGCGATGAGGGGAAAGAAGTTATTAAGGGGCATAATCTTGAAGTTGCTCCTGTAGTAAGTTACCGGCATGCTTTTTTTCATTCCCTAACAGCAGGGCAGGGCGTTCTTGAATATGAGCCTGAAGGTAAAGCTGCCGAAGAGATCAGACAGCTTTACAAACACACATGCAAGCATGTAAACATGTAATCTTGCTTGCACCTAAAATCTAAATCAAAAAGGGTTAAAAATATGGCAAAGAAAAAACTCTCTTTAGCATCAGCTCTTAGTGGAGCTGCAAAGAGTACAAACCTCATAGAAACACAGAATGTAAGCCAACCTCAAAGTGTTGTTAAACCAGGGGAGGCAGAAAGAACATCTTTACCGCCAAGCCGCCAAGGCAAGAAGGGTGTAACAGGATATTTTTTTCCGGAAGTACAGAGACAGCTTAAAGCTATCGCATTTGAAGAAGATACAACGATTCAGAAACTTTTAAATGAAGCACTAAATGATCTGTTCGTCAAAAAAGGAAAATCACCTATCATCTAAGTGCAAACTTGTTTACATGTTTGCATCTATATGGCCTCTTTGTTGAACTATACAGTAGTGGCTACCAATAATAACGGCTTACAAGCGAAATATGGAAGCCGTTTTTTTAATTGTGTAGGTTTACAACGGCAAAAGATATATTTATCATTGCCGGCATCGAGGAGATGCGTTCCTGGATGATAAATCTATCAGTCTGAAGCAGCTGGCCGGCCTTTCCGGAAAGATAAATGTATCAGAAAAACTTAACCTGGTTGAAGGATCGCGCTGAAGGCCTCAGATAGATTTATCAGATTAGAGGACCTAAGAGAATATTGGAAGGTGGGAGTTATTTAGTTCACCTACAAAGCAGCGAAGTTAGTACAAGAGCAGACTTCTTTTATATTCATGAAAAATCTCATAGCATTTTTGATCATTTCTTAAGTTAATATCAACATTTCCAGATTTTGATATTAATTTTATTTCCTCAATAATTATATCTATATCATCATTGGAAATACCTGTGGCTGTTGCAAAGTAAGATGTTCTTTTTGCACCTTTACCAGTAGAGTGATCAGGTGTAATTAATTTCATATTTAATTCATGGAAGGCAAACCCTAGAAATAGTACGATTTCTGCATTAAGCATACTGTTTCTTATTTCTGATATTTCACTTGAACTAGGGTCGGTACCCTCAGTAAAAGTTTTAATCTTGCTTGCGAGCCTAACTAAAAGATTTTGCTCAGGATCTCCCCCAAAAGCAATGGCATCTTGACTGCTTTGCCATGGTAGATTACCAACAACACCATAAGGATGATAGATTTTTATCGTGCTAATAATCTTTGCTGCTTTCTCATCATCTAGTCTATAAACATTTTTTAATGAGTAGTATAAAAAATGTTCTATGCATCTATCATAATTAAAGACAATTAGCGATATGGAAGAAAACCGGTTTTCTAATTCTTCAACTTGACAATTTTCTGTCATATGTTGCCAGAATGCATTAAACCAAGTTAATTCCAACTGGTTATAATTTGGCTTGTTATTAATATTATTTAAATTAACGTATAACTTACTGTTTTGTTCAGCTTTTAGAATGGAACGTACAATAGCAAGCTTACCACATTTTTCTATATTTTCATTTCCTTTATGGATGTCCATGAAGTTATCTATTGACATAACTTGGGGCATTGCTTCACAAATGTGTTTGCAAGCTTGATAGAGTAAATTTTTATCATGCCCATCTCTTGAAAGTATCGATAATGCATAGTCAATTATTTTATCATTTACAATTGCATTGTAGGGACCTGATTCTCTAGTCTTTAATATGCGTGAGATCTCTTTTTTTAAACCAGCGCCTAAGGGTAAACCAGCCTCAAAACTAGCGCCTGCTCCCACTATGATTACAGACTTATTATTGTGCACTTAATTAACTCCATTGTTATGCTTTCTAATTTATGGTGATGATGCATAAAGCTAGTCATACTTAATTATTTGCAATGTTCTTATACCTAACCTGCGATTATACCGCACTTTTACGGGATATTATTAAAGAAAATGACTACGGTAAAATAAAACATGCTTCTGTAATGATTGTAGACTTCTGGTTGAAAGCTACTACTATTTAAGAAAGGTTAATTTTGAGAAGTACAGGAAGTATTATTCACCTTTCTTGACAGGTTGGAAAGTTCAGCAAAAGATAAATCTATCATTGCCGGCATCGAGGATCTGCGTCCCTGGATGATAAATCTATCAGCCTGAAGCAGCTGGCCGGCCTTTCCGGAAAGATAAATGTATCAGAAAAATTTAACCTGGTTGAAGGATCGAGGCGAAGGAGAAAGATAGATATATCGGAAAAGATGGGAAAAAGGACTTTTTTAATAAATTCTATCAACGCCTTGTTGAGTGAGTTCCCAGCCTTTTTCAAGAATATTGATAAAGCCCTCTTCAATTAATTCATTAATAGCAGATTCTAACACATCATTTTGTTTTGGATTTAACCCGATAGAAAGCATAGTAACATCTCTAAAACCCATAACATCACCAGCTTTACATTTTCTATCTCTAAACCAGCTTAAAATTCTTTCTTTTACTTCTTCTACTGATGTTGATGATGTTGTAATTCCCCTAGTATCTTCTAGCTTCATATACACCCCTTTAATTGATTTAAGTAGAAATATAATACCGGGGGGATTCAAAATCAAGGGGTTGGGAAAAGTTAAAGATATATTTATCATTACCAGCATCGAGGATCTGCGTTCCTGGAAGGAAAATAATATATTATAATTACTGTAATTTTATATACACAGGATTATAATATGACCCTCTACCAAATGCTTGGTTTATAGCATTTGAAAGAGCCCTGTCTTTCTCTTTTTTTCTTGCAATTCTATTCATATAGAACTCAGCCATTGTGCTGCACTCTTCATCTGCTAAGCCTAATCTCTGGACTTTCTCGAGAGTCCTTTTAAAATTTGGGTAATCTCCTCGATAATGAGAAGCAGCTAAAGATTGACAAAGTCGCAATTTTAATCCTGGCTTTAATTCATCAATGGTCTGGTTAGCAATATTTGAACAATAATCTTTGTCTATATCGCGCGAAAATATTTCATTTTTCGTCAACGACACCCCTTCATTATGCTCATGGAGCGTATATCGACCAAGATTCTTACAGAGAGCAACATCATCAAAAGATTTAACTCGTTGAGCATAGCTACAACCGCTAAATACAACAATGAAAACGAAGTAACATAAGTATTTCATTAGTTAATACTCCTTTATTGGAATAGACGATTTAAAGCACACTTTTGCTACTAATGTAAAACAAATTCTTCAGGTAAGTTCTAGTAGCAGCTTGCCAATAAGAAGCCCTAAAGCTAATATTGGATATTAGAGAGGGAATAGAGAGGAAGGGGAAATATTGCAGATTGAAGAATTATTTATTCTACTTCATTATCTTTTTTAGGTTTAATAAAAACTATATCTCCTATTTGAATTATGTTCTCAGTTTCTTTAATACCAATATCCCCCGTTTCAACCACCTGTTTAACCATTTCAGACTTCATGGATCGCAGTTGCTTAGAACCTAGTTTATATTGTTGTTTTAAACTTCGCCAATAGTTATCAGGCCGACCAACCTGTTTAAAATCATGTCCACACTTTGAACAGGTCACGAAGTAATTAATTTTTCCGTTAATACGTATTTTTTTTTGAATGTCCTTTAAAGAAAATTCCTTACAGTTCGGACAACTAAGACTAATACGCTTATACATTCCAAGAGGGATGATTTCTACTTTTTTACTAAACATACTATTTGACTACTTATAAAGATGTTACCTGGATGTGTGTAGCACGCTTTGTCCGAGGACTTTTTTTCTTAATTACAATAGTGACGTCTCTATCTAGAGCATTAAGGATATAAAATAGCCTTTCAACTGAAAAGCGGTACAATTCCCCACGTATTAAATTAGAAACCTGTGGTTGTGTTATGCCAAGAAGTTTCGCAGTATCTTTTTGTTT
>Ga0224514_10000313_pt1 | contig 14568 bp, 8 predicted proteins | sample SF_May12_sed_USG_3_FD_169107 | JGI IMG/M metagenome (GOLD analysis project Ga0224514, IMG submission 169107) | Sediment microbial communities from San Francisco Bay, California, United States - SF_May12_sed_USGS_24 | ecosystem: Environmental > Aquatic > Marine > Sediment | place: USA: California... | reverse complement strand
ACTATGAAGAGGACGCCTTTGTCATTATCGATTTCGGCGGCAACGACATCTATGAGAATAACGGGGGCGCCTCAACAGCAGAGTTCCCCATCAGTATCGTCATCGATCTCGCCGGCAACGACACCTATGTCGCCGGAAGGGATATATCCCAGGGTACCGGTTTTGCGGGCATCGGGATTCTCGCTGATAGAGGGGGCAATGACACCTATATCGCTGAATTCTTTACACAGGGAGCGGGGATATTCGGCGGGGGCATGCTCATTGATAGGGGGGGCGACGATATATACCGTTCCGATTCTTACGGGAACGGCGCGGCAATTTTCGGCATTGGTATACTCATCGACGACAGGGGCAACGACCGGTACGAAGCTTCTCAGTCCTCCCAGGGCTTTGCGTCTACCAAAGGTCTCGGCGCCCTTATCGATAAGGCGGGCCACGACTCCTATTACGCCGGAGGCAAGTATCCCGACCATCGGAACCCGGAGCACGCAACGGGAAGTCTCTCGCAGGGCTTCTCTATCGGCATGCGCCCCTACAAATCACCGGTAGGGGCCTCGGGGGGGATAGGGCTCCTGATCGACGAAGGGGGCGACGACCGATACAGCGCCGACTACTTCGCCCAGGGTTCGAGCTACTGGTACTCCCTCGGCCTGCTTCACGACCTTACGGGTGACGATACCTACATAGGGGGAAGGTACGCCCAGGGGGCGGGCATTCATGTATCTTTTGGGGCCCTCATTGACGAAAGGGGCAATGACTCATACGCTGTTACATACGGTGTATCCCAGGGAGTCGGACACGACTTCGGCGTAGGGGTGGTGGCGGACTTTTCCGGTCACGACCGGTACAAAGGGGGGGTGCTCTCACAGGGCGCCTCTACCTGCGGCAGCTTAGGTATCCTCTACGACCGCCACGGAGAGAATAGTCTCTTCCGGAGCACGAGAGAAAATGGGCTGAAACAAAACGGAGAGGATTGTGAGAACAAGGGGTTCGGAATAGTACTGGGTACGAACGGTTACCACCTTACCTCGACCGATGAATCCTCCCCGCTAAAGTAAAGGGGGGGAGGAAGTCCGGCCTTGACCACCCTTCTTACGGGGTGGTCTTTTCTTCGGGGGCCTTTTCTTCGGGGGCCTTTTCGGCAGGCGCCGTCACTCCGGGGATAATCTCCGGTGGGACAATCGGCTTGGAATGGCAAGTGAAACAGCTCTCCAGAGGAAAGGCAACCTTGCCGTGACAGACGCCGCAATACTCTCCGGAAATGATCTTGAGCATGCTCATCTCCGGATTCCCGCCCGCTTTCATGTTAAAAACTTTCGGATGACAGCTTCCACAGTGGAGCCACTTCGTATGGGCCTTGTGGGGATAGATAACGGCGGGGGGGTGGGGGAGAAACTTCGTTACCGGCATCTCTATATCCTTGTCAAATACAAACATCTCCTCATCGCCGGCAATAGAGGCCTTCGGGGCGATTTTCCCCTCATCGATGGCCTGTACCCAATTCACCAGATTTCCAAACTCATTTTTCGGGAGGCCTTTGAGGGCCTCCTTGATGTCGCTGTTTTCCGGTACCGTCTCGCCCAGTGAGTGGCACCGGTTGCAGGTCACGGGGGCAAAAGCGACCTCTCCGTTATGGCATCTGCCACAATACTTGCCTGCGAAAATATCGGCCATCCTTATTGTCGTCGCTCCCGCCTTCATCGGAAAACCGATATCGTTATGGCAGACCTTGCAGGTAAATTTGGTCCTGTGAAGCCAGTGAGGAAAAACGACGGCCGGCATGGTCCTCTCTCCTCCCGAATAGTGATCCAGAACAATGCTCCCGTACACCTCCGGTGATTTTATCCCCTCGTAGAAAGGACTGTACTCTTTGACGTTCTGCGCTTCGGCTCCGCCGGCTCCAGATAGAAGCAATACAGCCGTGAACAGGACGGAACGGACCAGGAACTTCATGACAAGTTTTTTTCTCCTCAACTATCAACCTCCGATTTCAATTCATTAAGAACTTTTATACCAGAATTAAATTGTCACAATCAATAACTATTTTTCCTGGCGGGCAGCAGGTCCCGGTTTTGTGCCGCAACTAGTGGACATGGCATGCTATGCAGATATCCTTATATTCTATCCACAGCATCTTATCCATCCCCACTGTATTGTGGTAGTCGTGGCACGTATAACACACCATATCATCATCGACGGAGAGCGGAAAACCTTCAGGTATCAGTACCTTACGAGACGCCTGGACCTTTATCGGATGCCGGTAGACCGGGTGGTTCGCGACGTTTCCCGGATGGCACTTCACACATGTCGTCACCGGATCATGGTGTAGTTTCGGCACCTCCGCGGTATGGCACCGGGCGCACGACTTCTTGTCTTTGAAATCGTGGGGATTCATGACCTTGAGTTCTTCGCGTCCGAATGATGACGCGGCAAGAAGAGAGGTCAATGTAAAAGCGACCGCGGAGAGGAGCAATTTGTTTTTTTGTATTCGCAAGACGTTATAGGGACCTTTTCAATTGTACTGTTATGGCAGGTAATCACCACCGGTGTAGTTCGATGTCGGTCCCGTCGCGGGCTGTGGGGCGACATAGGGATAGTTACACACCTCATCCACTGCGACATCCGCCTTGAACCACAACTGAACACCCGTTGCCAGCGTCGCGGCAGTATGGCCGGTAACGCATGCGCCGTTCATCATCCTCTTGCTCAACTCCGTTGTCCCGCCGCCCGGCCCCAGGCCCGTGGCGCTGCCGTGGACTCCGTCTACCACATTATAAGCGTTCTGAACCTTTATACCGCCACCATGGCAGGAAAGACAGAGGATACCCCACTTGTTCGAGGTGTTCCCCGTCGTAAGGCCCGTCGAGTCGTAGAAGGGTGAGGTGCAGCCGTTGCTACCAGTCGGGAGGTCCGGCGGGTGGGACACCCGGGAGTAGTTCGCGAAGGGATAGAGGGTGCTGAAGGTATCGATCGTCGGATCACACTCATCGCCGTAGACGTCCCGTCGATGGCAGTTATAACAAAAATTAGTCGGTGTGCTCGCCAGCCATGTTGTTTCATTGCCCTTCAGGATCCACCTGTTATTCGAGCCGTGAGGCCCTTTGGGGTCGGTACCGCTGTCGGCACCGTGACAATCAGAGCAGGTAATGGTGCTGTCATGGGCCACGCCGCCGGTCCCACAATTCCCTCCCCCGTCAAGAAAGCACTGGAAGGTCCTTGACAGCCCCGCACCCACCCAGTTGGGGTTCGCCGTCAGGAGTGGCTGATTTTTTCCCACGCTGAATACGGGATGAAAGGTGTTGTTGTCCGGATCGAAGTCTATAATCGGATCAGACTGGACTTGAGGGAAGGAACCGGAGTCGTTGGGCGTAACGTTGCTCGGAGGCATGTTACTATAGGCCCAATAAGAGTGGCATTTGATGCAGAGGTACCCCTCCACCTTGTCCGTCACAAGGGTGGTGTCGTCAAAATAGACCTTGGAGAAGGTCAATAACGCGGGGTCCGCGGGCACACCGTTCGTCAGGCGCAAAGAGTCGTCGGCGGGGCGCACTCCCCAACTGCCCCGCAGGTTTTCTCCCACAACGTTGCCGTAGGCGTTGCTCCCGCTGCTGCTGCCCACGGAGTGATTGCCCGACTTTGCCATATGCGGATTGTGACAATCCACGCATTCGGCGTGCCTCCTGTCCGGAGTAAAGGTAAGATTAGAAGCATAGTCGAATATATAGCTGAAGTCGATACCGAGTTCTCTCGTGGGTGAAGGTTCAAGCAGATCAGGACGATAGTGAAGACTGTCTTTGGCAACGGTCGGATGGGCGTAACTCCTCAAAGCGACGTCTTCAATGTTTTTCGTCGCGACATTCCCGTTATGGCATACAAGGCACGTCCCTTCTTCCCTGCCCGTATTGCCCTGGTCCTTGGTGAGCGCCTTGCCGGGCAGGCCTCCGTGAGACCTGTGACAGCTGAAGCAGCCGTGTGTCGCCGGGGTGTCGTCACTGTAATCGTTGTCGCGCAACACGCCGAGATCGAGATGCCACGGGTTGGGCGAAGTACCGTTCCAGACGGCCGCCGAGGTCTGGTGAATGGCGCCTGTCCATTTATACTTGTTGTGGCACTCCGCGCAGATCGGAGAACCGACACCGTAGTCCAGCACAAGGAACTTGGAGTACGGATTTTTGTGAGGATCATGGCATGAGGTACATTGGACCCTGTCCGCGCTATCGAGGGAGGTCCAGTACAAACTACCCACGGAATTAATTTCAACGGGGTTCAACTCAAGAGAACCCGTTCCACCAATGGGCTCGGTATAGAGAAAAGATATCGGATGGTCGTCGCTCAAGTCGGTGTGCAGGTTCGAAGGGGAGGTGGAAAGGAGCGTTCCCACGGGGGCTATGGTACGGACACCGGACATTTCAATCGTGCCCGCCATACGCGCGCCGGGAGCGTTTAAAAGGCTGCCTATCGCTATGGTCCCGTCGTGGCAGGAGAGGCACAGCTTCGAACCTCCATTGGGCTGTCCAAGCGTGGCAGTCACCGTTCCGAAGCGCTCATAGATGGTATAGGTCGCGCCTGAATCCTCTTTGTTCCACAGAGCGCCGGTGGGGCTCGAGTTATGGGGGGTATGGCAGAAAACGCACACCTGGGTCGTCCCCTTGATAGTCGCCTTCACCTCACCGGGGCCGTACATCGAAAGGTTATGCTTCGTGCCGGTCACCCCCGGCACACCGGGATCAAAAACGGTCCCCACACCCTCTGCGGGAGGGGCAGTAAAAGAGAATAGCGCCACTCCAAGCACTATGAAAAGCAAAGAGACCTTACGGAGTATCGATTTCACCGAGGTTATTTTATTCATCTCTTCCGTCCCTAGCCGTCCTTTGGCCCGCCACCGAGGTACTTGAAAACCTGTACTCTTCTATTATAGGCGTCGGCCACGTAAATATTATCGTCACCATCAACAAAGAGGCCTCCGGGCAACCAGAAACTTCCTCTGTTCTGACCGGTGCCGCCGAACCCGAAGAGGTAGTTCCCCTCACGGTCGAAAATCTGGATAACGTCGAAAAGAGCGTCAACAACGTAAATGTTGCCCTCCCCGTCGACTCCGATACCTTTCGGACGGGCAAAATCTCCCGAGCCATCCCCATGATTACCGAAAAGGGTGAGAAATTTTCCCCTCTTATCAAACACCTGGACCCTGAAATTCATGGAGTCCGTAACATAGATTGCTCCCTCCCGGTCCACGAAAACATCTGTCGGATAGTTGAACTTCCCCTTCCCCAGCCCCCGGCGGCCAATGGTAAAGATATGTTTGCCTTCAGTGTTGAATGCTTTGACATTGTGGTCCCACGTATCAACAACGTAGAGCACCCCCTCCGCCCTGTTCATGGCGAGCCCCGTCGGCCTCTTGAGTTCCCCCTCCAGCAGAGCCTTACGCTTCCCCTTGCTGTTCAGCTTAAATACCTTTTTCAATTCCGAGTCGGACACATAAATATTATCGTCTCCGTCGGTGGCCACGCCGACGGGAGAGACAAAGCGCGTTCTTCCGGCCTTCTCAATCAAGGAGTACTTCTTTTCTTCTTTATCGAAAATATGTACACGCTTAAGGGCCGTATCGGCAATAATAATCCTCCCCGTGCCGTCAACGGTCACCCCGTAGGGTTTTACAATCCTCTCTTCTTTCTCTCCAAAGATAAGGGCCGCTAACTTTTTGAAAAAACCTTTCTTCCCCTTGACATCCGAAGGTGACGAGATAACCTGGCTGAACTCTATTCTCGGCTCTGCCGGGGGCAACGGCCACACCAGTGGCGTCGTCGAAAGCTCCTCGCGATCTTCGGTGGCAGGAGTGGCGGTACAGCCGGTCAGGACGACCACTCCACAGAGGAGCAGGAGAGAGAAAAGAGGCATAAAGCGGCGTAACCGGATGGTTGCTCCTCTTTCCCCCCCTCCTCTTTTTGCCTTTACATCATACATTGTAAAAGTGCGCGCCTTTTTTATCTTCGGTGGCAGAAGGTACATATGGGACCGCCGGCTGAGCGGAGACGACGATCGTAGTCGGCACCGTAGTCAGCTTTCCCGATCAGCAGGCCCCTCTCGTGGGGATTGTGGCAGGTGGCACAGAATATCTTGCCCGTTACAGGTTCCATGGGAAGGTAAATTTTATACTGGTCGAGGCTGATCTCTATATTTTTCGCTATATACTCAGGCGGTTTTACCCAGTGAATGGGAGCAGTCGTAAGTCCTCTTAACTGACCGGCCCATCCGCCGCCGGGGTGCATCCTCTGCGGGTGGCACCTGAAGCACATCTGCTTCATATCATCGGAAAAACGGAGCTTCACATCCTCTATTGACTTCGCCTTCTCTATATCGGGAGTTTCGAGGTGGCAAATCATGCATTTTTTCCAGAGGATGTTCCCTTCATCACTTATCTGCTCATGGGGATTTATCAGAGAGGTAAGCGCCTTGCTCCTGTCATACTCTTCGGCAAACGCACAAGAGAGGGATAAAATAAAGAGGGGTATCAAATAGAGTGAAATTTTCTTTGCCATTGTTATCCTATCGTCTCTGTTGCCCATGTACCGTACCTGCCGGCGTTACGCCGCACCGCGCGCTCGATGTTACCTTTCCTAGCGACCAAAGGCGTATATGGAGCCGTCCTTGGACGCGACATATACCATATCTCCGGTGAGGGCCGGTGACGAATGTACCCCCCCCCTCGTCTTGTAGCTCCACAGTTTCCTGGCTTTCCCGCGCCCCAGCTCTATCGCGTAGAGCTTGTGGTCCTCACAGCCGATATAGGCAACGCCATTGCCGGAGACCGCCATGGTGGAATTTACCTCATCGGGAAAGTTGAAGTATACTTTTTCAGAGCCGTTTTTCAGGTTAAACCCCTTGAGAACGCCGTTTTTCAAGGCAATATAGAGGATCCCCCTGTAGACTACCGGAGATGAGTAGGCCCACCCTCCCAGAGGTTTAATGAAAACCGCTCTTCCTGTCGAGGTATCAACCCCGTAGACGGTACGGTCATTGGAGGTAAAGTAGAGCACTCCGTTATGGAGCGTCGGCGATGCATAAATCGCCGACAGGGTTACATAGGCCCACTCCCGCGCTCTGTTTTCACCGTTGAAAGCATAGAACCTCGTCGTCTTCCCCCCCTGAAAAACAATGCCGTCAACCCCCTGCCGCCTTACGTTAAAGGACTCGAAGTTCGTGTCACCACCCTCCGCGTCAACGACATCTCCCACCGCGCTGTTGGTAACGGTAAGAACCCTCCCCGAGACAGAGACGGAAAACTCTTCATGATCGTTAAGCACTGCCGCCGTGGCAGTCGCGACGGAAGACGCCGACGCGCCGCCGGTGATGGCGACTTCAATTCCTATCCTGCCGACAGGAGACGGGTCCGTGCCGCTACTATCCGAATTATACCAGACATAGTAGTCTTCGTTGAGTGTGTTGAGAGTAAAGTGTTTGCCCTTAAGACTACCACTACCGTCGCCGGCCGTTATTATTTCTGTCACCTCTTTTACACCGCTCTGGTAGGCCGGAGAGGAATAAAAGCCGCTGTATTTGTAGTCCTTTACGTTAACTCTCCAGATGAGCTTGCCACTCTTCCCGTTCAGCGCGTAGATACGGAGGTCGTTTGAGGCGAAAAACACCTTCCCATCACCCACGACGGGCGAAGTCAAGACTCTGCCTTCTGTCTTGTACTGCCAGGCGACTGTGCCGTCTTTCAGGTCAAGAGCGTAGACGACACCGTCTTTCGACCCGAAGATTACACGATCATTATAGACCGCGGGTGTGGAGAGAATCTCCCCCCCCGTCTTAAAGCGCCATAGCAACTTTCCCGAACCTGCGTCAAGAGCATACAGGTGGGTATCATAGGAGCCGACAAAAAGCCTGCCGCCATACACGACAGGAGAAGAAAAGATAGAGTCATCCGTCGCGAACTCCCACTTGACCTTGAGAGGAGGCCGAGGCGCTTCTCCGCGAGAGGAGTGGCTCCGATCTTTCATAAACATGGGCCAGTCGTCGGCTGCGACGTTACCCGGCACGAGGAGGCAGAGGAGCAGGAGAAGCGCTCCCGGTAAGAAGAAAGTCCGCCGATAACGCCGGTCCCTGTTCGACCTGTCTCTCTTTTCCCGCCTCTCCATCATGCCTTTCAGTTCCACCTCTTCCTCTCTTGATCCTTACGCTCTGGGAAAGCCATTAGCCGCTGCCGGCCGCTTCTCCGCTCACGCAATTGTTATCGTCATTTATCTTAGCTGCTTTTCTCCGTGCCGCAACTTTTTCGGCCTCTATTTAACTCCAGCACCGCCTTTTTGTCAACAACATTATACACCGCAACTGGCCCGGGGAGGGCATCCCGGCCGGTGTGCTGAGCGTGGAGAAGAGACGCTCTCCATGGCCCCACCCCCATGCGATTGCCCCTTCCAGCGGTGCTATTGAGCGTTTCCGCCTCTTCATACCGGTGCTTTCCTTCTCTCCAGACTATCCTTTCCGGCACAGGACAAAAGGTTAAGATAGTATTAAAATGCCCTAATGAAACCGCGGTGAATTCTCACCAGTAATCTCTTTTCTATAACCGTATCGTCAAAATGTGAAAAGTACTCCGCTTCGCGGGTAAATTTCATGTCAATGAACCAGCTCCGCAGCCTGTACGAAAGCTGCCCCTCAAAGATATCTCTCTTCCGCAGTTCGTCATCCAGTCTCTCTTCCTCACGCCTGAATTCGGCATCAGCGATCAGGTAGCGGCTCAACTGTTTTCCGTACAACCCCCGGTAGGTCTTTCGCGAAAAACTCCTTGTAGCGGAAATAAAGTCCGTGCCCGAAGGCACCATATGAGGCGACAACTGGTCAGAGTCCACCGCGTAATAGTCAAAGGAGAGCCTCAGGTTGCCATCCCACACATACTTTTGATGCAGAACATTCGCCCGCGTCGTCACCGCGCTGTATTCGCCGGAGAGGGGCCTCGAGACGTCGTAATAGACCCTCTCGGCTTTTGCTCTGGTATTTCTCATGAAAGTTGTCTGCAGAACGGTCGTATTCTTTTCACTCTGCTCTTCATCAAGGTTATTGAAGCTGTCGAGCTCCTTCTTGACGTAGACATTACTCACGTGGATATACCTGATATTCTTGCTGGACGCCGAAACACTCAACACCTTGTGGGTAGAGTCGGTCTCGCCGTGATGACTCATGTAATCGGAGGTGCTGTAGCTCGCCGACAGGACGACATACCGCAGGTCCAGGGGACTCCTCAGCGAACCGCTGACCGTTTGCACCCACCCGTCCCCGTCCGCCTCCGGTTCTCTATACTCTACAAAATAACCACCGCTGTATGATAAGGTAATATCGAGCCTCCTGAAGAACTTCCTCCTGTAGATTAAACCTGCCTGGGCTTCGAGCCGCTCTCTGCTTGTCCTTTCCGATATCTCGTCTCCCGTGAAACCGACGGGCTGCTCGACCTTCTGGAAGCGGACCAACCCCGTTGTAGAGAGGTGGTTGGTCACCCTGTACTCCATACGGGCGTATGTTTCCGCGTTCGTTCTCTCCCGTAAGAGGTTGGCGTACTCCGTTTTCTGCGCGCCGACAGAGGCGAGACCGGTAAGGTGGAGCCTCTCCGACGCGTTATAGTCTATATTCCCGACCAACTCGTACCTCTGGTTCTCGTTAACGTTCGACAGCGATTCCGTTGAGGTATCCGTCATGAAGGCGTGGCCCGTTGCCTTGAAATCGTAGGAGGGGGTAAAGGTGAAGTTGCCCCTGTAGTTATGGAGCGTCGTCGAATCCAGCGTAGTCTTTCCGTTTCGCTCAAGCTCCCTGTCGGTATTTGTAAAGACATAGTGGTGATGCTGTTCAAATACGTTGTTAATACCGGAATCCAGCTCAAAATTCACCCCCATTCCGTTGTTTTTTTCGCTCCTCCCCTCATCCCAGTCATTTGTTATAAACTGGGTGGCCCCTGTCCGTAACTTTGTATCCGTACTTAAGGTAGCCATGCTGCTGAGAGTAAATACGCTGGAATCGTCTCCATTCACCCGCTCATGAAAGTGATCATTTAACTCCTGCTTGTTAAAGCTGTAGCTGAGAAGGTTTTTCGTCCTCCCCAGGCGCAACCTCTTGCTGAGATTCGTACCGTATCTCAACTGCTCCCGGTCAGTTGAAGTGCCGGTACTCCATGTCTGCTTGAGATGCATTCCCACGTAGGGTAGCCGCCTGAACCTCAGGAGCCAGTCGAAAGAGTAACCATACGTGTTAACAACAGCTCTGTCCGTGGGACCTGTTGTCGTGGTCTCAATCACCTTCCGGTCGGCAAAAAAGGATACGGGCAGGAGTGATTTCGGCAGGAGGGTGGATGAAAAACCGTAGTGCAATTCATTTCTGTCCCTGGGCTGGTCCCCCTCTCTGCTGTCGTCGAAATAGAGGACAAACATATCGTAAATAAGGAACCGCGGGTCCCATATATTACTTCTGAAATTCAGGCTATAGAGCTGTCCGAAACGGTCATACTCTCTGTCCTGACCGTAGCCCGTCTCGGTATATTTTTCATATTCAAAATCAACACTCCCCCGGAGAGTACTGAAATCATAAGGATCAAAGTGGCTGGGAAGCGTCTCGGCACCCGCGGGTGAAACGAAGAAGCAGAAAATCAGCAGGACAGACCACTTGATCCACCTCTGCGCCGGCATTTGGCATTGTCTTCGCATTATAAGAGTATCCCTGAAGAGTCCATCTATTGCCCGTAACCCCCCATCTTACAAGCTCGCTACCCCCTTCGCACCATAAGGCTCACCTCCGGTATAAACCGGGGAAAAAGCCTCACGTGAACATGGACGAAATGAGCGCACACTACTACTCCCTGATTATACAACACCTTGGTAATATCTCTATGAATTAAGTATTAAAGCTTTTTAACCATGGAGCACTCCGGGCGTTTCCCATTGGCGCCCACCTGGCTATTAGTCGTAACTACTTGTTATCAGTAACTTTTTTACCGCCAAGAAGCGCTCTTGAAAGATTCTCTCGCGCCTTTTGATAATCAGGCATAATCCTCAGCGCCTCTTGGAAGGCATCGACCGCTTTGTCATACGACTTTTCTTTAAAGTGAAGTTCTCCGATGTTATTATACATATCCGCTCTATCGGGAGCCACTCTCAGCACTTCACGATACTCTGCTACCGCTTTACTTGCCAGCCCCAGTTGTTGATAAACGCGACCAAGGCTCATATGGGCGCCAACATGATCCGGGTCGAGTGCGATAGTTTGCTGGAACTGGGCGAGAGCCTTATCATAGTGGCCGCTATAGGCATAAGCAAGGCCAAGGTTGTAGCGTGCCTTCAGATAATGTTGACGCAGCTTTATTGCCTCCTCATACTCCCCGATGGCTTCCTCAAGCAGGCCGGAATCATAGTAGGCAAGGCCGAGATTGTAGTGGGCGAGAGAGACGGAAGGATATTTCTTGACGACATCGGACCAGAGGACCTTACTGTTCTGCCATACCTTGTTTCTCTGGTAGGTCATGGAGGAGAAGAGAAGCACCACAATGCCAACAGTGACGACCGATGCCACTTTAAAGTAGTGACGGGAGGCACCTTCCATGCTGTACAGTTTATCAATAAAGAAACCGGCGATAAAAAAGAGACCGATAGAAGAGTGGTACATATAGCGGTCGGACATGATGGCGCCACCCGAGGCGAAGGGAACAAGCTTAACGACAGGAAGAATGGCGACAAGGAAAAAGAGGAATCCAAAAATAATCGTTCGATTATACTTTCTAGTCCAGAGCAGGAGGGCGATCATTATACACAGTATCACGAGGGGGAGAAAGAAGTCGGGCAGAAAAAGAGAAACCTCCTTCGGGGCGGGATAGAGGGCCGATAACTCTGTCGGCCAGACGGTATGTTTAATGTAGAGAACAATATTTCTACAGGCGATGAGAAAGTTCTTGAAGGGTGACGCCAGCTTCGCGTGGTCTAATTGTCCGGTCTGCTCGTGCATAAAAAGGGTATCGGCGGCGTAGAGAGCGCTGATCAAAAAGAAAGGTACCTTCTCCAATAACGCCCTTTTGTCGATTTTTCTATGTATATAGTAGTCGTAAAGGAGGAGAGTGAGAGGAAATATGACCGCTACCGCTTTGGATAAAAGGGCAAGAACAAAGGCAATAAGGGACATACCAAAGTACACCCTCCCCTTCCCTTTCATAGAGAACAGGTAGTAAATACTTGCCTGGAGGAAGAAGAAGGTGGCTAGGAGCCCTTTCCTTTCCGATATCCATGCGACAGACTCTACCTGGAGGGGGTGTATCCCGAAAAGGAGCGTAACAACAAGAGCAATTACTGCATTTCTGGAAAGGATGGAGACAAACCAGTAGACCAGGACGGTATTCATAAGGTGCAGCAGCAGGTTGTCGAGATGGTAGAAAAAGGGATCAAGTTGGAAGAACTTATATTCAAGGGAGTAGGAGATGAGAACAAGGGGGTGTAAGTAATCCTCTTTATAAAAAGTGGTAAAGATAATTTTTATATTTTCCCAGGAGAGGTCCTTTATGAGCTGGTTTTCCGTTACAAAGAGGTTATCGTCCCAGTTGGTAAAGTCCGCGCCCAGCACATTATAAAAAGCAACCGCAGTTATAGCCAGAACGAACAAGAGGGAAAGAGCGGCCTGCCACCTCTTCTGACGCATAAGAGGATAAAGTGAGTCCCCTATTTTCCTGTATCCATCCATAGTCTCTACCACTCCCCCCAAGGGGTCGTGTCTCTCCTGTTCAGATGTCTGACCTTTGCAAGGTTCTCCTTCGCGTCACGATAGCCGGGATCTACTCTCAGAGCTTCGTTAAAGGAGTGAATCGCCCGGTCAATCACATTCAGTCGGGCGTAAACAATGCCAAGGTCGTTAAAGACATCGGCTCTCATCGGGTCCAATGCTATCACTCGCTCATACTCCTCGACTGCCTTTCGCCACATGCCCCTCTCCTGATAGAGAGCGCCAAGTGCCCGGCGGGCGGCTATATAGTCCGGCCTCTCCCCGACAACCCCCTCCAGGAGGCCCGCCGCATCATCCACCCTCCCCATACGGGCATAGGCGAGACCGAGATTATAGCGAACCTCCGTCAAGGCGGGTCGTAACTTTAACGCGGCGCGGTACGCCGCGATAGCGTCAACATGTTGGCCTCGATCAGAAAAGATATTACCAAGGTTGTTGTAGGCGTCTATGAAACCGGGATCAAGGCGCAACACCCTTCTATACTCCCCTATGGCTGCGTCAACTCGTCCAAGCCTCTCAAAGGCGGCCCCGAGGTTGTGATGCGCCTCAACGTAGTCCGGCTCCAGGCCGATAGCCGTCTCGTACTCTGCAACAGCTTCACGATAACGCCCCTCATCGAAGTATGCCAGCCCGAGATTATAACGGGCGTCTTCACTGTCGGGCGATTTCGACACCGCATCGGACCACAGGAGCCTGTCACTTCTCCACACCTTATTCCTTTCAAAAGTCGCCACGGTCAGCGCCGTCAGAATAAGGAGAGAAACGATGACAAGTGCCTTCCGGGCCGTCCCCTGCGAAGGAGCGCCGCGACGGTTCGCCACGAACCGTGAGACAAGCGCTCCGCAGGCTATGCAGAGCCCCACAAGCGGCAGATAGCTCCGGTGCTCGTTATAGATGAGGTTCAGGGGCAGCACGGTCTCGGGGAGTATGGCTATAAAAAACCATATTATGCCGAAGGTTGCAACTTTTTCACGCTTTTTGAGGTATAACGCGGCGGCAATGAGCAGCGCCACGACGCAGAGGGAGAGGAGGAGACGCCCTTCGGTTACGGCACGAACGGGGTCTATCCCCCGGTCGATGGAGAGACCGGAGGGATAGATGAAGTGCTTCAGGTAGATGGTCATGACCTTTATCTGGGTCAGAATATTGATGGAGAGGTTCCGCGCCATGCCGACGCTGGCTCCGTCACCCCAGAGGGCGTTCCACGAGAGGTGGATGACGGCTTTGCCGAGGAGGAGTTTTCGTATGAGCAGGTAGGCAACGACGGGGCTCCAGAAGAGGGTCTGGTAGGTGATGAAGTTGCGGCCGTACGCTTTGAGGCCCTTGCCCCGGTAGTGGTAGAGGTATTCGTAGAGGAGTATTATCAGGGGGAGGGTGATGCCGATCTCTTTGCTCAGTAGGGAGCAGCCGTAGCTCACCAGGGCGATTCCGTAGTAGATGATAAAACGGGTTCTGTCGTCGCTTCGACGGGCTTTAAGGTAGCTGTAGAAGGCGATGAGGTAGAAGCAGGTGACGAGAAGGACGGAGCGGCTCGATATGTAGTTGACGGCCTGGCTGTTGAGGGTGTGAACGCCGAAGAGAAGGCCCGCGAAGAGCGCGGGCGCTAATTGATACCAGGGTGATCCGATGCCTTCTCCGGCCTCTTCGTCTTCTCCACTCTCCCGTCCCACGCGGAGGAGAAGGGCGGCGATGAGGAAGACCAAGACGGCGTTCAGGCCGTGGATGCCGTTATTGACCAGGTGGTAGCCGAAGACGTTCAGGCCCCCGAAACGGTGGTTTAACGCGTAGGTCACCATCAGCACGGGGCGGTACATGACC
>Ga0224514_10000310_pt1 | contig 14663 bp, 2 predicted proteins | sample SF_May12_sed_USG_3_FD_169107 | JGI IMG/M metagenome (GOLD analysis project Ga0224514, IMG submission 169107) | Sediment microbial communities from San Francisco Bay, California, United States - SF_May12_sed_USGS_24 | ecosystem: Environmental > Aquatic > Marine > Sediment | place: USA: California... | reverse complement strand
CCGATGAAGCGCCCGATCAGAACGGAACCTGGATAAAGGTCGATTCCTTCGTTTACGAGCAGGTGGAAGGGGGCCGCATGAAGGGGAACATTCAACCCAAACATAACATGTTCTACGGCCGTTATTACCGTGTTGTCGCCACAGCGGGCATTCTCGACAGTGAAGACGAACCGCTTGTGGAAGAAGGCAATATAGCCACCTTCCGCACGAAAGATCCCCATATTTACGATATGGAGGGCGATTCCTTCACCGGCGGGCGCGACATTGCCCTTATGGCAAGGTGTCCTATTTCACCACCTCATAGACAGTTAAAAAAGATGAGAATAGTGATTTGAGTTGATTCAAAAAGTAGAGGAAAGTATTTTATTGGGTGATGGAAAAGCGGGGGAAGTGAATTAAATGGAAGTGGGGGGATAAAAAGTCCTGTTTTGGGTGTTTTCAAGGCGCACCTGTCCCACAAGGTTTTATTGTCCTTTTAAAAATATCAGGCTGCTTCTTTATATTGATACGCTTTTAAGTGGCTGTTGCCAAAGTGGAGTTCTTCAATGGGCGCACGAATTCGCTTGGCATGTTTGGGGGGCTTTTGTATCGGTTTGTTGTAATAGAGGTTATCCGGTGTTTGCCCGTTAATGGCCTGATGCAAACGGTACTGATTGTAGTAAAGCAGGTAGTCTGCAAGAAGTTTATCAACCTGCCTTTTATTCCTTAAAAAGAAAAAGCACATAAATTCATATTTCAGGGATTGAAAGAAGCGCTCAATCTTTCCGTTGGTTTGAGGATGACGCACAGAAGTTCTGATGTGTTTTATCCCTTGCCCTTGAAGGCAGGCTTTGAAAGCGTTGGATGTAAATTGTGAACCGTTGTCGGTAATGATTCGATTGGGTGTGCCGTGCTTTTCAAAAAGAGCTTTACATTCATCAATTACCCAATTTGAAGCAGGGTGAAAAGTTGTAGAAAGAGAAAAGACTTTTCTTGAATAGTGATCAATAACCCCAAGGATATAAACGGGAAATATCCCAAATAAATGCAAGGTAGTCAAATCAAGTGACCACATGGAATTTGGTTTTGATGCTGTGATTATGAGGAATGGTTTTTCTTCCTTTGGAGGCTTTGTCTCTTTATCCGGATATCTTTCCGGCTTGAGCAGAATCCTTCTTACCGTTGATGGAGAAATAAAAATGTGAAGACTCCACATATGGATGGCAATGCGCAGATAGCCCCAGGCGGAATTATTCCCTTTCATTATTTTAATCAACGCCACAATCTCAGGTCGCGTTTTGTACGGTGAAGAATGAGGTTTGGAGGATTTTGGTATAAGGTTGAAAATATTCTCTTTTGCTTTTTTGATGCAGGAGTAAAGGGTGGAAGGAGCTAAAGGAAGATAGCGGCGTATTTTCCTTTGAGGTATTTTGAATTTGAGGGCAAAAAAGATGAACCTGCATCTGGTCATAAAAGAAGGCTTGATTTTCTGCCGCCTGATTTGCTGTCTCATGATAGCGTTTGCCGCTTTGAGCTTTTGAATTTCCTGCTGTAAATATTGCATTTGCAAATCAGAAGAAAGAAAGAGAAAGGAAAAGGGTTGCAGTTTACAGAAAAAAAGAAAAAAGTGTCCCAGGATTTTGCCGGTCAAAGTGATCATGAATGCCCTCCGCTACGAATTGGCAAAAGGCCGTCAAATTAACACAGGGAAGGATTTAAACCAATAAACCAAACTATCAAAATTACCATCCCTAAATTTTTTATTTCTATTTGGGATGCATGAAATATTTGTGAGCAATTCGCTTCAAATGCAGGAATCGTAATTACCCCTTACTAACGATCTTTTGCTTTTGCTCTTTTACCGACCGCTGGCTGTACTTGGTAATGATCCTTTCCGTCATGACTATTACCCTGTATTGGGTGCAAAGACGATCATTATTCGCGGCTAGAAAGAGGGTAACGCTTACTTTGATGAAAAAGAAAAGGCAAAAAAAGCGACCCGGGATTTTACCCATTAAAATTATGAATGAGAACCTCCACTGAAAATTGACAAAAGGTTGTCAAAATAGTATAAACATGTATCTAAAAAATGTAGCACTATTGTCAACAGCCTTTCCATGCCCTGGCAGATGATTTCCTTTGTTTTATTGCTTATTTCCAGAAAATACATTATCTGGAAAGGCGGACTAAAGAAAGTCGATATTTATATCGATTTTCTTTATCGGTTTGGCTGAATTCGTTTGTAATATGCTGAAATATAAGCTTTATTTCTGTGTTTGGTTTTTTTTACACTTTAATGTTTCCTCATCGATATTTCTGTGAAGTCATTAAAAATAGTTAAACAAATCAGGTCTTTGCTACATGTGGTACAAATATTGCTAAAATAGATCTGCCTGGAGGCGCTTTTTATTAGAACCCCTGTTATGAAAGCATGCACCTGTATCCGGCAGATTGAGAGGCGGGAAATTAATAAAAATTCCAGGTTTTACCGGCAAACGAGAGGATGATAAGTGACTGATAAAAAGATTCTCATGAATAAGTTAATGAAAATAACCATGCTTGCCTTTCTGGCTCTTGGCCTTGCGCGTCCGGTGAATGCAGCTAATGAATCGCTTGCTGCGATAGAGTTTAATGTTGTCGGTGTAGGTGTTGAGGCCTCTCCCGATTATCAGGCCGTGCCCAAGGGAATAAACACGCAGGTTAATACGGCCTTTGTGGCGCCTGCCTTTGAGCTGACGCCGGAAGTACTGGGACTGATGCCAAGCGACTACGAGATCAAGGCCGAACTGACGGGCCCCGGCTTTCAGACACCTCTCACATTAACAACCAAACCGGGCCGGCCCTTCGATATCCAGACCCTTACATCCATTGGAAAGTATACGCTTAGCAATATCCGCCTCGTTGACGGTACGGGGCAGGTTCTTTTTGCCGCCAACCCGCAGGCCGTTACCATTGAATCCATTGGTGATCCGCTGGTAACGCAGGTAATAACGAGGGAGTTGACTGTAGAAGAACTCATCGAAAGGGGAGTAACCTTTGACAGTTCCAACTTTACGGCCTATGAATTTACGGCGGGGATTGCGACGGAGAGTGGCCAGATTCCTATATCGCTTCCTGTGATTATACCCGAGGAGATTACGCTCCAGACCAATCCTGAAAATATCCCGGCACCGTCAAACCTGAGCATCGTGCCGCCGCCTGTCAAATACCTTGCGCCCGAACCGGAAAACAACACCATCGAGGTGCCTCGCAATATGACCGTATCCCCTTTTGTTATGGAGGTCGATGATGAGGAAGGCGTAGAGAAAATTGATCTGCCGCCTATTCCCGGTATTGTTGTCATTCCCGGAAATATCGGCTTTTTGCACCAGTATTTCAGCGCCGTTCCCATGGTGACGAATGGCGCGCCTCTTGAATCGAACCTGATTGTTAAGGATTTGACGGCTACTATCCGTTTTCCAGCCGGGGCAGACAAAACACCCGGTACGGATGATGTGCCCGGTGATGACCCTATCAGGATGGCAAAGGGGGCTGATGGATTTTTTCCGAGGACGCTCCCTGTTATGCACCCCGGCGCTGATGGAATGCAAGGTACTGATGATGACATGAGCCTTATGCATCCGGCAGAGACGGGACAGGCCGACTTTACCATCGAAGGCCTGAAAGAGGGGACGCACCGCCTCGACTTCGATATAACTGCCACACTGGAGGGTTTGCCTATGGGACCTGTCCAGATCAAGGGTAAGGCCATAGGCGCCGTGTTGGTGAGAAATCCCGACTTCACGCTCACCTTCGGTCATCCCGCCACGGTCAGAACGGGAGAGCGTTATGATCTCTATATTACAGTAACTAATACAGGCAAGACCATTGCCAACCTCGTTTCACTTCACCTTAACCCCAGGGCCCTTTCGGGTTCGGCTTTTTCAGAGGGTGAAGAACCTGATAAACTGATAGAAAGCATCCCATCAGGCGCATCGGAGACGATCAAGTACAGCCTTGTCGCCCAGCTCACGGGCGCTGTTACGGCAAATGCATTTGAATCGGAAAGCATTAGTGGGCGTTTTAATCTCCGTGCCGGTGTGAATGATGACGGCATACCGCTTTCTCCTGATTCACTTATTCTCCCCTATACGGAAGGGCTTTCCGCTGATCTTACCGATTCGGCCGTGGGATTGCTGGGGATGGCCTGGAGTGTGGCCACGGCGCCGGCAGGGGCGCTGCCGGCTGACGTGACCTATATTACGAAAAAATATGTTACCAACGGGGCTTATAACCTTTCAGAAGCGGGCTTAAGAGTGCTCATCGGTGATTCGACGGTTAAGGCCGTCGAGGATCTGGCTTTTGATTTCTTCGGGTCCGATAAGGCTGATCCCGGATTTGACGAACTTCGCCGCCGCTCCGGCCAGGGACTCAATATGAATTATGCGCTGGCCAATATTTTCAGGGATGAAGTAACGGCAACAGATGCGCTTGACTTTCAGGCCGGATTTGCTGAAAAAGTATCCTACCGGCCGGGCCATATTTCCGTCATAACGAGTGACGCGCCTGTTGGTGTGCAGCTTTCCAGCGGTGCGGGAATGCGCACAGGGGGGCTGACAGCCGATGAGAACCTGAGAGAAATTCCTTATAGTGACCAGCTTATTATGGTTCCTGCCGGAGGCAGTACGAGCCGGGGCACGCTGACACTGGTAACGAAGATCGATTCGGCCGATTACAGGGCTTATGTCAGCGCCTGGGGCGATGCCACCTTTGATATGGGCCTCGTTCTTCCCGATGGGGCAGGGACTTTAAGGCAGATAAAGTTCCCCGGCATCTTCATGCCTGCCGGGAGCAAAGGGTGGATAACGCTTCTGCCCGGCACAAACAGTGAATATACATTCAGCATAGACGAAAATAATGACGGTGTGGCAGACAGTATTATTGACGGTATTTCTCTGGCTATACCCGATTCGCCGCCATCCATCGTGGCTGCCACACAGCTCGTTTCCGATTTCGGGCCCGGTGGTGACAAGCACGGGCGAAACGTGGCAGTTCTTTTCTCGGAGAGTGTTACGAAAGAGACGGCCCAGGAGGCGTTAAACTATCTCATTGATGAAAACCTGGTCAAGCAGGTGAGCATGCAGCCAGGGGACCGCATGGTCTTTATGCTGCTTCGTGACGGGGTAGGGCCTTTTATCGCAAGGGATATTACCGTATCTAACCTGGAGGATATGGCGGGCAATATAATGACGGCGCCGGAAAGTCTCCCCATTCGGATTACCGCCGAAGGGCCTGCCGCGCTTGTTAACGGACATGTGCGCCTTGCCAACGGCGAACCAGTCGCCGGCGCTACGGTAAGGCTGATGCAGCTGGTCTGGGTTGATGACGGTTTCAGTCTGGAAGAGCGCTATGCCATTTTCAGTGAAAAGGTATCGGCAGCCGACGGCAGTTTCCAGTTTGAATATGTGCTTCAAAATAACGACCCTCGCGGCCCTTTCATGATAGAGGTTACTCATGCTGCGACGGGTGAAAGAGGCCAGTTGACACAGGGTGTTGCCTATCACGAACAGGTGCTCGATCTCAATGTATTTATGAAGGCCAGGGGAAGTGTAACGGGCGTTGTTTATGATGAGAACGGAAATCCCGTCTCCGGCGCTGATGTCGTTATTAAGACCCTCAACGACAAACGGTCTTACAAAACCCGCAGCGATGGAACGGGAGCTTTCTCTTTTTCCCGTCTCAGCGCCGGCGCTTACAGCATCAATGCTGTGAACCAGGCCCTTTTATCTCAAGGAACCGTTATGGGGATCATTGCCGACGATGGCGGGGAGTCTACGCAAGATGTAACTATTTACCGGGTTGCTGATTTTACTGCGGGAGATGTGAGCGGTAAAGTGATCGGTCATGATGGAATGCCGAGAAAAGGGATTGTTGTTGAAATCTTTGGTGAAAAGTACACTAACTGGATGTACTCCGGGGAAGACGGGAGTTTTGCCTTTACCGGCGTATATACGGGAAGCGTCACCATAAAGGCCAGTGATTACGAAACGGGAGAAAAAAGCACAGTCAGGGCAATTATCAGTGACGGCGCCACGACCTCTGCCAATATCGTTCTCACCGGCACGGGGCGCCTTAACGGCAGTGTCACCCGCACCGAGGATTCAAGCCCTCTGGAAGGTATTTATATTACAGCCCGAACAGGTGGTACCCTGAAGATGACGCAGACAGACGCATCGGGAGCGTTCAGCTTTGAAGGGCTTCCCATGGGCAATATATTCGTTGAAGCAATTGATCCTTATGATTTTAACAAACGGGTGGCGTCGGGAACGGTCAGCCTGCTGACGCCTGCAGAGGCGGCTCAAATTTATCTTTATATTCCCGGCAAGACTATGGAAAGCGCAAGTATCAGAGGGACTGTATATAAGCGCGATGGAACGCCATGGTCCTTTGCCAAGGTAAGGCATATTATCGATTCGGGGCGTTATACAGAGTACAATGCCGACGCCGCCGGTGTTTTTGAAATACTGAATTTAGGGCTTGGAAACTACCGGTTTGCCGTTGTGGGAGCTAATGGGCTCTGTAACGGGACGGTGCGCCTCTGGTACGACACACAGGTTGGAACTATTGATTTGCGGCCTTTTCCTGTGGGAACGGTTAAAGGCATTACCTATGATAATTTTGCAGATAAGACGACTACCGGTGCAGACGTTTATTTGAATTCCATGAAACCCGACGCTACAGGATGGCTTGTTTTTTCTGATAAAGCAGATCACGCAGATAGTGATCCTGTAACGGGCGCCTTTGCGTTTACCAATATCTATAAGGGTAACTTTACTGTAAAGTCTTACAATGTATTCAGACCCACTCCGGTATCTGAGAGTGGCGCCATCAGCAGCCAGGGACAGGTTGTTCACGTCGATCTGCCCCTGAAGGGTGAAGTGCAGGCAGATGGAACGGTTGTCAACCAGCCGGGGTCCGTATCGGGCCGGGTTTTCTGGCCTGACGGAAGTCCTGTCGGCGCTGATGTTGAGGTGTCTCTCTCCTGGGAAAATATAAAGGTAACAACAGGTGATAACGGCAGCTATGAGTTCCGCCCCATTATTCCCCAGGGCCGGTATGCCCTGACTGCTCTTGAGACGGTCTCCCGGCTTAAATGGCAGGGGAATGTTTATGTCCGGTCCGGTCTCGATGTGCCTGTCAACATAACCCTGCTCGGTAAGGGATCGATAAGGGTTAATGTCTTTAATGCCGATGGCAGTATTGCTCCCGGTACGGCGGTAACCATTCAAGGCGTTGATTATCCGAATGATGAAGCCGGTCTTACGGCCGATGGGAATGGTTCCGTATGGGCAGTCAATCTTACTGAAGGCAAATACAGCATTTCGGCAATGGGAGACAATGGACTCGGAGGGCGCGCCGAAGGGATCATCTCCAAAGATGGGGAAAATGTCATTGTCAATATTACTCTCGCCGCATCGGGAATAGTCAGGGGTACTTTCTATAAAGCTGACGGTTTGACTCCCATTGCGGGCGGCCAGATCAAGCTTATTCAGAATGGAAAGACCATGGCCTATGCCATGTCATCTTCAGGGCCCGATGATACAGGGCGTTTTGTTATGGAGCATATTCCAATGGGCAGCTATTCTCTTAGCGGCTTTGATCCCATCAGCGAAAGATGGGGTGGTGGAAGCGGAAGGCTGAATTTTGATGGTGACATTGCAGACTCGACGGTCCGTATTACACCCATTGGAACGGTTGAGGGCTTTGTGCTTAATTACGGCAGCACGGAAACCATTCCCAATGCCCGTGTTTCCATTAGCGCCGGGGGATACAGCTATAATTCCGTAACGGGCCCTGACGGCAGCTTTATTTTTGCCGGTGTTCCTGCCGGGTCTTTTACCATCCGGGCCACAGACCCGACGAACAAACTGGTGGGTAAAGTGACTGGAAAAATCAGTTATGAAAGTGAGGTTCTTTCTGTCCGGGTAAACATTCCGCCCACAGGTTCGATTAGCGGTACCGTTTATATGCCTGACGGGGTAACTCCTGTTTTAAATGGCAAGGTGCGTTTGTCCGGGGCAGGCGAGACAACGATAGATGGTTTGACGGGAAGCTTCTCCTATACCAATCTGCCTGCAGAGAAGACTTACACCTTGAGCGCCTATGAACTGGGAACAAACCGTAAAGCGGGTAAAAATATAAGTATCGAGAATGACGGTGATGATGTTTCCGGTGATATCATTCTCAGGGGAGTCGGTGCCGTTGAAGGGACTGTTTATGATAATGAAGGCATACTGCTTGAGGGGGCAAGTGTAAGAATTAGTGGTTCCGGAGTTTCTTATACGACTTATACCAATGTAAGCGGGCATTACAGTTTCGGGGGAATTCCTGTCGGCAACCTGAATCTCTCCGCTACTCATTCAACGCTATCTACGGGCTCATCCGCCTCGGGTACGGTCAATTCCGAAGGAGAAGTGGTTACTATTAACATGACCTTCGGCCCCATTGCCGCAGTGACGGGTATTATCCTTCTTCCTGACGGGACCACGCCTGCTGAAGGGGTGGGCGTCGTTTTTACCGGTTGCAGTAAAAACTTTACCCTGGCAACGGGCGCCGACGGCATATTTAACTTCGGAAACCTGCCTCTCCCCTGCAGTTATGAAATTTATGCGGAAAATGGTTCAGCAACGGCCATTGCCAAGTATAGTAACTCTCTTGGGGCTGGTGATAATGGAAAGGTACAGGATACGGGCGCCCTTGTTCTCAATGACAAGCCTATCAGATTACTTTCCATCAACCCTGTATCAGGAACGATGAACATTCCTGTAAACCAGCAGATTGAAGTTATATTTAATGAACCTTTCGATTTGGGAACGGTAACGGCGTCAACTATTTACATCAATAAAGGCAGCCGGAAGATTCCTTCCTCTTTAACACCGGCAGCGGACAGGAAGAGTGTTATTATCACACCTGCAACTTCTCTTGATGGAGAAACCGCTTATACCGTTATTGTTACAACAGGCGTCAAGGACCGTGTTGGAAGGCCGCTTCCGACGACATACAGGTCGACCTTCACCACACTCGACAATTCTGCTCCTGTCGTATCATCCGTTTCTCCTGCTGACGGCGCTATTGAGATTGCGCCGGCCGGCACCATTCGTATTGCTTTTACAGAAAGCATTGATCCCGCCTATCTCGGTGGAATAAGTCTGCTTTCGAATACCGGTGTTGTGGGGGCAAATGTTGTCCTTACCAACGTCAACAGGACAGTGGTTCTTACTCCGCTGGCGCCGCTGGCGACAAATACGGCTTATACGCTTATTGTTTCCGGCGTCAGGGATGTTTCCGGCAATGTGATGAGCGGTTCCCATTTGTCATCCTTTAATACCATCGATTCGATTCCTCCTGTCATAACCTCTTTATCCCTGGCCGGCGGTGCGACGCCTATATTAGGCAGTTCTGTAAATGTTACGGCGCAAGTTAATGGAGATGATACAGCGCTCGTCGATTTCTTTGTCGATGGCGAACTCCTCGGTACCGATGGGACGGCGCCCTACACTTTAACCCTTTCTCTTGAAACGGAAGGGACCCTTACGGTAACAGCCGTTGCGCAGGACAAGGCAGGAAACAGGAGTGTTGAAAAGATGCTCACTTTTGATGTGAACCCCAATATGCCGCCTTCTGTTGAGATCACCTATCCTGCCGCAGGCAGTTCGCTATACCAGAACAGTCAATACAATGTCCAGGTTGCGGCAGCCGATGATGTTGCCCTTTCGGCAGTGACCTTTACTGCATCGGGAGCGGTTTCATTGACGGAGACAAAAACCGTGGCGGGAGACAAAACCTTTTCTGCCTACTTTAGAATGGTTATTCCAAAGGTGCTTCCCCATGGCAGTGAAATAACGCTTACAGCCATTGCAGTCGATTCCATGGGCAGTGAAAGTATTCCCTTTAATTTAACGCTTCTTTCCAATGACTCGATCAGTCCGCAGGCCTCGCTTTCAAGTTCCGGAGAGACGGTCAGGTTCAAACCGGGAGAAGAGGGCACGGCTGTTTTAAGGGCAAGTGATAACGATGCCATTGCCGGTGTTCAGTGCAGCGCATCGGGAGCCGCCACAGGATCATTGAATGTGGTAAAAGATGCGCCTCCAGGGTCCGTTTTTGAAATATTCACCTTTCAGGTCAGGGCCGATGCAGAACCTCACAGCAGTATATACCTGTCCTGCACCGTAAGGGATGTGAAAGGCAATTCAAGGGGTGTTAGCAAGAGAATATATGTTGCCGATCTTGTGCCGCCTCAGGCAGTTTCCAGTTCTCCGGCAGATAATGCCGTCAATATAGGTGTTAATTCGGGCTTGCAAGTTAATTTTGATGAAACGCTCAAAGCATCGACGGTTACTGCCGATTCGGTGAAACTTTTCACCGATGACGGAACAAACAGCCTTGTCGGGGGAACGGTAAGCCTGTCCACGGACAGGAAGTCGGTCCTTTTCGGCCTCTCTTCGTCACTTGCAGCCGCTGCCTCTTATAAGCTCGTCATAGGAGATACCGTCTCTGACGATGCGGGGAATACACTGGCTGTTCCCTATGAACTGCATTTTACGACGGACAGCACGGCGCCGACGCTGATCAGTTCATCGCCTGGCGCGGGAACGACTAACATTGCCGTTGATAGGGCGGTAACGCTCATTTTTAGCGAGCCGCTCAAGGCTTCCACAGTCAATGAGTCCTCCCTTATTGTCAGAAACGGTTATACGAATGAACCGCTCGCCGGGGCCATAAGTTTTTCAGGTGACAGGCGGACAGTGACTTTTGCTCCCGCTGCTGTACTGGCGCATGCGACACAATACGTGGTAACTGTTTCCGATACCATAGAGGACGATGCCGGAATCAATATTGAAGTTCCCTATGAATTCAGCTTTACGACGGACAGTACACCCGCCACGGTAGTAAGCGTATCTCCTGCGGACAACGCAACGGAGGTTTCCGTCACCGATTCACTGACTATTGTTTTCAGCGAGCCTCTGTCAGAGCCAACGGTAACTGCGGCCTCTGTTACGCTTGTCAATGATGCGACGAATGTGGTGGTAACAGGCAGCGTGGCCCTAATGGCTGATGAAGTGACAGTGACATTTGTACCGGCTTCTCTGCTTAATGGATCGACAACCTACAGGCTGACTGTAGATACGTCTGTTACTGATAAGGCCGGTAATCCTATGACAGACAGCTTTGTGAGCCGCTTTACGACAGACGCCACGGCGCCCGTTGTTCTCAACCTATCACCTGCCGACGGCAGCATTGATCTGGCGGCGGATATTGCCATTGACGTTAATTTCAGCGAAGCCCTTGACAGGGCGAGCGTGACGGCTGACCATTTGGTCGTTTCCTCTGCAAGAGGAGTGGAAGCAGGTGAATTGATCTTCAGCAATGGCGATGAGCAGCTTACCTTTAAACCGGCCTTGAGGCTGCAGTACAATACGGTCTACACGGTTACCGTCAAGGCCGGTATTACCGACGTCGGCGGCAATGCCATGGCTGCTGACTATGTTTCTACCTTCACGACAAAGAAGATCAACACCATCCGCTGGAACAACCGTATCAAGCTCACCATCGATCATACAAGGATCGATGAAGATATGGTTGATTTCCCTGTCCTTGTCAAACTGGGGGGCGCTTCAGGTATTACCGGCGCCGACGTGACGGCCCTCTTCGATGAACTGACTTTACCTGAAGACAGGAAGCGTATCGAAGTGACTACAGATGATGGCGTGACGCAGACCTTTGTTGAAATCGAGCATTGGGACCCTGTTAACAGAGAGGCGACGCTTTGGGTGAAGGTGCCTTTTGTGAGTGCTGTTGAGGATACGGTACTTTATCTTTACTATGATAAACTGCATCCCATGAATGATGTGAGGACGGCGGTTCAGGTGAGTGATGATTTCAACGGTACTGAGTTTGATGCTACAAAGTGGATTGTTAATAATAGTGAAAATGCTATAACCAAAAATGACAAAATAACCTGGTACTCTGATGGTACAAAGTGGGCAACCATATCTTCAACATGGAAGCTGGAGGGTAACTTCGATATTCAGATTGACTACGAACTGGATATCTGGAATCTGCCATTAGAACACCACTCTATAGGGATGAATATAAGTAAAGACAATGGCGAGTGGATGTTTTTGCGCCGATATTATTTTCCAAACGGTGTTGAAGCCATTGTTTCATCCGGTTATTTGAACGGTGCCTGGACAACTGGTCCTTATTATAACACTGCCGAAAAAACAGGAAAATTGAGGATAACAAGAACTGATTCCACACTCAGTACCTACAGGTGGAATGGAACAAGCTGGGTGCTTTTCAGATCTTATACCTTTGGCCCTGAAAGTGTCAGGTTGGCTCTTGTGGGTTACTTTAGAGGTGGTGTTGAAACCAGGGCCAGCCTCGATAACTTTGTTGTAAACCATGCTGATAAGATTTCCGGTCTTGTTGGCGATACAGGAGAAGCGTCCGCACAAAATGTTTGGGACAGTAACTTTGCCGCAGTTTACCATATGGCTCAGGATCCCTCCGGGACGGCACCACAGATACTGGATTCAACGAGAAACTTAAAGCATGGTGCGACTCAGGGTGGCATGAGTACAAATGACCTTGTTAGTGGCCTTGTTGGCAAGGCAACTGATTTTGATGGAGAAGATGATAAGATCGAAACAGGCCTTAAACCGGCTTATAGTGAAGCTACCCTTGAAGCCATTATTAAGACAACCCATAATCCTGTAACCGATGGTGGAAATAATACAGGAATCATTTCTAATTATAATTACATTGATGGCAATCACCTGGGGCTCAGACTCAACAATCCCGGTAAAGTTCGCTTCTTCATTGATGATAATGTGACACCATACTGGGGTGAAGAACATCCCGTCACTGTCAATGATGGAGTAAATCACTACGTTGCAGGTGTTTTTATTCAAAATTCTGAATTACGAATCCATGTGGATAATGAATTGCCTTACATCAATAGTTCAATTCTTACGAACACTATATCTTCAGGTACTGGCTTTGAGATTGGAGATGATGGTGTTACGACGGGCTTCCATAACTTCTCTGGTGTTATCGATGAAGTTCGTATATCAAAAATAGCCCGTTCCGCCGGTTGGCTGAAGGCGACACATTTCAGTAATGTAGACAGTCTTATATCTCATGAAGTACTCCAGGGAAGTACGGATGGGCAGATTGTCGATGCCGACGGTGACGGGCTCGGTAATGAAGAAGAAGTTATCTACGGCACCGATCCTTTGAACCCTGACAGCGACGGTGACGGACTTAATGATTTTGATGAAGTGTTCACTTATCATACCGACCCACTTAGCGCTGATGGTGATGGCGATGGACTGAATGACTATGATGAGGTTACGATTCATAGCACCGATCCTAATTCAACGGACAGTGATACAGATGGCCTGCCTGATAAATGGGAAGTTACCTATGGTTTGAATCCTGTTCAGGCTGATGAAGATAATGACGGAATAACGGATGTGGATGAAGATCATGACGGTGATGGTCTTTCCACTAAATGGGAGTTCTGTTTGAATCTTAACCCCACAAACAGCATGACGAACGGCAGTACTAATGACGGCAGTCGTGATGGTGACCGCGATGGCTGGACCAACTTGTTCGAAGTAACGACGGGCGCATCAAATAACTACCTGACAAATCCTTGTACAGCGGATACAGACGGCGATGGTGTTATAGAAGCTGATGAATTGAATGTGCTTGGTACTGATCCGACAAATAAAGATGATCTTTATGGGACGGACTTTACCCTATCCGGCGGCAAGACCATCAGGATTGAAGGTCATGCCTATTTCAACAGCTTAAGCCTGACCGGTAGTTCTATTATAACTGTTCTTGGTGCTTCTGCAACCGGGGTATCATCGATGGAGATAGAGGTGGCAGGGGAACTCTATATTGAGACAGGCAGCAAGATTGACGTAACTGGGAAGGGTTATCTTGGCGGGTGGGTGAGCGGCAACAAAGTTGGCCGAACCCTCGGGAATTTAACAGGCAGCTCGGAGAGCGAGGGAGGGAGTTACGGTGGTTACGGCGGGAGGTACTACTACCATCGCGTAAATAGCGTCTATGGTGATCCAGTCGATCCTAATAATGTTGGTAGCGGCGGTGGCGGCGGTCCTTACTCCTCTCAAAAAGGCGGCAACGGCGGCGGACTGGTTCGAATCAAGGTAGGCACACTAACGCTTGATGGCGGTATCTATGCGGATGGTACCGGAGGAGGAAGTGATGGGAAATATTATGGCGGCGGCAGCGGCGGCGGCATCCGTGTAGATGCGGGAACGATAAGCGGAAGCGGTCTCATAACATCAAACGGCGCATCAAGCAATGATGGTGCAGGCGGCGGTGGCCGAGTAGCTCTTTACTATGACACAATGACACTGCCCGAGAGCAATGTACAGGCCTATGGTGGGAAGAGTATTTATTATTGGAACAACAGCAATTATTATTACCGCAACGGCGGGGCTGGTACGATTTACCTGAAGGCCACCGACAGTACGAATGGCTCTATTATCGTAAATAATGATGGTGTTGAGCATACGAAGGTAACGCCTATGCCGGGGGGGACTTACGATACCATTACGGTAAAGGGTGGGAGTAATTTATATCTTTCGAAGGGGCTGAATGTTCTT
>Ga0224514_10000307_pt1 | contig 14717 bp, 11 predicted proteins | sample SF_May12_sed_USG_3_FD_169107 | JGI IMG/M metagenome (GOLD analysis project Ga0224514, IMG submission 169107) | Sediment microbial communities from San Francisco Bay, California, United States - SF_May12_sed_USGS_24 | ecosystem: Environmental > Aquatic > Marine > Sediment | place: USA... | reverse complement strand
ACTGCCTTTTCCCTGTCCATTCTTAACCATTTATCGAGCTTCATTCGGTAGGGTAAAGATCTGATCAGGAAAGATAATGGGGGCAAAAAGCTAAATACATAGGATGCATATTCGACCGTAAAATCTGTCTCTTTCAGCAGAGCTCGTAATCCTTTCAACGTGTAGCGCCGGAAGTGGCCGGCATAATCATCCTCGTGAGACCACAACCAATTATACGCAGGCACAGAAAGGTATAGCTTTCCGCCTTCCTGCAGGAGCCTGCCAATTTCATCCAACATTCCCCGGTCATCTTCAATGTGCTCCAGCACATCAAATAGCCCCACCGCAGGCAGTGAGCCAGGTCTGAATTCCGCATCTCCAAGTGTGGCATGAATAATGGTTGGAATTCCCCGTCCACGCGCGTTCTTCACTCCTTCCTTTCCAGGTTCTACCAGTACCGTTTCGATACCTGTATCAATCAGAGCTTTTGAAACCACGCCATTTCCCCCACCGATGTCAAAGACCTCGCCATCAGGCGTAATTGATTGCACTAACGTGGTTATACATTTATTGCGATGCTGGAACCAAAAAAGTTTGTCTTCTGCTGGGAATATCAGCGCATTTCCTTCATCAGGATAGGATATTCCGCTTTGTTTTTTTGCAGCCCACACTCCTCGATCATCTAGCTCGAGATTCCTGCTGAACTTCTCAATAACGGTCAATGTCGATTATCCCAATTGCCCATCATATTGTTTGTCATTACCCTTTTTGTCTTCAAAATGAACGTCTGTTCCAGGGTTTATCCAGGCATTCGATCCATCAAGCTTACTTATTTGAGGCCTCATCCCCGTCCCCGAACTCTTCCCTCACGAGGTAGGTGGGCCGGTTCATCGAACGGAAATGGATGCGCCCCACATACTCTCCGATCACCCCCAGGGCAAACAATTGAGCGCCCGAAAAGATGGCGATGGTGGAAGCCAAGAATGGGAAGCCCGGCCAACTGCCGCCTTCAATTACATAACGTCCCAATACGTAGACCAGCACCCCAAATCCAAACAAAGTGAAGCCAAATCCCACCAGGCTGGCGACCTGCAGGGGCAGCGTAGAAAAACCGGTCAGCAGATCAAATGCATGTTGGAACAGCTTGCGGAAACTATACGTCGAGTTTCCCATATAGCGCGGGGCATAATGGACCGGCACAAATGAGAAGCGGTTCGTTCCCCAAGTTAGCAATATGTCAATAGAAACGTAGGGGCTGTTGAATTCCGCGAACGCCTCTCGCAATCGTGTCCTGAATACCCGGAATGCAGAGACCATGCGCGCGTTCCTAGTTCCCATACTGTTTTCAAAGATCACCCGGGTCAGCCGGGAGGCCGAATTCCTTAGCATAGTGTTCTGCGGCTCGATCGGAGGCCCGTATACAACGTCGTGGGAATCATCTAGTTTTGCAAGCAGTTTGCTGATTTCTGTGGGGGGATGCTGCAGGTCGTCGTCCATTGTCAGTGTCAGGTCGTATTCCGCTGCTCGGATTCCACATAGCAGTGCATTATGCTGGCCGTAATTGCGCATCATATTAATACCCCTGAGATGCCCGTATTGCTCCCGCAGCTTGATGATCGTCTCCCAACTGGCATCAGTACTGCCGTCGTTCACCAGAATGATCTCGAAATTTCCCGGGGTCTCCGAAAGGAAATTGTCTAACCGCTTGATCAGTTCGCTAAGGATATTCTCGCTGTTATATACCGGAATTACAACGGATATCCCTGATTTCAAGGCCATAGTTTCCTCGATAATCGTTGATTATTCTAATCACCTGAATGGTAAAGGTTGCAAGAATTCGCTCCATTATATCAACTTACATCCTTCCATCTAGTATTTGAACACTGAACACTTTTCATTCAAACGCCCCCAGATAGTTTTTTAGTCTATTATTTGGTATCATGATGAATATTCCCCTACGAGAGTGAATATGTATCTGATTAAATCTGGCATGATCCTGACCGCCGAAAAATCGTTCCATGCAGATATATTGGTTGCAGGCGAAAAGATCACGAAAATTGGCAAGAACCTCATCGAACCGCAGGCACAGATTATTGATGCCTCTGGGAAATATGTGATGCCTGGGGGAATTGATCCGCACACCCATTTCGACCTTCCTATGTTCAACACCGTCTCATCCGACGATCACTATTCCGGCCACAAAGCAGCTGCATTCGGCGGCACAACAACGGTTATGGATTTTGTCCCCCAGGATCCTAAGCTCACATTGATTGAAAATGTCAACCAATGGCGCAGCAAGGCCGACAACAAAGCAGCCATCGATTTCAGTTTCCACATGAACATCACACACTACGATGATCAAGTGTCTGCACAAATACCCTCATTGCTCGATATCGGCATCCCGACCCTTAAAGTGTTCATGGCCTATAACGACCGCCTCCGGCTGCAAGATGGGGAAATATTCCAGGTTCTACGATTGGCAAAAGAGTTTGGCATGCTGACCATGCTTCATGCCGAAAACGGGGACGTGATCGATATTCTAGTGGCAGAAGCTCTCAAAGCGGGGCATCGTTCACCCACGTGGCATGCCCAAACCCGCCCTCCATGGACTGCGGTAGAAGCCGTCCTGCGCGGATCCGCCTTGGCCGCCCAGGCTGGTGCACCATTGTATATCGTCCACATGAATACCTCCGGAGGGGTCGAACAGTTGAAATATGCCCGGGCGAACGGAGCCCATGTAATGGGTGAAACATGCCCTCAGTATTTGCTCTTCACTCATGAAATGCTCTCTCGAGATGATGGCGCCAAATGGGTTTGCTCTCCCCCGCTGCGATCGGAAGCAGACAATGAAACTCTGTGGCAATCTTTGACTGACGACCAACTCCAGGTCGTGGGAACCGACCACTGCCCCTTCTTCTATGACGGCACCACTCCCATTGAATACGAGGGGGAAATGGTCTCCATTCCCGGGAAAGAGCTCGGGGATAAGGATTTCACCAAGATTCCCAACGGCCTCCCCATGGTGGGAGACCGCTTACCTCTCCTCTGGACACATGGTGTGGGCGCCGGGCGCATCAACCAAAATCAATTCGTCGCACTCACCAGTGCCAACCCGGCCAAGATCTTCGGCCTCTACCCTCAGAAAGGAACCGTTCAAGAAGGCTCTGATGCCGATCTCGTTATTTGGGACCCTAACCGCAAACTGAGATATGGTCTCGAGTTCAGCCACCACCGTACAGATTACAACCTTTTCGAAGGCTGGGAACTTACCGGGTATCCTGAAAAAGTCTTCCTGCGCGGCCACTTGATCGTCGATGGTGATGTTTGGTTGGGCGGTCCGGGGATGGGACGATTTCTTCCTCGCCCACACCACGCACCTGTGATATAACCTGCCCATGCTCATCTTTTTTCCGCTGGCTATACTGTTCGCTGCCGTTCTGTTGATCACATTCTTGCCCAAAATCAGACCCAGCTTCTCATCCGAGTGGTTGTTTTCTGTGGGGGCGATGATTTTATCCGCTATATCACTTGCTCTCTTGAGATCCCGCCTCCCCCTCGTTCAATCAATTTCTGCTTGGGAGAATATTCCACCATTGGAAATTTCACCCACCTTGATCGTGGATCAAACTTCCTGGTCTTTTGCTTTAACCGTTTTGGTTTTGGGTGTTTCTTGTTTTCTAACTCCCGTCATGCAATCACCTTCCGTTCGAAACGAGATCATTCTTGCTTTATGGTTGATCTTTATTACCCTGTTCTCGATCCTTTCCGGCAACCCCCTCACAATTGCCCTATTCTGGATGTTGTTTGATCTGCTGGCCTTTATTTTCCATATTCTTCTCGCTCCAGAAGACCAAACGAAATATCACGCGAAGGTCCTTGCAACGAATTTGGCCTCTACTTTCCTGCTTGTCATCGGTGTGGTAATTTCCGGCGAAAACAACCCGGGTGATATCGAGATGTTCTCCTTCGCCTTCCCAAGTATCCTGATCGCATATGCTGCTATCTTCCTTCGCTTGGGTTCCGGTCTCCATAGACGACCTGGAGAAACGCCTTCACAGCGACAAACCTACCTCGACCGGCTGCATCCTTTTTTGTTTTCATCTACGGCTCTCATCCTTGCAGTTCGGATATCTAATTTCGGTTTAGCAGTCAACAATGGATGGGTATTCGCCATCCTATCCCTTAGCGCAGCAATCCTTCTCGTAATAAAAACCCTTCGACAAGAAAACCAAAGTTTGCATTCTCCATTTTGGTTTATGCTGGGGGCAGTCATGATCACATTATCTACGGGACAAGATCATCAAAGTAGTCCCCTCGTATGGGGGATCGCCATCTTGTTCATCGGCTGGTTTTCCATCTTGGCAAATCCAAAGAAGCGGATCTCGATTATTGTCTCCATTCTCATGATCGCAGTCTTCTTCCTTGTCAACCCAAATATGCTCGACTTTTCGAGCCCCCAATTGGGTTTGTTAACATCAGCACTTCCTATAGGTGCCATAATTATCCATGCTTTACTGGTATTCACTTTCCAGAAAAAAGCAGCTTCGGCTCCTGATCACGTTTCCTCAATTGCCGGTCAATCGGATTCGGCTTATTCGGTAGGCATTACCATACTGCCTGCAACCTTTTTTGGTTTATTGTGGTTATCCAATATTGCATTCCCCTCAAGTCCTGGAGAGCTAACAATCTGGTCGCCAGTATATGTATTCGCCGCCGCCCTCGCCATTTATATTAATGACCGCATTGGAATTCGTTTTCCGGCAATAATCGGTTCCCTCTTCGATAGGATCATCTCTCCCCAATGGATACTACGACTTAGCTCACGAATGATCCGCGCCCTCGAGGTTATCACAAATACCATCACCTCACTGCTCGAAGGAGAGGGCGGGGTTCTATGGGCATTATTATTGGTCGCGTTGCTTGTTTCACTAATCACACAATTTCCGGTAGGGAACTGACGAATGCAATTCGAGATCTTCGCCCCGTACGCCTTTATTCTGCTCATTATCACTTCTACCTTACTGTTATTGAGTGATGAGATCCGCCTAAATATCGCGGCTATTGGTTTTCAATATCTTGGTGTTTTCGCGATTGTCGTAGTTGTTTGGCCGGTAAACCTCGCAGCTGTGAAGCTGGTAGCTGGGTGGTTGTCCGTTTCAATTTTGGGGATCAGTCGGTTGGATGCCGCCAGACGGCAGCAAAAACGAACATTTATGGTGATGGATTGGAAATTGCGTCTTTTTTCTACTGCTCTCATTGCCTTGGTTGCTGCCTCGATGACCCCAGGCGTCCAGGCATTAATTCCAAATGCAGACATGCTATTCGTCGCACCGGCCCTGTTTTTACTCGGCATGGGCCTGCTTCATAACGCCGTAACTCAATATCCCTTGCAGGCTCTCCTTGGTATTCTCACTGTATTGTCTGGGTTCGAGATCATATATTCGATGGTTGAGGTCTCAGCCCTGGTTGCCGGATTGCTTGCTGTTGTGAATTTGGGGATCGCCTTCATCGGTGCTTACTTATTGGAAACCCACACGATCGAGGTCGCCCCGTGAGCGCACCTTTCTTGTGGATTGGTATACCCGCCATATCCTCCATCATTCTTTTTGGCTTGCGGAAGAGAATGACTCCGGTTTTGATTACCGGTGGCCTCATCTCCTTGTTAATGGCTTGGTTGGCTTGGCAGTTCCCCATCGACGCGGCCGTCTCGATTGGGCCAATTTCAGTAAAGGTCACAGAGACCATGAGCGTTTTCGGCCGCGGTTTTTCCCTCACCGATGCCCAGCGGCCTTTCCTCGCATTTCTCTTCATCTCTTCCGCTTGTTGGTATTTCGGAGCCATCATTGCATACCCGGGAGAATTCTTTGGCCCAGCCACCATGGCCATACTCTCCTTGTTGATTGCAGCCGTTGCCGTTGAACCCTTTCTATATGCAGCACTGCTCATCGAACTAGCCGTCCTTATTTGCATCCCCCTCTTGGCGCCGCCTTGGAAATTGGCGGGGCGGGGAGTCTTTCGATTTCTGTCTTTTCAAACCTTCGGTATGCCGTTCATCCTTTTCACCGGATGGATGTTGACCGGAGTTAGTGCCAGCCCTTCGAATGTGGGAATGGTTGTTACCGCTTCCATATTTCTGGGGTTGGGATTCGCCTTCCTTTTAGGGGTATTCCCCTTCCATTCTTGGATTCCCATGATAACTGAGCAGTCCCACCCATATGCCGCGGGATTGTTATTATATTTTTTCCCCGGAATTATCTCTATCTTCGCTTTGGGCTTCTTGGATCGATATGTCTGGCTGCGCGAAGACCCCTCCGTTTTTCTCATGATTCAATGGGTAGGTACCATTATGGTCTTCTTCGGAGGTCTTTGGGCTGCATTTCAAACCCACCTTGGGAAGATTTTTGGTTTTGCAGCCATGATGGAAATTGGATTAACTCTCGTCTCGATCGGATTGGGGACCCCCGATGGATTGGATCTTTATTTCGCCATGTGGGTGCCTCGCTTAGTGGTCTATATCATCTGGGCCATATCCTTGGCCACCATTTCCCGGGAAAATGACGGTGACCTTTCTTATAACCGCGCAGCGGGTTTTGGTCTTGCCTCCCCATATATTTTGCTTACGCTCATGATCTCCAATCTTTCTCTGGTTGGCGCACCGGCCTTGGCAGGCTATCCCCTTCGGATCGCGCTTTGGCAGTCTACCGCCTCTATCTCTCAATTGCGTGCATTGATTCTGCTTCTCGGAGCAGGGGGGTTGCTGGTGGCTGTATTTCGCACTATCTCGGTGATGCTTTCTTATCCCGAAAATACAATGAAGTCAAAAATGCTTGAATTTAAAGAGCACCTAGCTTTAGATCACGATAGAGAAAATTTGCCGGAACTCCTCTTTTTTGTTTTCTCAATGATTGTTTTACTATTAATTGGGTGGTTTCCACAGTGGTGGTACTCTTTTCTCGCGGCATTCCCCGGCATGTTTGAACTGCTTGGGATGTAATTATTGACCACATGCTATAATCCCAAACACACTAATCCCCTAGGTGAATTTAATGGAAAATGATCAACTTCAGAAACAAGTTGAGTGGCTGGATAAAGAACGACGCGAAGACAAAAACACCATCTCTGAATTAAAAAAACAGGTCGCCTCACTCATCGACGGTCTCGAAAAGAATGATGTTTATGTCAAGGAGCTGAATACAGAGATATCCCGGTTGAGTGTGGCTGTGGAAAAGGTAGAGAACTTCGAAACGACGCTAGGCCAGATAAACAACAATATCAAAAAAGATTTGGACGATTTGGAAACAAAGCGGATCAAAAGAGAAAATGATGCTGAAAAAAAACATGCGCGTGAAATCGACCAAATCTATAGCACATTGCAGGTCTATAAATCGGGGCTCGATGAAATTGAAGATTTGAAGAAAAGTGTGGCCTCGGTTGAAAAAGAAGATCAGCGCTTGAACGAAGCATTGCAGCAGATCAAGGAATCTGTGGAAGAAATTCGAAAAGCGGAAGAAAAACATCTCCGTATTGCGGATTCAATGCAAGAAAGAGAGCGCCGCGAGGTAAAACGAATGGCAGACCTGCAAAAGGAGGCTGCCGGTTTCAATAAACGTTCTCAGGAGATTATCGCGAAATTCGAACTCATCCAAGCAGACCATAAAAAATTCGAGATACGTCTAAATGAAATACTCTCTGCCGAATCCGAGCGTCAAGCCGATCAGGCGGATTTACGGGAAGCGCTCTCCAGGCACCAAACCGATCGCGAACGCCAATGGGCGGAATGGGAGAATCGCTTCGTCACCATCGAAGGCCAATCAACTGAACTGTCGGATCATTTGAAGAATCTTTCCGAGGTCGAACGTGCCGTGGAAAAGGCAAAAGGTTCATTCGATGAGATCTCTGAACAAATTAACCGCCGCATAAATGAAATCACCGAAATGCAGCGTCTGGGGGAAGAACGATTTCGTCAAGATATCGCCACTTTCAAAGCAGACGATCAAAAAAGGTGGACGAATTACGGTCTCACTCAGGAAGAGATGCTAAAAGAAACAAACCGTCGTATGGAAAAAATATCGGACCAAAACCAAAAATTAGCAGATACCGTCCAGGATTTGCAGGATATTCTTCAGCATATGACCGACCAGACTGAAAAACGCCTTCACACCCTTATTGAAAACCTGCGCGACTGGGCAGCCGATGATGATCGCTTTCTTAGCGGCCAACGCTGATGTCTGATCGCCATTCACTCTCTATTCCTTGATAAATGTTTGAAACATTAGGTGAACCTTGCGCGTAATCGGCACTGCAGGCCACGTCGATCACGGTAAATCTACCCTCATTCAAGCCCTTACCGGCACACACCCCGATAGGCTGAAGGAAGAACGTGAACGCGAGATGACCATCGATCTCGGCTTCGCATGGTGGAATCTACCTGGGGGTGAAGAAGTCGGCGTGGTGGATGTGCCCGGTCATCGCGATTTTATCTCCAATATGCTCTCTGGCATTGGAGGCATCGATGCCGTCCTCCTGGTTGTCGCTGCCGATGAGGGTGTCATGCCTCAAACAAGGGAGCATCTGGCGATTCTCGATCTGCTGCGGATTGATTCTGGAGTGATTGCCATCACCAAGGTCGATCTAATCGAAGATCCATCTTGGGTTGATCTGGTGAAGCAAGATATCCACGCTGTTTTGAGTGGCACCTCTCTCGAGAACGCTATGCTGGTGCCTGTTTCATCAAATACCAAGCAGGGATTGGATGAGCTCCAGAATGTTTTGGAAAAAGTGCTTGAAGGTACCCCTGCCCGGCCTGATAGAGGCCGTCCTCGTCTGGCCGTTGACCGCATCTTCACCATGACCGGCTTTGGTCCTGTTGCGACCGGCACATTGCTTGATGGCCGCTTTCGGGTAGGTGATGAAGTGGAAATCTTCCCTACCGCAGACCGTGCACGCATCCGTGGATTGCAATCCCACAAACGCAAACTCCAGCAGGCTGTTCCAGGTAGCCGCACAGCAATGAACATCTCTGGGGTGGAAAGCCATGCTATCCAAAGGGGTTACGTCCTTACACACCCGGGTGCTTATCGACCAACCCGAAGATTCGATGCTCACGTCTCCATCCTCCCGGAGGCGAGCAAACCACTGAAACACAACACCGAGATGAAGATGTATATCGCCGCTTCAGAGACCATTGCGCGCATCCGTGTCTTGGGTGAAAAAGTGATCGATCCCGGTGACCAGGGCTGGATCCAGTTAGAGCTTCGCGAACCGGTGATCGCTGTCAAAGGAGATCGCTATATTCTTCGCCAACCCTCCCCGGGGGAAACCATCGGCGGCGGTCAGGTGGTTGACCCTCATCCCGCAGGTCGCCATAAACGTTTTTCAGCCGGCACCATTCAGCGTTTGGAAACCTTGATCGGCGGCACTTCCGGCGAGATATTGATCGAAGCCGCCTCCTTGTTCCTTGCGGCCCCGCTATCTGAGTTAGTTGCCGCCTCTCACCTTGATCCAAATATTGCCCAACAAACTGCCCAATCCTTGATCGAAGACGGCGACCTAATAGTCATAGACAGTGGTTCCGTCGAACTCACCGATTCAACCCTCTTGGCCGTCCACCAAAAATGGGATGCTGTCAAGCAGTCCTTGCTTCAGGAAATAGCTGGATTTCATCAAACGCATCCCCTTCGTCAGGGAATGCCGCGCCAAGAGCTAAAGAGCCGTTTGGAAATATCTTCCTCCATCTACAAGGCTCTCATCGAAAACATGTCAGTCGAAAATTCCCTTCGCGAGTCAGGTCCGCTGATCTCACTCACCTCCCATAATGTCGCCCTTGATCCGGATCAGCAGGCCAGCGCAGATGCACTTCTCGCAAAGTTTTCCGCCTCGCCGTTTTCCCCGCCTTCTATCAAAGAATGTATCTCACAAGTTGGAGAACCGCTCTACATGGCTTTGGTGAACATAGGGGAACTATCGCCCGTCTCAAGCGATGTCGTCTTTCGCCGATCAGATTTTGACAAGATGACACAGGATGTTAAAACCTTTATAACCACACATGGGTCGATTTCCGTCTCCCAAGCTCGCGACCACTTCAAGACCACCCGCCGCTATGTATTGGCTTTATTAGAATTCCTCGATTCAAAGGGGATCACAAAACGTGAAGGGGATGCTCGCGCCCTAAAATAGCCTAGCTACTGCCCACCACGTTCTATTCATTCCCTCCAGACCCATTCACCCCCCACCATTGTTGCGATCGGCTTTAGATCACCTATCTCATCGGTCTGGATCTCGAATGGATCCCGCTCAAGAACGATCAAGTCCGCAAGATACCCTTTCGCTAACTTCCCCAACACTTTTTCCATCCCGCCCGCATAGGCCGCTCCGGTGGTGTACCCTTCGATCACTTCATGCACGTCCAACCGTTGCTCCGGGTACCAACCATCCTCCCCCGGAGAACCATCCAGTCTGCGTCGCGTGACCGCCGCATAGATCCCCCAGAATGGGTTCGGCGAATCTACCGGGGCATCCGATCCGAAACACATGCGGGCGCCTGCATCCAGTAATTTTTTCCAGGCGTAGGAATTTTTAGCCCTCGCGCCCCAATAACGATCGGCCATCTCCATATCTGAGGTCGCATGGATCGGCTGGACCGAAGCGATGATATCCTCGGTAAAGAAAGCAGAAAAATCCTCCGGATGCACTATTTGGGCATGCTCGATCCGGTGTCGAAAGTGTGTTACACCCTCCTCTTTTTCAGCCCTGCGCAACTGCCCATATGCCGCTAAGACCTCATGATTGGCACGATCGCCGATCGAATGGATGGCCATAGAGAAACCGCCTCGCGCGGCCTTTCTTCCAATTTCGAATATCTCCTCTCGGTCCGCAAACAGCATTCCGAGATTATCCGGCTCGTCGTCGTACGCTTCAAGCATCGCAGCGGTGTGCGGTCCTAAAGCCCCATCTGCAAACATCTTGATCGAACCGATCCTCAGCATATTATCCCCAAATCCACTTCGTAATCCCAATGCAATGGCCTGCTCAAGCTGCTCAAGAGGGATGCTTTTGACCACCCGGAATTTCAACTCACCGCGTTGGTTTAATATTTGTAAAGCCGCAAAGCTCTCCCGGCGGTCAAAATCGTGTCCCCCAGTTAATCCCATCCTCCATAGTTTTTCTTGAGCAGTAGCTATCACTGCGGTGTTTTCCTCCGATGTTGGCTTCGGGATTACCTGCGAAACCAGCTTCATGGCATCTTCAAATAGGATGCCGTCCGGTTCCCCGTCCTGGCTTTTGCCTATCTTCCCATTATGCGGATCAGGGGTGTTCCCATCGATACCAGCCGTCTTCAGAGCCAATGAGTTAGCCCAACCAGCATGTAAGGATGCCGCAGTTAGGTACACAGGATTTTCCGGCGCGGCCGCATCCAACTCCTGAGCTGTCCCGAATCCCCCATCCCAAATATTCTGGTTCCATCCATGCCCGAGGATCCAATCCCCCTTGGGTGTGCTGCGGGCTCGCTCCCCAACTCGATCTAAACATACCTCTCGACCCGCAGTACCGCAATCGACCCTCTTCAACGTCAGCGCATATTGGCGCAGATGCAGGTGCGCATCCGTCAGCCCCGGCATTACGATTCTCCCCTCAAGGTCTTCTACCTTCGCTCTGGTTCCGAATTCTTCTATCAGTTTTTCCCACTCACCAACGGCTAGGATCCGCCCGGCAGATAGGGAGGCATCACCAACCACCAGGCAATCCGCCATCGGTTGATCGGGGTTTAGCGTGTACACTTTGGCGTTCTTTAAGATTTTCATGTTTTGCTGAATTTCAATGTGATGATAATAATCATCCTAAATGCTTGCATTACATCCCCCTGCTCCCCATGGTGAACTGCTTGGATTCCCCTACGTCAAACGCTCGATCAGATCGTTAAGCTCTTCATCAGAATAATAGTGGATGATGATCTTGCCCCCCTTGGATGTGTTGTTCACCACCACTTTGGTTCCCAAGGCATCGCGCAATTGCCCTTCAATGGATTGCATTTCGGGTGAAGCTTTTGTTTTTACTGCCCGTTTTGGCCTTACACCCTTCAATTTTCTCACCAGCGCCTCGGTTTGCCGCACGTTGAGCTGTTTGTCGATCACTGTCTTCAAGCTTGCCCCCTGGGCTTTCTCAGATAGCGGTTTCAATGCTCGCGCGTGCCCTTCGCTGATCAACCTGCTTGCCAGCGCTTCTCTCACCCCTTGTGAAAGTTCCAGCAATGTGCGCGTGTTTGTGATCGCCACCCTGCTTTTCCCCACCTTCTTGGCGATCTCCGCATCTGACAATCTGAACTCATCCTTCAGACGCTGGTAAGCTTCCGCCGCCTCCAATGGGCTCAGGTCCGCTCGTTGCACGTTTTCGATGATGGCCAGTTCCAATAGCTCCTGGTCGCTGGCCTCCCTCTTGATCACTGGAACTCTTTCTAGATTGGCCCTTTTGGCCGCTTGCAGCCTGCGTTCCCCCGCGATCAATATATACTCATCCGGATTGACGCCGCGTGTCACTACCAGCGGCTGCAGCATTCCGTGTTCCTTTATCGAAGCTGTCAGCTCATCTAATTCGACATCGTCAAAGATCGTGCGCGGCTGTCTGGGATTCGATTGAATATTTTCCACCGGGATTTGATCTACGCTGGCTTCGGGCAGCGCGCTCTCACTGGGTGGGATTAAGGCATCTAGCCCTTTTCCAAGACCTGTCTTACGCGTCATAGCCCCTTAACCTCCATTTGCCACCGGGATCCCGACCCCATCACCTTGAAGAACTTCACCCGCCAATTGTTGGTATGCCTTTGCTCCAGGCGAATTGGGATAGTAGGATAGTATTGGCAGTCCATAGGAAGGCGCCTCGGCCAGCCGGATGCTGCGTGGGATCACTGCTTTCATCACCAGCTTGGGAAAATGCTTATGCACCTCTGCTACAACATCTTTAGCTAAATTGGTGCGCCCATCATACATCGTCAGCACGACGCCTCGTATTGTAAGTTTGGGATATATTGCCTTTCGCACTTTATCGATCGTTTGGCTAAGCAAGCTCAACCCCTCTAGTGCCAGATATTCACATTGCACAGGTATGATCAACCCATCTTTTGCCGCCACAATACCGTTCAAGGTCAATATCCCTAGTGAAGGCGGACAATCGATCAGTATGTAATCAAACTGCTCCTCTAAAGCGTCCAAAGCTCTCTTCAACCTGCTCTCGCGCGCCAACTCTCCCACTAATTCAACCTCTGCCCCAGCCAACGCTGGTGTCGCTGGCAGCAGGGAAAGCTTCAGTCTGCCATTATAGAGGATGCTGTCGTTGATATCCTCACCTCTTAACAAAGCTTCGTACGTCCCGGTATCCACTTTATGCTTATCCACCCCCAAACAAGAGGTTGAATTCGATTGTGGATCGATATCCACCAGCAGAACTTTCTGCCCATAATGCGCCAGATAAGCGCCAAGATTGATCGTGGTGGTCGTCTTCCCGACCCCACCTTTCTGGTTAACTAGCGTATAGATAGTTGCCAACCTAAGGAACCTCGAACATTAGATCGTAGATTTCGTCTTTTGTCGGTACACTTTCCAACCCGATCCTTGAAACGGAAATTGCCGCCATCTGGCTCGCAAATCTGGCCGCTCCGAGTGCATTTTTTGTCCCATGCAGGTTGCAGAAAAATGCCGCAGAGAAAATGTCCTCTGCTCCGGTGATGTCCCTTACAGCAGCCTGCGGTGCCGGAATGAAATGCTCTTCTCCCATAGTATACAAACTTGCGCCTTCTGTGCCGCGCGTCACTACCAACACTCTTGCGGCTGCCGCCATCTCTCGGACGATTCCCTCGTTCCCCTGGATACCTTCCTGGCTAACTACAACCGCATCGGCAAATCGCAGCGTAAAATCTGCCTCAGGCCAGGGTTCATTTCCGAGCCGGCCGGATTCATCCCAGCCGCGCAACCAACCCTTTGGGGTCATCCCAAGGAAAGAACCCTCGAATTGTCGTACCATTGGAATGGGGATCTCTTGCGCAATGGGTGCAAGATGGACGATTGGCGCTGTGCTCCAAAGTTCGGGTATGTGGAATAATTCAAGGTTCTCCGCCCGAGAGAGCAGTCGCATTCGCCCTCCAGCCCGATATTCCGTCTCAAACACTGTGTTGGTCTCAGCCGGGGCATTTGATATTGGTATTCTCTCTAATTCCCCGATCGAAAGATCCTCATTGAATGACGTGACCAATCCTGCGCGTTTACCTAGCACTTCGGCGGTGAGAGCGCTGTAGGCTGCTGTGCCGCCCAATTCAGCGCCTTCTGATGCCCTATCTAAACTAACATGGCCAATGGCCAAATAATCTATCGGCTCGATGCCGCCTTGACGCAACATATGGCAATTATACCGTATCCAAGTTTATGGTCACGAAAGGGAGATTCTCAGCCCCAAATCTCTTTTGTCTATCCTACTGCTGAACGGGGGAAACGGTAACCTTTCGCCGCGGCTCTTGATCGACGCTTTCGGTCTCTACCTCAGGATTTTCCCGTAGTTCAATGTGGATCACGCGCCGTTCATTTGGCGGCATTGGCTCCAGAGTTTGTTTCCGTCCACTTTTAATAGCTTGTTCCGCCATTTTTCGCGCCAAACGCCGTAGGCTTTGCTCACGACGGGCGCGGTAACCTTCTACGTCCACCAATATATGCGCTGAGTGTCCCACCTCTTTCCCCACGATCATGCGCGTAATG
>Ga0224514_10000306_pt1 | contig 14717 bp, 15 predicted proteins | sample SF_May12_sed_USG_3_FD_169107 | JGI IMG/M metagenome (GOLD analysis project Ga0224514, IMG submission 169107) | Sediment microbial communities from San Francisco Bay, California, United States - SF_May12_sed_USGS_24 | ecosystem: Environmental > Aquatic > Marine > Sediment | place: USA... | reverse complement strand
GGCAAACCTGTTGAAGAACAGGCGCCAAGTTACTGGAATGAAAGAGATCCGGGTCAGGCGACCTGGACAGGAATGGCGTTGCGCTTGTCCTTGATCCTGTTATTCGCGTCGAGATAGACCAGCGTCGGCTTGAACACCGCGGCCTCCTGCTGCGACAACTGGGCATAGCTGCAAATGATCAGGCGGTCACCGGGGCTGGCCTTGTGCGCAGCCGCGCCATTGACAGAGATGATGCCGGAGTTGTCCTCGGCACGAATGGCGTAGGTGGTGAAACGCTCACCGTTGTTCAGATTGTAGATCTGGATCTGCTCGTATTCCTGGATGTTCGCCGCGCTGAGTAACGCACTGTCAATCGCGCAGGAACCCTCGTAGTCGAGTTCCGAGTGCGTGACATTGGCGTGGTGGAGCTTGGATTTTAACAAGGTGATCTGCATAAGCCTGAAAGGATCCGTTTGTCGTCCTCGAACGAGGCGTGATTATGCTGCCTCATGCTTCAGACTGCAACAATTATGGATAGTTTCGGCCTGAGATAGACCCTCTAAACCGTTGATATCCTGATATTGTCAATAAGCCGTGTACGACCCGCCACGGCCGCGGCCAGCGCAACAAGTTCACTGTCACCCGGCCCGGGCCGCGCCAGGTCCGAGGCGCGACGAATACTCACATAGTCCGCGGTAAAACCGGCCTCGGCGAGTTGCAGCAAAGCCGCCTGCTCGATACCGGCAAAGTCGCGCTCACCTGACAGCAGTATGCCCTGCACGTCCAGCAGGGTCTGGTAAAGCTGTGCTGCAATCATGCGGTCTGCGCCCGCGAGGTAACTGTTGCGCGAACTCATCGCCAGGCCATCCGGCTCGCGCACCGTGGCCACGCTGTCGATGCGGATCGGCATGCACAGGTCGGCCACCATGCGCCGGATCAGCAGCAGCTGCTGGTAGTCCTTTTCGCCAAACACGGCGATATCCGGTTGCACCTGGTTGAACAGTTTCGCGACCACCGTGGTGACCCCGTTGAAATGGGTCGGACGGTGCTCCCCCTCCAGGATGGCGTTCAGTCCCGGCACCTCGACAACAGTGGTCTGCCCGACACCGTCCGGGTAGAGCTCTGCCACGTCAGGCAAGAACAGCAGGTCGGCATCGACATCCATCAGTGCTGCCTGGTCAGCCTCCAGGGTCTTCGGATAACGCGCGAAGTCCTCCTGCGGACCAAACTGCATCGGGTTGACGAAAATGCTCACCACGACACGCCCGGCTACCGCCTTGGCATGGCGCACCAGTTGCAGGTGTCCCGCATGCAGGTTGCCCATGGTCGGCACAAAGGCAATGCGGCTGTCCGGCTCGCGCCAGTGCTGCATCTGTTCACGCAATTGAGCACCGGTGCGGGCAACGTGCATGGCAGACTCAGTAACCGTGTTCCGGCGCCGGGTAGCGGCCCGTCTTAACGGCGTCGACATAGGCACGGATCGCGGCCGGGATGCTGCCGGTCTCGGCGACAAAGTCCTTCACAAACCGCGGCAGCCTGCCCTGCGTGATGCCGAGCATGTCGTACAGCACCAGCACCTGCCCGTCACAGTCGGGGCCGGCACCGATACCGATAGTGGGGATACCCACCGCCTGCGTGATTTCAGCGGCCAGCGTCGCGGGAATGCATTCCATCACCAGCAGGCCGGCACCGGCGGCCTCCAGTGCCTGCGCATCGGCAAGGATGGCAGCGGCAGCCACCGCATCCCTGCCCTGCACCTTGTAGCCGCCATACTCTTCGACCGATTGTGGCAGCAGGCCCACGTGGCCGCACACCGGGATACCATGCCCGGTCAGCGTCTCGACGATACCCGCCATGGCGGTGCCGCCTTCCAGCTTGACCATGTGCGCCCCGCCCGCCTCGACCAGGCGTTGTGCATTGGCCAGCGCCTGCCCGGCATCGGAATAACTGTGATACGGGAGATCCACCACGCGATATGCACTGCGTCCCACCCGTGCCACGTTGGCCGCGTGATACACCATGTCGTCCATGCTCACCGGCACGGTCGAGTCGTAGCCCATCAGCACCATGCCAAGCGAATCGCCGATAATGAACAGCTCCACGCCGGCAGCTTCCAGCACCTGGGTAAACCCGGCATCATAGGTGGTCAGGCTGGCGATGTTTTCACCCTGCGCCTTCATGCCCTGCAGCGTGGCGAGGGTTATCGGGGTATCGCTAGTCATTGCAAGTGGGCGGAAATGCCAACAGGGCGTTCAGATGGCCGCCGACATGGGGTTGAAGTACTGCATGCCCTTGCGGGTGGAATGGATCTGTTCCAGCAGGGCCTCGTAGTCGGCGTCACTGTCGACCAGGTTGATATGCGCGGCATTGACGATCAGCAACGGCGCTGCATCGTAATGAAGAAACATGCGGGCGTAGGCCTCGGACAGCCTGTTCAGATAACCGGCATCGATATTGCGTTCATACTTGATACCACGCCGCGCGATGCGCTTGAGCAACACATCGACCGGGGCCTGCAGGTAGATCACCAGGTCCGGCTCCGGCGCATCGACGGTGACGTGGTCATAGACCTGCTCGTAGAGCTTCAACTCCTCGCTATCCAGGGTGAGCTCGGCAAACAGACGGTCTTTCTCGATCAGGAAATCGGACACTCGCACCGGCTGGAACATATCCGCCTGGCGCATGTTCTCCATCTGGCGCACGCGCTGAAACAGGAAGAATAACTGCGCCGGCAAGGCACCCTTGCGCGGGTCCTCGTAGAAACGTTCCAGGAACGGGTTTTCGTCAGCGCCTTCCAGCACCAGGTCAGTCTCGAAGCTCTGCGCCAGGCGTTGTGCCAGGCTGGTCTTGCCAACCCCGATCGGCCCCTCGACGACGATATAACCAGGACGGTCCTTGCTCATTAACCGGTAATCAGTTTCTTGAGTGAGTGGTTCTCGACCTTGTTGATCAGGGTCGTCAGCAGTCCATGCCCGGGTATGCTGATGTTACCGGCGATTTCGGCAAGCGGGATGATGACAAAATCACGCTCATGCATACCAGGATGCGGCACCTTCAGTTCATCGGTATCGATCACCTTCTTGCCATACATCAGCAGGTCCAGGTCGAGGATGCGTGGCCCCCACTTTTCACCATCGCGTTCCCTGCCCTGCAACTCCTCGATACGCTGCAAGCGCTGCAACAGATCCGCGGGTGACAACAGGGTATCGAGCGCCACCACGGCATTGACAAAATCGGGCTGGTCCTGCGGCCCCATGGGCTTGCAGCTGTACAGGCTGGAACAGGCCTCCATGATAGTGTCCGGCAAGACCTCCAGCTCCTCGATCGCCTCCTTTACCTGCGCAACCGGGTCGTTCAGGTTACTACCGATACCAACATAGACTCTTATTGTCATGTGACCTTTCCTTCCGGTTTGCGCCGGGAGCGGTTACGACGCTTCCTGCGCGGCCGGGTTCGTGGTTGCTGCTGCTCGCCCTGCGAGGGCTGCGTTTCCTGGAACTCTGTCCACCAGTCACAGATGTCTTTTGACACCTCGCCGGCCTCACCGCGCAGCAGCAGAAAGTCATAGGCGGCACGAAAACGCGGGTGCTCCAGCACGCGCGCGCGGCGGCGACCACCCTTCTGTTCCAGCCGCAACTGTAACATCCAGATCTCGCGCATGGGCAGCGAAAATCGCCGCGGCGTTGCCATCACCTGCGCCTGCTCGGCAATAATCTGTGAGCCGGCATGCTGCAGGGCCTGTGCCGGGTGCTGGCCCTCGGCTTCCAGTTGCGCGGCGCGCTCACGCACCGGCTGCCACAGGAACACGGCAAACAGGAAGGCCGGCGTGACCGGCTTGCCTGCCTCAATGCGTGCATCGGTATTGGCCATGCCATGGCTGATCAGGGTCAGCGGAAAGTGGTTCTCTTCGTGCGTGAGCGACTGCTCGGTCAGCGGGAAAAGCTGCCGGAACAGGTCGTAATGACGCAGCATCTCGAAATTCGCCAGCGCACTGCCGCCCATGAACAGCTTGAGCATTTCGTCGAACAGGCGCGCCGGCGGGATATCACCGAGCAGTGGCCCCAGTGGCTGTATCAGCCGTTCCGTGTCTGCCTCGATACGAAAACCGAGCTTGGTGGCAAAGCGCACCGCACGCAGCATGCGTACCGGGTCTTCCCGGTAGCGGGTCTCCGGATCACCGAGCAGGCGCAGCACCCCGCTTTCGATATCCTGCATTCCGCCGGTGTAATCGATAATCGAGAAATCCGCGATGCTGTAATACAGTGCGTTGACAGTGAAATCACGGCGCAGGGCATCGTCCTCGATGGTGCCGTAGACGTTGTCGCGAACAATGCGCCCTTCCCCGTCCACGTGGTGACCATCATCGCCGCTGTCCGCATCCTGCATGGCACGGAAGGTGGCAACCTCGATGATTTCGCGCCCGAAAATGACATGTGCGAGCCGGAAACGCCGCCCGATCAGGCGACAGTTGCGGAACAGGCGTCGCACGTCCTCCGGGTGGGCATCGGTGGCTATATCGAAATCCTTGGGTTCCCGACCCAGTAACAGGTCGCGCACACCACCACCCACCAGGTGCGCCTGGTAGCCGGAATCCTTCAAGCGGTACAACACCTTCAGTGCGTTCGGGCTGATATTGGCCCGGGACACGGGATGAGCCGAACGGGGGATAATGTTGGGTGCGCTGTCGGTAGGGATAGGTCCTGCTTCGCTCACGTTTGTTGCTTGTAGATGAAAAGTGTGGGCGTATAATACCACCGCTTCCCAGCCTGTGGGCTAAATGCTCCCTTCGTCTAGTGGTTAGGACACTGGCCTCTCACGCCGGTAACAGGGGTTCGAATCCCCTAGGGAGCGCCATTTATCTACTCTTCGAGTCGCGCTACTACAGGAATCACCATAATGGACCAGGCTGACATGGGCACAGCTTACCCGCCTGCCGGACTGTTTCGCCGCCTGATGGCCATGTTCTACGACAGCCTGCTGCTGATATCCGCCCTGCTGGTGGCCACGGCAGTGGTGATGATGTTCACTCGTGGCACGCTGTCCTACCACAACCCGTTCTTCAAGACCTTTCTGTTCCTGATCTGTTTTTCCTTCTATACCTGGTTCTGGCTGCACGGTGGACAGACGCTGGGCATGCGCGCCTGGCGGCTGCGCGTGCAGGGCCGGAATGGAAGGCCTGTCACGATCTGGCAGGCCCTGCTGCGTTTCATGCTGGCGATCCCGTCACTGGCACTGGGTGGCCTGGGATTTTTCTGGATGCTGGTCGATCGCGAGCGCATGACGCTGTATGACCGCTATTCAGAATCGGTGATAGTGGTGTTGCCGAAACAGGAAAAGAATCGCGGATGAGATCCGTTCCTGCAGGCCTGTCTTATTGTTGCAGGAGCGCTTCTCAAGCGCGAGATTTTTTATAACCGCCGGATCGCGTGAATGCCCAGCAACACGAATATCGTGTTCGGCACCAACATGGCCGCCAGCGGCGGCAGCCCGTATACCTGTCCCATCTGACTGGCGACCTGGCTGAGAATGTAAAAACCGAACCCCACCATGACACCGATAAAAATGCGCTGACCGGCACTGACTGAACGCAGGCTGCTGAACACGAATGGCACCGAGATGAACAACATCACCAGCGAGGAGATCGGCGTCATAAAGCGACCCCAGAAGGCAAACCGATACTGCCGGGTATCCAGGCCATTCTCATCCAGGTAATCGACCAGTTGGTCAATATCGGTGGCGGACATGTTCTTCGGTTTCAGCATCACAATGCCAAGCAGGTCGGGTGTCAGCAATGATGGCCAGGCCAGGGTCTCGGCATGACTTACCGTAACGCCCACATCTGAAAAGGCCGACTGGCGCACGCCGTGCAGGGTCCAGCGGCCCTCCCTGAACAGGGCATGCGTGGCGTGCGTCGCCTCCTTGAGGCGGGATGCATCATCGAACTCGTACACTGTCAGGTCCGCAAGACTGGACTGATCAAGTACACGGCGGGCATTGATAAAACGCGTGTCATCGCGCACCCACAGGCCGCGACTGCCCAGAAAGCTCACGCCCCGGTCGGTTGCAGCAACACGCAGATGCTGTCCGTATTGCTCGGCAACCGGTGCAATCACCTCGCCAACAAACACAGCAACCACCAGCATCAACACCCCGACCTGCATCACCGAGCGCACGATACGCCAGATCGACACGCCACTGGCACGCATCGCAGTCAACTCGCTGTTGGCAGCAAGCGCCCCCATCCCCATCAGGCAACCAAGCAATGCCGCCATTGGAAACAGTTCGTACAGACTCTGTGGCGTTGTCAGGGCGACATATTGCAGCATGGTCGTCATGGTGTAGCCACCCTTGCCCAGGCTCTCGATCTGGTCGATGACGTTGAAAAAGACATCCAGCCCCACCACAACCAGCAAGGCAATCAGGGTGCCGCTGACCACAGTGTTGGCAATGTAACGATCGATCAACTTCATCGGGTCAGCCCCAGCCGGCAGGCTACCCGCCCACCCTTGTAGAGCAGCACGGCAAGCAGCACCGGCAACACCGGCACCCACCACAGGCCAATCTGCGGCGGCACCACACCCTTGCCCACCCACACCTTGGCAATGCCGAGCAGGTTGTAATAGATCACGAACAGCAGGATGGACAGCACCAGCCGGCCATAGCGTCCCTGGCGCGGCCCGGTACGACACAGCGGCACGGCCAGCAGTAACAGGGCGATCACTGACACCGGCATCGACAGACGCCACTGCAGCTCGGCGATGTCCCAGGGGTCACTGGAGTTCAGCAAGTACAGGGACGGGGTTGCCTCGCGGATATCATCGTGCTCGGCAATATCGGGCAGGTCCACGCGCACGCCGTACTTGCTGAACTGCATGATGCGATAGTCGGCCTCCCCCGGCCTGCCCTCGTAACGGTACCCGTCCAGCAACACCAGGAAATCCTCACCGGTCTGTTCATCCAGCATCCGATGGGCCGATTTTGCAGTCAGCAACTGGGGCAGGCGTTGCGGCTGGTCCTCGTGCCGTATGGTAATGAAGAGGTTCTCCATGCGTCTGCGGTCATCGGATAACCGCTCGGCATAGAAGGTCACCTTGCCACCCTGCAGGTCATTGAAGCGTCCGGCGCCCAGCACTTTCAGGTCGGCCTGCTGTTCCGCACTGTCCTTGAGGCGCTGGCTCATGCCCTGCACCCCGGGGCTGACATACAGGGCCAGCCAGGCCAGCACCAGGGCTACCAGCAGGCCAAAACCGAGCAGCGGCTTGTAGATGCGCCCGGGACCTACCCCGCAGGCGGACATCACCACCATCTCGTTATCGCGGTACAGACGCCCCAGCCCGAGCACCACGCCAAGCGCCAGGGCAAATGGCATCACCAGCACCAGGTACCAGACCATCTTGAGCGCCAGCAAACTGAAGATCACGTCAGCCGGGATGTCACCTTCCGCGGCATCCGCGAGATACCGAACCAGCCGGTTACTGACCAGCACCAGCCACAGCACGACGGTGACCGCCAGCCAGCCATTAATCACCTCTTTGAGCAGGTAACGATCGAAAATTCGCAACATGCACCCGTACCCGACAGCTATATGAAAAACACAGCCGCTTCCAGTACACTCCACCGATATTGTGATGGTTCCGGAAGCGCCCTTTCAGACTGGGGCTACCGTATAACACAAGGCCTGCAAACCGCAATCACAACAACGACCTGACGAGGAATGTTGCATGAAATTCACCATCAAGCATGAAAATCCGGGGACTGTGAAATCCGGCTGCGTCATTCTCGGTGTATTTGAACGTCGCAAGCTCTCGGATGCCGCCAGTCGCTTTGACAGGACCACAAGGGGACTGCTTTCAAAATTGCTGAAGGATGGTGAAATGGACGGCAAGGCCGGCCAGACACTGCTGGTGCATTATCCACGCGGCGCCAAATGCGAGCGCGCACTGCTGGTCGGTTGCGGCAAGACAAAGGATTTCAATGCCAGCGCCTACCGCAAGGCCGTGGCCAGCGCCGCGCAGGTAGCCAACAGTTGCGGCGCCAGTGAGGCAATCAGCTTCCTGGCCGAACTCGATGTCAGCGACTGCGACAGCTACCACAAGGTACGCGCACAGGCCGAGGCCAGCCAGGGTGCGCTCTACACCCCCGATGAACTGAAAAGCAAAAAGAGCAGGCCCGCCCGCCAGCTGCGTCGGCTTGCTATCAACGTTGCGGCAGATGACCAGCAAACCGCACAGCAGGCACTGGCCGACGGCGAGGCCATCGCCGACGGCGTGGAAATGGCACGCACGCTGGGTAACCTGCCCGGCAATATCTGCACGCCAACCTACCTGGCTACACAGGCCAGGGAGCTCGGCAAGTCGAGCAAGCAACTGAAAGTCAGCGTCATGGACACTGCAGGCATGAAGAAGCTCGGCATGGGCGCCCTGCTCTCGGTCGCCATCGGCAGTGATGAACCGGCCAAACTGATCACGCTTGAATACAGTGGCGGACAGACCGGTGACAAACCGGTGGTGCTGGTCGGCAAGGGCGTTACCTTTGACTCCGGCGGCATCTCCATCAAGCCGTCTGCGGCGATGGATGAAATGAAATACGATATGTGCGGCGCCGCCAGCGTACTGGGCACCATCAAGGCCTGCGTCGCCATGGGGCTGCCGATCAACGTGGTTGGTGTCATTCCTGCCACGGAGAACCTGCCAGGCGGGCGCGCCAGCAAGCCGGGTGACATTGTTACCAGCATGTCGGGACAGAGCATCGAGGTACTCAATACCGATGCCGAGGGGCGCCTGATCCTGTGTGACGCCCTCACCTACAGCGACCGCTTCAACCCCGGCGTGGTGGTCGACATTGCCACCCTCACCGGCGCCTGTGTTATCGCACTGGGCAGCCATGCCGCGGGGCTGTTAAGTAACAACGATGCACTGGCTGAAGACCTGCTGGCTGCAGGTAAAACTGCCGGTGACCGTGCCTGGCACCTGCCATTATGGGATAACTACCAGCCACAACTGGACAGCAATTTTGCCGACATGGCCAACATCGGTGGTCGCGAGGCCGGCACCATTACCGCTGCCTGCTTCCTGTCACGCTTCACCAAAAAATACCGGTGGGCACACCTCGATATCGCCGGTGTGGCCTGGAAAGGCGGCAAGGAGAAAGGTGCCACCGGTCGGCCAGTGTCCCTGCTGACCCAGTTTCTGATCAATCGCTGCAGTGACAGATGACCCAGGTCGACTTCTACATCCTGAAGGACAGCCAGCCGCAGGCACGGCCAATGTTCACCTGCCGCCTGACGGAAAAGGCCTACAAACAGGGGCACCAGGTCTATATCCATACCGAATCCCCTGCCCAGCTGAAACAGATTGATGACCTGCTATGGACCTTCCGTGCCGGCAGCTTCCTGCCGCATGCTATCCATGCGGAAGGCAAGGCCACAGGGCAACCCATCCTGCTCGGGCAAAACACTGAACCGGAAGGCAACAACGATGTGCTGGTCAACCTGTCCGGCGAGGTGCCATCGTTCTTCAGCCGCTTCAGCCGGGTGGTTGAGCCAGTGGCTGCCGATGACAATGCCCGTGCCGCTGCGCGGGAACGCTACCGCTATTACCAGGACCGGGGCTACACCCTGAACACGCACAAGCTATGATAAACCGACCCACTGAACTGGCGCTGGATGCCGATGGCCTGCCGATCCTGACAGACCGGGTGTGGGAAGATGAGCTGGCAACCGACCCGCAACTCCCGGGCCTGACCACGGCTGAGATCGCAGATGAACTGCTGGCCAGTGAAATCTTCCAGCAGCAGCTGGATACCGTCGCAACGGAACTGACCCAAAGCCTCCGCCTGCAGGTGGAGCAGGTGCTGGGAGTCGCCATGGAGAATGCCATCAGCCAGGCGCTGGAGAATAACAGTGCCCATTCCCTCGAATTAATTCGTCAGCAACTGGAACAGGCCCTGCCCGAAATGCTCGCCAAGGCAATACAGGACGAAGGCCTTTCGCCCTGACACCACCCCGGGAAAATCACGCCCCTTCAGGTATAATCGCCGGCTTTGGCCAATCTGGCCGGACAAACCTGGCCTGAGTACACATGGACAAGATCTACAACCCGCACGCCATCGAACAGCACTGGTATGAAAGCTGGGAACGGGACGGCCACTTCGCACCGTCCGGCACCGGAAAGCCATATTGCATCATGATCCCGCCGCCGAATGTCACCGGCAGCCTGCACATGGGCCATGCCTTCCAGGATACCTTGATGGATGCCCTGATCCGTTACCACCGCATGCGCGGGGACAACACCCTGTGGCAGGCCGGGACTGACCATGCCGGTATCGCGACACAAATGGTGGTTGAACGCCAACTTGCTGCACAGGAAACCACCCGCCATGACCTGGGGCGCGAGGACTTCATCAAGCGTATTTGGGAATGGAAGCAGGAATCCGGTGGCACCATCACCCGCCAGCTGCGCCGCATGGGCTCATCACTGGACTGGTCACGCGAACGCTTCACCATGGACGAGGGGCTATCGGATGCGGTCAAGGAAGTCTTCGTGCGGCTCTACGAAGATGACCTGATCTATCGTGGCAAACGCCTGGTTAACTGGGACCCGGTACTGCACACCGCCGTCTCCGACCTGGAGGTCATTTCCGAAGAGGAGTCCGGCCACCTCTGGCACATGCGTTATCCGCTTGCCGATGGCTCGGGCCACCTGGTCGTTGCCACCACGCGCCCGGAAACCATGCTCGGCGACACTGCCGTGGCAGTACACCCGGAGGATGAACGCTACCAGGCCCTGATTGGCAACACCATCCGCCTGCCGCTGACCGACCGCGAGATCCCGATCATTGCCGACGATTATGTCGACCCGGAATTCGGGACCGGCTGCGTAAAAATAACGCCGGCGCATGACTTCAACGACTATGCAATGGGTCAGCGCCACAATCTGCCAGTGATCAATATTTTCACTGTTGATGCCTGCATCAATGGCGAAATCAAGAGTGACTACCGCGGCATGGATCGTTTTGCGGCACGCAAGCAGATCGTTGCCGACCTCAAGGCACAGGGCCTGCTGGAGAAGATCGAGGACCACCGGCTGATGGTGCCGCGTGGTGACCGCTCCGGCGCAATCGTGGAACCCTACCTGACCGACCAGTGGTTTGTGAAGATTGGCCCGCTTGCTGAGCCGGCCATCAAGGCAGTGGAAGATGGCACCATCCGCTTTGTGCCGGACAACTGGAAGAACACCTACTATGAATGGATGCACAACATCCAGGACTGGTGCATCTCGCGCCAGATCTGGTGGGGCCACCGCATACCGGCCTGGTACGATGAAGACGGCAACGTCTACGTCGGACGCAGCGAGCAGGAAGCACGCACCAGGAATGACCTCGACGCCAACGTCGCACTCAGGCAGGACGAGGATGTTCTCGACACCTGGTTCTCCTCGGCATTGTGGCCGTTCAGCACGCTGGGCTGGCCTCAACAAACCGATGCGGTGAAGACCTTCTACCCGACCAGTGTGCTGGTTACCGGCTTTGACATCATCTTCTTCTGGGTTGCGCGCATGATCATGATGGGCCTGAAGTTCATGGACGAGGTCCCGTTCCATGAGATCTACATCCATGGCCTGGTGCGCGATGCGCATGGCAACAAGATGTCCAAGTCCAAGGGCAACGTACTGGACCCGATCGACCTGATCGATGGCGTCGACCTGGAGTCGCTGGTTGCCAAGCGCCGCTCCTCGCTGATGCAACCACAGATGGCCGACCGGATCGAGAAACTGACCCGCAAGGACTTCCCTGACGGTATCCCGGCCTATGGCACAGACGCCCTGCGCTTCACCTTTGCGGCACTGGCCTCAACCGGGCGTGATATCAACTTCGATCTTGGCCGGATTGAGGGTTACCGGAATTTCTGTAACAAGTTGTGGAATGCCGCGCGTTACGTGTTGATGAATACCGAAGACCAGGACTGCGGCCAGTCTGGCGCTGGCGCCGACGTCGAACTGAGCGCAGCAGACCGCTGGATCATCAGCCAGCTGCAGCAGACTGAACTGGAGGTCATCGATGCTATAGAGAGTTACCGTTTCGACCTCGCCGCCCAGGCGATTTACACTTTCATCTGGGACGAGTACTGCGACTGGTACCTGGAACTCTCAAAGCCGGTATTAACCGACAGCAACAGCACTCCAGAGGCGACCAGGGGGACACGCCAGACCCTGGTCCGCGTCATGGAAACCGTGTTACGACTTATCCATCCACTCACGCCATTTATCAGCGAAGAGATCTGGCAACGCATGGCACCCCTGGCAGGGGTTACAGGCGAAACCATCATGCGCCAGCCCTACCCTGTGCCCGATCCGTCTGCCATTGATACGGAAGCGGTGGACGAAATCAACTGGGTGAAGGAGTTCATCATTGGCGTACGCAAGATACGCAGCGGCATGAATATCGACCCACGTAAACTCCTGCCGGTGCTGCTCGAAAGTGGTTCAGGGACCGACCAGGCGCGCCTGGATCGGAACCTCCAGTATTTGACCAGCGTGGGCCGGATCGAGTCGGTCACCTGGCTGGGTGCAGACGAGACAGCACCCGAATCCTCAACCGCACTGGTTGGCAACATGAAGTTGCTGATACCGCTTGCCGGACTGATTGACAAGGACGCGGAACTTGCCCGACTGAGCAGGGAACTGGAGCGGAAAAAAGACGAGCTGGAACGCTGCGAGAAGAAACTCTCGAACAGCAGCTTCGTTGACAAGGCGCCAAAGGAGGTTGTAGCGAAAGAACAGGCACGCGCCACCGAATTACAGGCTACTATCGACAGCCTGCAGACCCAGCAGGAGAAAATCCAGACACTCTGAGTCAAAGACCGGCGAGTTTCATCACCAGGCTGACCACGCCCCATACCGTCAGCACAAAAACAACCGTCACCAGCAAACCGATAATGATGAACTGGGATGGCTTCCCGTGTGCGAAGTCCTCTTCACGCCTGCGGTTACTCTGCACACCAAACATGCTCGCCAGCACGCTCCCCAGTACTTCCAGCAAGGACGGGCTCTTGTCCGCACCCTTGGAATGAGTATCCATAAACAGTCCTGCAATCAAGTTTGCCGTATTCTACAGGCGGGTCATCGTGCCGCAACACGGGTAACTGCCCCGATCTGCGAACAAGCTTGATTCTGTGCACCACGGCTGCCCTACTCCAACGTATATCCTCCTGAATCTCTTAAGTTTCCCGGCATTTGTGCCGATACCAGACAGTGCAAGAGTGAGCATGACTTGTTTTTTGTAATCAGACAGTTATGAGACTCAACGCTGAACCGTCCATGGCCGCACCCGTCAACCAGTGCCAGGAGGGTGCATAACTGCAACGTTTTTTTCAGGAAACTTTGAGGCCGGCTACATGAGCACAATTCTGATAATCGATGACCAGCAGACAAGCCGGCAGATACTCAAGCAACTGGTCAGCACTATCGAGCAGAACCTTAACCTGCAGGATTTCGCGAACCCTGTCGAGGCGCTGGCATGGACTGTAAAGAATCCGGTGGATCTTGTACTGGTTGACTTCAAGATGCCGGAAATGAACGGCGTCGAATTTATACGCAAGTTCCGCCTGAACCCCGCCTCGGCCCATGTCCCGGTGATCATGGTGACCTCAATTGAGGATCGCAATGTACGCTACGACGCCCTGGGTGCCGGCGCAACCGACTTCCTGATGAAGCCGGTTGACCACCACGAATGTCGGGCACGCTGCCGCAACATGCTTACACAGCATCAACAGTACAAGATCATCAGCGACCGTTCTCGCTGGCTGGAACGCCGCGTTGCAGAGGCAACCAGTGAAATCAGACTGCGCGAGCGCGAGACGCTGTTGCGACTTGCCAGGGCAGGTGAATACCGTGATGAAGAAACAGGCAACCATATTATCCGCATGGCCAAGTACTCACGGATTATTGCCGAAGAGCTTGGGCTTGCTCGCGAAGACGCAGAGGTTATCGAGATGGCCGCGCCGATGCATGATATCGGGAAAATCGGCATCCGCGATGAGATCCTGTTGAAACCGGGCAAGCTGACACCGGAAGAATTCGAGGTGATGAAGAATCACACCGTTATCGGGTATGAGATCCTCAAGGACAGCCCGTCCAAGTTTCTGCAAATGGGCGGGGTCATCGCACTGGGACACCACGAGAAATTTGACGGGACCGGCTATCCAAATGGTCTCGCAGGTGATGAAATCCCAATTGAAGCACGCATTGTTGCCGTTGCCGACGTCTACGATGCCCTCGTTTCAGAACGCCCTTATAAAAATGCCTGGTCTACACAGGCAGCCCTTGACTACATGGAGAGCATCAGCGGGAAACACTTTGACCCTGAAGTGTTTAATGCCTTCATGACACAGATTGATGCCGTGGCCAAGATCCAGGGGATGTTGCCGGATATTTCAACCGTGAAACAGGCCTGAAACAAGGCGTCACAGCGTGATGTTATTTTCAACTAGAAAGCTCTTTGAGTTCTCTGAGTCGTATGGATCAGCAGAATTCCAACAGGCCGTAATCAGGCTCGTAATATTATCATCAATTACCGTCTATTTCTCTATTCACTACTCCTTAGGACTAGAGGGAAACATCCTTGACCAACCAGTGGGTTTCCTCACCATATATGATTTTATAGCGATATTTATTCTTTCAACGTTTAAATATATACCCAGAAAATCTCACTTAAGAAGGTCATTCACCCTCCTTTCTGAC
>Ga0224514_10000305_pt1 | contig 14719 bp, 14 predicted proteins | sample SF_May12_sed_USG_3_FD_169107 | JGI IMG/M metagenome (GOLD analysis project Ga0224514, IMG submission 169107) | Sediment microbial communities from San Francisco Bay, California, United States - SF_May12_sed_USGS_24 | ecosystem: Environmental > Aquatic > Marine > Sediment | place: USA... | reverse complement strand
AATGCTGGTAAAAGATGGTGTGATTGAAAAAATGTTCATCGAGCCTAACCAGCCAGGTGACCCGTTTGAAGTATCAGATGCCGATACCATGCTGGAATATATTGCGCCTGATGCAGAAAAACCAAGCGACGTAACAATATTCACACGCGAAGGTTGTGAGTACTGTGTTCGAGCCAAGGGCATGTTGAATGATGCGGGCATACAGTTTGAAGAACTGGTGTTGAACCGTGACTATACCGAAGCTACCCTTCGTGCCGTATCAGGTATGTCGACTGTGCCTCAAGTGTTCATTAATGGTGACCACATTGGTGGCTCAGAAGACCTGGAACAATATTTGTCGAAAGGTAAAGCGGCTTAATTAACGGGGCATGCTAATGGCATGCCCCTGTTTTATTCAAAAAGTTCTAAACGACCAAGATCTAATTTCCCATCCTTCATCGGGGGACACCAGAAATAAGCGCCGGTAACCGGGCGAGTGAAGTTAAACAATGCATCCTGTATACCGTCTTCATGCCCCAGCATTCTATTTAATATAGACTCAAATGCATCAAAAGATTTACCAAAAGCAACAAATATTAAACCTGCATTCATTCCTTCTGCCCATGGCATGGAGCGTCGCAGCATAAAAGCTTCCGGCTTAAAACTTTCCTGCGCACTACGTTTCACATGAGCAGATTCAGGAGCTTCATCAAACTCTTCGTTATCTTCAATATGTCTTCCAATGATATTGTCCTGTTCTTCTTCCGTCATAACGTTAAACGTATCCAGATCATGTAACCACTGTTGTACTGCAACAAAGCTACTCCCATCTAATCCTGCGCCCTGCCCTTGCACAATGGCAGCTACAATCGCATCATCACCTTGTGGGTTTTCTGTGCCGTCTTCATAGCCACTTAAATCTCGGTTCGTATCAAACTGAAAACTATCGAGCACATCAATCAAATCGAACGCGGTAGCCAGGAGATTTTCCAGCATTCGGGAGCGATGGTATAACTCACCCCGGTCACTACCCCGTAACCACAACCATAAGGCGCAGGGTGTAGAAGGTATATCAATCCCCTTGGCTGCATTAACAGGCATCGTGTGTAGGTCACTGATTTCATAGCCTAGAGAATCAAGCAACGATTGACCAAATCCCACTACCAATGTCTCACCATCTACAACTTCAACCAGATCCATAAGCGCTTCTTTCAGTACGCTATCATCACTCAGGCTAAATGACATATACCGTGCAAGTTTGGTTTCTTTTGACAAAATCCCGCTTTGTATGTTCTTCATACGATATCCTCGTTAGGCTATATCTGCGTTACTAATAATCTGGGCCGAAAATCGTGCTGACTATCTTTAGTGTAACGGGCCGATCATTTTTCACGAAATATTTCTATGTAAGTCTTTACAATACTATTGAGAATCATTATCATTTGCATTATCAGTTATTATATCAAGCGATTTAACAAAATCATGAACATGAATAAAGTATTACTGACAATTATCGGGCTGGGCCTAAGTTTTCAACTCTATGCTCAGGCTAGGCAACCTGTCACGCCAGAAACCGATGATCCAGCTGAAATCACTATTGGAGAGCGACTAACCCTGGAAACACGATTTGCGCAGGCTTATTACGCCAACAGCAACAAAGCAGACCCAGCGCTTGATAAAACACTAACCACCAGCGGTGAACTGCGTGGTCCGTTTGCAGGCAAGACAATGAACTGTCGTGCATGTCATATGGTTGATGAACATGCAGACAATCCATTAGCGGGGATGCGCTCATATACTGATTTTGCTTCGCGCCCACCTATACCTACTCGAAAGGATGGAGCCCATAATTCATTACGTAACTCCATGTCGATGGTGAACATTTCTATTCCACGTGATAACGGTACGGTATTTCATTTTGATGGTGAATTTAACAGCATGAAAGATCTGGTCAAAGGTACTTTTACCGGCCGTAATTTTGGCTGGCTTGCAAGTGAGTCAGAAATTGCAATCCAGCACCTTGCCAAGATTATTCGCGAAGATGATGGTAAAGACGAACTTGGCCGGGAGTTTGGTGGTAGTTATCGAAAAGTATTAAAAGGCACTGCAAAAGACTTACCTGAAGAACTTCGTTTGCCAAAAAAACTACGCATCGATGTTGATAATGCAACTGACAGTGAAATTCTGGATGCTATCGCAAAACTGGTATCCGCCTATGTGACTAATCTCACCTTTGCTACAGATGATAACGGGAACTATATTGCCAGCCCTTATGATGTTTTCCTTAAAAAGAATAACTTACCTGCCAAACCAGATAAAAATGAGTCTGTAAAAGCCTATAACCAACGGTTACTGAAAACCGTTAACGAATTAAAGGCCCCAAAATTTGTTAATGAAACAGATGGTAAATTTGCTACGCATAAACAAAAGTTTGTTTTTGCGGGAAAAGAACTTGAAGGCATGAAACTGTTTTTTAGTAAAGGCCGCCAGCGGCAATCTGGTGGTAATTGTGTTAGCTGTCATACTGCCCCACACTTCTCTGATTTTAGTTTCCATAACACTGGTTTAATCCAGCATAACTATGACAATCTGCATGGTGCCAGTGAATTTATGAAACTTGCAATTCCTGAACTGGAAAAACGTAATGCTGATTACAATGCCTACTTACCTGCAACCGCAATACATTCAACAGCATCATCACGATTTCGTACTAGCCCGGCAAAAAACAAACCAGGATATACTGATCTGGGTTTATGGAATGTTTTTGCTAACCCAGACATGCCTAATCCACAGGAAAAGCTCAGTGCAATCATGTGTTCACAGACTAAAAATACCGGAACCACTCAGTGTAATAATAAAACATTGTTACCATTGACGATTGCTGCCTTTAAAACACCCGTATTACGTGATTTGGGTCACGCTGATCCTTATATGCACACTGGTCAATTTTTCGATTTAAAACAGGCAGTCAGCTTTTATATTACAAGTGCTACCTTGGCAAAGGCTGGTCATTTACGCAACGCTGACCCTGCATTAAAACATATCAACCTAAGCGCCAAAGATATTGAGCCTTTGGTTTCATTCCTGAAATCACTTAATGAAGATTATGAATAGATATTGGTTATTTATATAAAAAAGCAGGTTCGCCTCAGAACCCTTGGGTTCATCAGGCACTTCCTGCCCTCACTTTGTTCGTTCTGGTCGTCCTGCCTTTCTTGTTTTAATTATTCATCAATCGTTGAATAACTTTCATTTTTCTCATCCAAGGTGACCACTTTCTTAAATCTACCGGCAACTCTGCCACAGCTGCATTAGCATCACTTGCCGAAGGATATGCGCCATAGACCAATGCATACCAGTATTCACCCTGACGACGGTTACGATAATAACCGGCTTTTCCCTGCAAATTATTTTCAAGGTAATATTTTTCGATCAAATTTTTATTTGTGCTGCTGGCCAGTTGTAATGTGTAATACTCTGGCTTTTGTGCTTTAACCCATTCTTCAGGTGTAAGCATTGATTTAACATGCATACCCACAGCCGGTTTTACCGCATTGGTCTGGATTTGATTATAGGCCTGAGCCAATCCCTTTTGTGCTGCTTGTCCAAACCAATAAGCTGCCTGCTCAGCATCCTTATCCCGACCCAGACCATTTTTCAGCATTAAGCCAAGATTATACTGGGCTACAACATCACCCTGATTTGAAAGCGTAGAAAGAATTTTAAATGCGGCATCATATTCAGCATTACTCATTAAATCCAAAGCCTCACTCACTGATTGGGCAAAACTTGATCTAACCATTAATAAAAATACTATTGCAAAGACTATTTCCTTTAGTATTCTGTACATTGTTGCTGCATACCTTGACCGGCAATATGTAATAAACAATCATGTAAAAGTAAATTTGCTTGTTTCTTTTCATCAGGCTGCCACATATTCTTATTGGGATACTCATATTCAGGTAATAACCTGGATTGACCTAAATAAGAAACCACTTCAGCAACCTGTGCATCCATATAAATTCTTACCCGGAATGACACGCCCTCACCAAGAAACTCGTTAACATCGATAATTTGCCGAATATCCATTTCCAAGGTGTATTTGCAGTGTTCCACAATACTAAACTCAAAATGCCCTGTTTCATAATGGTGCTGATAACGATTTTGTTTGTTATCCATACAAGCATCAACCACTACTTTTAAAAAAGCAAAGTTTCTTTCATACACCCACATCGGGGTACGGGATCGTGTGTCTAAAATCGAGTGGCTCATTGCTATGCCTTATTACCCTGCCAGTTCTCAACAATTATCAATAAACATGGATCATTCTAATGAATTTTATCTCTATCGCAAACAGCAAAAAGGGACGTTAAAGCCCCTTTATTGGTGATTATTAACAAAGTTACATCGCTAATATGCCTTCCAGGCGTTCCAGGTCGTTTACAACACGCCACTGACCGCCACCCGATTCCACTTTTTTCTGCCAATCAGCCAGTCTGTCCAGATATTCACGTGGGTCAATATTGTCTGACCGTAACTTAGTCACATTTAACGCAACCACTGAGAAGTTGCTTAGTTGCAATGGAATGTCACGCACATAACCTTCGCGTAGATCTTCTTTCAAATCCGAAAAAATCAGGACGGTGTTATGACCTGCCCCTGCTTCATTCAGGTATTCAATTGCCTGTAACATACCACCGGTGATATCAGTATGAGAACTGCCTTTGACACTTTTGACAAATTGATCGATCTTGTCACGGAAATCACGTTTCTGACGATTCGCCATACTCGGCCGATCGTCGAAATTGACTTTGGCAACAATATCTTTTTCACTGAAACTACCTGTATCTACCCTTGCAACGGCAAAAGTATCACCAGGATTTAAAGTACCCAGAATAAAATTAATAACACGTTGTGCCTGCTTGAGTTCCTTGGTGTAGGTACCCGAGGTATCCATTAACATATACACACCTCGTGTATTCGGAACAGAATCACTACATGCCGTAGTCAGCAATGCGACAAAACAGATAATTGATAAAGTTTTTATTATTCTCATTGTGCAATTCCTCTGATATTTACCGTTTTATCAGCTTCGAACTCTTTGTTATTTTCTTCAGGCTGTTTTTTATCTTTAATTTGTTTTTCAATCCATAATGGCGCAAAAATAATCAAGTCATAAATATGAATTATTGTCAGACCAGTAAATCGCGATATATTTCCAACCAGACGTAATAACCAGGCAAACCCGCGTAAAGAAGCCACACCAACCACACCCAGCACCGTGCGCATTGATTGGACAAATGACTCTAAAGGAATAGCAACAAACATCAAGGCAAACGGTAAAATAAAGCCCATACCCATTTGTGCAGCGGTTGTGATCCAGAGATAAGAATTACCCACTATAGCAGAAGCTTCACCTTCCCTGAGCAAGGCCTTCATTGCGGCATCATCTTCCATTAAAATTTCACGCATAAATGCCAGCCCTGCTTCAACACAAGCAAGGAAAAACAACATGGAAAAGAAAGCCCATACCATTCTTATTCTCGTTTTATCATTTAATGCACCTATGATGGGAAACAGACGTGTAATACGGAATGATTCCATTAGGAATATACCCATTGCCATTTCAACAAGTATGATCACCATGGCGGCAATATTGTTAATCTGGAAACCCATGATTTGACTGGTACCACCAACCATTTCTGACATTGGGCGCGCAATTAAATGGAAATTAATCACTGCACCACCTATGGCAATCGCCAGCACCAGACCAGAAATAAAGAATTGTGTTAGTGATGAAGATGACAGCATGCGTTCAGATTTATCTGAGCCTTTAACAATACTTTCATATTCATCCATATGGCGATCAATGGTAACGCTACGTACCAACAGGCTATTAATATTTTTATCAACCTGGCCCAGTATCTGTTTTACTTTTCGCCATTGCGGCATCATACCTTTTAACAATTGATGTCGTGCATGACTGGACTTACGGTATTCTTCTGTTGCCTTGGTATTCGCTTTAATTAACGAGTGATGAATATCCTCCAGTACATTGCCCACCATAGGATCACCTTTAACGCTGGGTATTTTCGCTACAGCATCAACTGCTTTTACCCATGCTGGCGGGGTTGGAGGTACTTCAGTACTGTCCTTATAGTCTTCATCAATCCGTGTAATTTCTTCACTGAGTAGACGATGTAGCGCAGGATAGGCAGACAAATCCCGACGTACCGTTGCATCAACACGATCGAACTCACGCTCAATAATCCTCTCCGAGGCTTCTCTACCTTGTGCCATCAGTACATCGCGATTGCGTTGCATGAGTTTCTTTTCTGCATGCATAACCGAATTGGCCGTCAAGCGCATGGCATTATGCAAGACACGGCTTAGTGAGCGTATGCCCATATGTGCATGTGTTCTTGCCACAAACAAAGTTGTGACAATGATCACAAACCAGATCAAGCCTGATAATACAGGGCTTGATGTAATCATGAATATTTCAGATGCCGCCATAATGTCCTCCATGCGGGTATCAGTGACGGAAAAAATGTTCCTTTATACTGTATCGGCATAGTACAGATATATATAAGCATAAAACCGTCGAGCGGTTCACAGATCATCCCGATTGTTGCTCTAAATATAAGCCTGTATGTAGGACTATCGCTGGTATGGCTTTAACTATAGTGTAACTATGAGCATTACACTGGATGGTTAACTTTATTAGAATAAACTACTAAACTGGCTGACTAGTTTATCCATTAGCATACTTCGGATACGTAAATGCGCCTGTTCGCTAAAGCCCGCAAGTATTCAATCGCGACAAAGCCTTCGTAATAGCACAATGCAACTTATAGAAACATAATTATAAACAAAGAGTTACATGTAATGGTGGTCACCAAAGGTATTGTAAAAAATAATCCTGTAAATATAATACTAAAGCTTAATAGGAACGGGACGTTAAGTATATAAAGGAGCTATATATGTTAGGAGTGATTTTCAATGGCAAATGATATTTCAGGCATTAATTCGTCCAAACCACAGCAGGCCAACTCGCAGAATGAACAAGCCAGCAACGATGCCCAGGCAACACCTCAGCGAAAAGAAACTGCCGAAACGTTAAATGCACTGGAAAAACAACTTAGCCAGGACCCACTGGTGAATGAACAAAAAATTGCCCGTGTTCGTGCAGCACTTAAAAGTGGTAACTACCAGGTTGATTCGGAAAAAATTGCACAAAAAATGCTCGACTTTGAGTCACACCTTGATAACTAGTCAATTAGAAACAATGTCACTGTAAATATATACACAATTAAACAAGCTCAATCTGCAGCTTAATTATTGCTTGGTGAGTTATTCACTACGTTTGAACGTGAAACAACAGCTCAAGGATGTTGTCATCTATTTTCCCGGCTGCAACCCCTTTACCACCACTTTAGAGATACGCTTCATTCAGCTGAATAAATCAGGTACAACATTGATTGTCGATACCTGATTTATACAATTACAACAATGGGATGAACGACAAGCCCGTCAAAATCGCCGTTAAATAATAATTAATGTTAGAATTCAGATATTGCCCCCGTAGCTCAGCTGGATAGAGCAATCCCCTCCTAAGGGATAGGTCGGACGTTCGAATCGTCTCGGGGGCGCCATTTATTTTTGCGATGGGCCTAAGACTCAATATATGAATACACCTGAAGACAATGTCACACTTGATCATAAACACATTTGGCACCCCTATAGTGCCATGGATTCTGACTTACCTGTTTATGCTGTTGAATCTGCAAAAGGTGTTCGCCTGAAATTAACTGATGGTAGAGAGTTAATTGATGGCATGTCATCCTGGTGGAGTGTTATTCATGGTTACAATCATCCTGACATGAATGCCGCACTAAGTGCGCAATTGGAAAAGATGTCACACGTCATGTTCGGTGGTTTAACTCACTCACCAGCAATTGAATTAACGCGGCAACTTATTAATATTACACCTGAGCCACTTCAAAACATTTTTTACAGTGATTCAGGTTCGGTATCAGTTGAAGTAGCCATGAAAATGGCCCTTCAATACTGGTATGCGAAAAGTGAATCACAACGTTCACGTTTCATTTCATTACGCTCTGGCTACCATGGGGATACCTTTGGCGCGATGTCGGTATGCGATCCTATTACCAGTATGCACTCTCTGTTTAAAGGCGTATTGCCCGAACAATTATTTGTGGCACAGCCTCGTTGCCGTTTCAGTGAACCATGCCATGATAAGGATATTGCCCCATTAGTAACAATGCTCTCTGAACACCATCCACATACCGCAGCTGTCATTATGGAACCTATTGTGCAAGGTGCCGGTGGTATGTGGTTTTATTCTGCTGAATATTTAAAAAAAGCCAGGGAGTTATGTGATCATTATGGTGTATTGCTGATACTAGATGAAATCGCCACGGGCTTTGGACGCACGGGAAAACTGTTTGCCTGTGAACATGCGAATATTTCACCAGACATCATGTGTATCGGTAAAGCATTAACCGGGGGTTACCTGACACTTGCTGCAACGTTAACAACAAAAGAGATATCTGCCACTATTGATAAAGGAGAACCTGGCGTTTTCATGCATGGTCCGACTTTCATGGCAAATCCTTTAGCCTGTACTGCCGCATTAACCAGCATCCAGTTATTATTAAACTCCAACTGGCAGAATAATATTTATCGTATTGAATCCGGACTTAAAGCCGGGTTGGCTCCTTGTAAAACATTTAATAACGTTAAAGAAGTTCGTGTCCTAGGTGCCATTGGTGTTATCGAGATGAAACAACCTATCGATATGAAAACCATTACCGAAACTTTTGTTAATGCCGGCGTATGGGTTCGGCCATTCGGCAAAATGGTCTACCTCATGCCGCCATTTATTATTAACGATACTGACCTAAAAACGCTAACAAGCGAAGTGGTAAACGTGGTAAAAAATCACAAATCTTAGCTTGAGAAATTAACCCGTATAAAAAACTACAATCTCAATTATCATCTATAATATAATGTCTGCACATTAAATAAGGCCCCATAAAGACCGACCTTATCCTGGACTATCAATTTTATCGTTATTTTTTCCATGTTGGATGACATAGCACCTTTATTCACAAAAGCATCAATAAAACGCCGATTCAACATTCTATCTTTTATTTTGGGTGCGATACCCCCTGCTATGTAGAGTTCACCAATCGGATAATAATGTAATGCAGCGTTACCCGCTGCTGAGCCGTAAATATCGATAAAACATTCCAGTGTTTGCTGGCACAGTTCATCATCATCTGAAAGTGCATACTCAGTAATTACCTGAGCTGGATCCACTTTTTGCATGGCTTCATTGATTTCTAATGATTCTGACAAGCCAATAACTTCATGAAAAAAATGATAAATTGTGACCAATCCTTTACCAGACAAAAGCAATTCCAAACTAACATGTGAGTGCTTCTTTTGTAACCAATTCAATAGTTTGCATTGCATTTCATTTTCTGGAGCAAAACCCACATGACCGGCCTCACTGGAAAAAACTTGATAGTGATCATTAAGCCATACACGATGTGAGACTCCGAACCCAGTACCTGCACCAATTATTGCTGCATCAAGATTCTTTGAATCGCTGTTTTTGGCTAAACCCTGTTGCAGAACCAGCATATCAGTATCTTCCAGTTCAGAAATGCCATAGGCTACAGCAACAAAATCATTAATAAGTTTTACCGAGGGTATTTTTAATGCCTTACTCAATTGTTCTTCACTAATCACCCAGGGAAGATTAGTCACTGAGGCAACACCGAATTCGACAGGCCCTGCTACGGCAAAACAAGCGGCATTAATGGTTGTCGTTATATCATGTTCAAAAAGAAAGCTATTTATAACCTCAACTAAACCACTATACTCGGTACTGGGATAACTCTTTTCAGCCAGAATATATTGATCACTTTTATTAATATCTGCAAAAACCAGTCGCGTATGTGTACCACCAATATCACCAGCCAGTATTTTCATTGTTATCCCTGTGAATTCTGACGATTACTTTTTTTGTCGCCGCTGCTTATAACGATTAATCAATCCATTCGTTGAGCTATCATGGCTATCGATTTGTTCCGCATCATTTAACTCATGCAGAATATTATTTGCCAGTTGTTTACCCAACTCAACACCCCACTGATCAAATGAGTTGATATTCCATATAACACCCTGAACAAATATTTTGTGTTCATAGAGCGCAATAATGGCACCCAGAGTTTTGGGATCGAGAGTATCGAACAATAACGTGCTGGTTGGTCGGTTACCGGGAAATACTTTGTAAGGCAGGAGTTGTTTGATTTGTTTATCATCAAGCCCTTCGGCTTTTAACTCTTTGTACGCTTCATGATCTGTTTTACCGCGCATCAGGGCCTCTGTCTGTGCAAAGACATTCGACATGAGTGCGCGATGATGTCTAGCGATACAACGAAAACTATACACAGGAGCAAGAATATCAGCCGGCACCAGTTTCGTGCCCTGGTGTAATAACTGGAAGAAGGCATGCTGACCGGCAATACCAATTTCACCAAAGATCACCGGGCCAGTGGTATAGTCCACTTCGTTCTTTTGTCGATCAACATATTTTCCATTACTTTCCATATCGGCTTGTTGTAAGTAACCCGGAAAACGATGCAAGTGTTGATCATAAGGCAATACGGCCATGGTTTCCGCTTCGAAGAAATTATTGTACCAGACACCTAATAACGCCATCATAACCGGAATATTTTTTTCGAGCGGAGAGTATCTGAAGTGCTGATCCACTTCATAGGCTCCCTCAAGTAATTCATCAAACTGTTCAGAACCAATCGCAATCACGATGGACAGGCCTATAGCGGACCAGAGGGAGTAACGCCCTCCAACCCAGTCCCATATCTTGAAAATATTTTCTTCAGCAATCCCAAACTCTTTTGCCAGTTTCAGATTCGACGTAACTGCAGAGAAATGCCGGTCAATATACTCATCACTACCCAGTTTATTAATATACCACTGACGTGCTGTTTCAGCATTGACCATGGTATCCTGGGTAGTAAATGTTTTTGAGGCAATAATAAAAAAGGTGGTCTCGGGGTTCAGGTATTCCAGCGTATCATTAATGTGGTTTTCATCAATATTTGAAACAAAATGTATATTAAGGTCATGTAAGGCACGAGTCCTTAAAGCTTCCGTTACCATCAATGGTCCCAGATGTGACCCTCCAATTCCGATATTAACCACATCCGTGATGGCCTGGTTGGTCGCACCACGCCATTTTCGTGTCCTGATTTTTTCTGCCAGTTGATTTACACGTTCCCGTTCCTCTTTGATTTCGGGAAGAATATCAACATCATCCAGCATGAGTGGCTGATCACCCTTATCTCTTAATGCTGTATGTAAGACTGCGCGATGTTCAGTATGGTTAATCGGCTCACCTTTGAACATTTTTTCTATCCAAAGCGGCAGGTTTACCTCATTGGCCAGTTGCAGCAATAATTTTACCGTTTCATCATTAATCCGGTTCTTTGAAAAATCATAAAGAATGTCATTCAGTTCCAGTGAATATCTGTCGAACCTGTTTTCGTCATTTTCAAACAGTTCACGCATGTGAATATTTTTTATCTCATCATAATGTTTTGTCAGTGCTAACCATGCATTTGACCGTATAAGTTCAGACATTATATATTCATCCTTATTTTGTCCTTTGGGCTCTAAAATATTTTATATCTATACAACTATCAGCAATATTCATTCCAATGCTATTCATACTGATAATTGACATCCATGTACTGTAAAATCAGTGATATTACCTTAATCTAGCCTATTGATGGGAGTTTACCATGCACCTTTTTAAATCATTTATACATACATGCTCTATGATAGAGAATTAATATGACTTAAATATGATGTTTTCATTCACTCTACATTACGCTAAAACACGCTGGCACTCGTAGAGAACATATTCAACTCTACAAAATAATCATATATAGTCTGCTTACGACCCAAAGCGGTCATTCATAATTCCAGCTTCTTTTGCGTTAGCAATACGTGGGCCTAATTTGCTATAAGGGTAAGTTTTCCATAAAGTATTACTTAAATAATAATAAACACGTAAATATAAGAAAACACTAATCATGTTATTCGGACCCTGTTTACAACTGTTAGTTACTACAACAAAGGATGCAAAATATGAAGATGACACATACCAGATTACTTGTGTCGAATTTTACTGAGTGCTTCATTTTTTATAGAGACATCATGGGGTTTACAGTTATATGGGGTAATGAGAATGGCATTTATGCAGACTTCGACGTAAACGGTCATCTACTGGCATTATTCGGAAAAGTACCAATGGCGGAGGCTATCGGAGCTGAGTCACCGAAACTAAAATCAGAGCAACAAGATGATGTGTGTTTGATCTTTTCTGTTGAAGATGTAGATGGCACATATGATTCGTTAAAAGAGAAAGGTGTTATTCCAATAAACAAGCCCCATGATCGAAAAGAATGGGGGATTAGATGTTTTCATTTCCGTGATCCAGCTAGAAATTTGATTGAAATTAATAAAGAAATTGGAATGAGTGGCTAACAAAAGACGGTAACAGGCCCGTTACTGCTAACGTTAAATGTCCGCTTTTGGCCGAAAGCGGACATAACAGAGAAAATATCGGCTAAAAAATAAAATTAAACGAATGACTGCAAACGACCCAAAGCAGTCATTCAGAAACTCCATATTATTTACCATATCTAAGCTATACTTTCAGGAGAAATTATTATGCGTATTTTAGTTAAAAGTATTTCTGTATTTGTTGCTTTGAGTTTTTTTGTGTTACTTACCGGCTGTTCACCGGAGGTAGGGAGTGACAAATGGTGTTCAGAAATGAATGAGAAGCCTAAAGCTGACTGGACTGCGAGTGAAGCGGCAGATTATGCAAAACATTGTGTGCTCAAATAAGCGAAAATAAAAAAATGTCTGTTTTTGGCCGATAACAGGTATTTAGAAACGATATTATAGTCAATGAGTTCGTAATGCCCGGCATAGATAAATATGAACAGTCACCGTTAATAGGTAATTTATGTTATGAAAAAATTCGCGTACAGCATTCTTATATTTATCACTCTATCGACTTCATCCGGCATTTATGCCAAAGCTGTATCGGAGGATTTATGTAAAAAGACCACTATAGATTTATTTCGCGAAGTATCGCCAAGTGTTGTATTCATATCGGGTGTGGCAATAGATCCTTTTAAAATAATAGATCGTGTGCAATGGGCTATTGGATCCGGTGTTATTATTGACGCCGAAGGCCATGTCCTAACTAACGCACATGTGGTTCTTGGGCTTAGTCAGGTTTCTATAGCGCTAGGAAAGGATAAAGTGGTTACCGCAAAAGTACTTGGTGTCGATCCGATATTAGACTTGGCTGTTGTCAAGATGAATAGATTACCAGACAATCTTGCTGTGGCAAGGATGGGTGATTCTGACACCCTTCATGTAGGCGAAGATGTCATTGCAATCGGTAATTCTATGGGTTTAGAGAAAACTGTTTCTCAGGGAATTATATCGGGCCTAAACCGGAACCTCCCATTAAGCCCAATGAGTTGGTTAGTTCCTTACATACAGACAGACGCAGCCTTGAGTCCAGGAAATTCAGGGGGACCACTAATCAACCGGTGTGGAGAGGTAGTAGGAATCAATACAGCGATTCTCAAGGAAGGAGAAAATATTGGCTTTGCAGCACCAATAAATATAGCTAAGAAAATTCTTCCAGAAATAATTAAACATGGTCGTGTAATACGTCCTTGGCATGGTATCAACGGAAAGTTACTGGATTTTAGCCTGGTTACGCTTATTAATTATCCACTTATACCTGGATTTATGATCGAGACAATCGAGCCTGGCAGCGCCGCTGATAAAGCAGGACTGCGTGCTGGTACTTTACCAATAAAATTTGGCCTAAAAGAGTTCCTGTTAGGTGGCGATATAATTACTAAAGTCAATGGAGAAAACCTAACCAGCATGAAAATTGTATTGCGAATAGTCAATTCACTTAAAGTTGGTGACAAGGTAGAGTTAGAATATTACCGGGAAGGGAAGAGAAATACAGTTGAAGTTATTTTGCCCGAGAGACCCCTATTACCCAGAGATATACCTAAGTAATATGGCCTACGCAAAGGTAGTCGAAAAGGTATGTAAATCTCTGCCCGCTATTTTTATATGAATTTTTTAAAATAAGGGTCTATGCAAAGTAATGCTGCAATATAACAAATCACTCAATCAGGACGCGCCTTAAGCGGCGCACCTATTAGTTCAGTTGTTATATTTAAAAGCAGAGATTTGAGAGAAGAAACAATATCAAAAGTATCTATTACACTTGCTACTTTTGTGAAAAAATCCAATAGCACTGAAGGACTTGACGGTTATCGAATTGAAGCAATTGATATGATTTGAAGGGCTTGATGTGAACCTACCCCTTTTCTGTACCAACCAATTTGAAGTGCCTACATTGATCCGAAGCATATGTCGAATGACCCACAAATAATTTAACTAATTATTCATATCCCCTCCCAGACGTAATAAACTTGTATTATCAAGTAAAAACACACAACACAAATACTTTGCGTTACGTAAGTACTAGATATTCAGTAGCATATTAAATTTTACTAATATTAAAAACAGGTCATGAGTAGAGGGTGTGGTTATGAACTATGCAGAAATCATC
>Ga0224514_10000304_pt1 | contig 14781 bp, 11 predicted proteins | sample SF_May12_sed_USG_3_FD_169107 | JGI IMG/M metagenome (GOLD analysis project Ga0224514, IMG submission 169107) | Sediment microbial communities from San Francisco Bay, California, United States - SF_May12_sed_USGS_24 | ecosystem: Environmental > Aquatic > Marine > Sediment | place: USA... | reverse complement strand
AATGAAATAATAAAGACGAAGAACCTTTCCTTTGACGTGATCGTATTGACTCTCGGCAATGACGCATTTACAAGCGGTATGCCTCATATCTGCATGTGGCATGATCTGCAGGCCGACTATCTGGAGTTAAGAAGTGTGCTGCTTTGCCTGTCGGCAGAGGTACTGTCCCGTTATGAGCAGTTTCTTAAAGACATTGATGGAGACTATGAAAAGAGCAGGGATATCGCCCAAATTAAAAAGCTTGCCGGCGCAATGGACGCGTTGCTCCCCCAATGTATGGAGGACTTTGATTTTACCGGTTTCGGGGATGCTTACAAAGCGCTGCTTTTGGCGCTTATTGTTGAAAAGCTTTACCTTGAAGATTATTTGAATAAATTGATTTATGAAAGGAGCGACGTTGCTTCTATCGATGAAGTTCAACGGTGGCAAAGCTTGCTTGGACAAGGGCGTATTACATTGGAAACCTTTACGGGCAACTGTCTTTATGTAAAGCTGCTGACCCTTTATTACACTTATACTCAGCGGACGGAATATCTGAAAAATCATCATCCCTTCATTTTCAGGAATTTTGTTGAAGAATATCCCGGTCTGGAACATGAGCCTGTTAATGAAGGTGGAACGTACATTCTCCTTTGCCATAAAGAAGGGGGCGGCGACTATATAGTTGTTGCCGACTTCAGCCTGCCCTATAAAATTGATTGCTGCTGCCATGTGCCGCTCTGTGATGAATCATTGAAACTGCCGCCGGTGGCTACAGATGACTATGCCGAAACCGTCCGGGGAGCCACGGTAGAAATAGTTGGTCCGGGAAATGATTACTCCCTTGCTAACGATAAGATCGTTATTGTTGACTACCCGAAAGAAGAAGGGGGTACAGACAAGGGAGGAACGGTTAAGTTAAAAGGAAAAAATAATATTTTTAGTTATAAACCGCCCAAGGATTTTACGGGAATCGATACCTTTGCCTACACTATCCGTAATGAAGCCGAACTGGAAAGCTCTGCAACGGTGACGGTCCTGGTGAGAGAGAAATATGAAAAGCATATCAAGGCGGCAGATGATCTTGCGGCGACAGAGAGGATGACGCCTGTCCTTATCGATGTGCTGGCCAATGACAGGATCTACGAGAAAACGGCGCTTATTCTGCCGGGTGATACGTCCTATTTGGGTGCAAAATTAACCATTGAAGATAAAAAAATAAAATATGTGCCTGTCAGGGAAGGTAAGGACAGCTTTAAGTACAGATTGGTTGATGAGGGCCGCAAAGAAGAATCGGAAGCGGAAGTTACCCTTATTGTCTACTGCTGCGAATGCCTGGAGGTTGTTCATCAAGACAAAAGTGCTGAAATTTATGTGCTCAATGACCTGGAAAAGGAGATGAAAGCCGATTTAAAGCTCTTTACAACGGACATTGAGAAAGTGTCGGCTCAAATCGTGACGGAAAAGAAAGGGACGGCAACCGTTAAAGAGGGCATTATCTACTATGTGCCGCCGGGAGGCTTTGCGGGGAGAGATTCCTTCGGTTACCGAATCGATCAAAAGGAAAAGGGTTATAGACGGTCCTGCCATGTGAAGGTTGTTGTTCTCAGTGAAGGGGGCGAGGTTGCTCCTCCCTCATGTGAGATGCCGGACCTGAGCTATGCAGTTAACGGCACCGAAGCCGGTGAGTTTGTTGTCGATTTCAGCGCAAAGCCGGAAACAGACCATGTAAAGGTGACAGGTGTTGAAAATTTAACTTTGGCTGAATTCAAAATAAATCGGAGAAGCGAGAAGAGTATCCATATTGCATGGCTGAAACCCTTTACCTCTTTCTCCTTTACCTATACGGGCATAGACACAAGGACCGGAGCAGAATGCGAAGGGACGATAGCGCTTGTGTCCAAAAAGATTTTTACGATCCCTGAGAGGGACCTTGTCGCTATTGAAGGAAAGTATGTGGATATTATTCCTTCTGATCCCAGACTAAAATATAACGTTGAATCGGTTGGAACCTTTTTTGACGATGTGAATAATAAATATGAAGCAAATCCCGATAATTTTATGGCCGGCAGTGAAAACACGGCAATAACCAGGGAGTTTGCCGGGGTATTCGACGCCCTTGTCGACAATGCGACAGATATCAGCAAAGCAATTGAGGTCTCGGGCGCAACGCCCGAATTGACGAAGAAGAGAGAGCTAAACCTTGAATTAATGAATTCCAGTCTGAGCGGCTATTTAAGAACGTTGGGGGCTGAAGATAAAGATCTGAAAGCGACGGACGGGACTTCCGAATATATTGCCACGGGCCTGAAAGAGAGCATCAGCAGGCTTGATGCAGAGGACAAAGCGGTGGTTACGGAGAATATGACTGCTATTGTCACCGAAAACCCGGAGAAAAAAGTGCTCAATAAGAACATTAAATTATTGATGTAAAAAAACCGGGACCCCGGCGGGCGTATTGCCGTCTGCCGGGATAAGGTGGGAAGGCAGCGTGAAAAGATATTTGAAAATTAAGGGTTTATTTATGGAAACCTGTGAAATAGAGGGTCCTGATCTTTACGCCCCCGGTGACTCTGTCCTTAATTAACGGCTTTCAACTTAAACCGGAAAGAGGGTGATTGATAAAAAATGACGGCCCATCATAAACACATCATAAAAAAGCAGGTACTGCATATCCGTATTGCCCGTCAGGATGAAGCGTGGCAGATCCAGAACCGGCTCAGCGCTTTCTACACAAGCGATACCGTCCCGATTCTCGATGATATCTGTGGAATGCTGGTCGGCAGGGATGAGCATATTTTTATCGATAAGCTGGAGATCGATATCGGTAGAATCCCCCTGCTGAATATGGAAGAAGCCTTTAAGGGGAAGATAAGGACGCTTTTTTATGAAGCGCTTTCCGACAGGCTTGGGCAGGCCCGGTTAAGTGAGCAGCACTTGCAAGGGAGTGAGGAAAAAAGGGGCCTTTCCCCGGCAACAGGCGCGTCCCCGGCTCCCGTCAATTATGACCCGGGAGAAGGGGGGCGGGATGACGAAGTGATGACGCAGGAAAGATACAACCTGGCGTTGATCAGTCATTTCCTGAGAAGTGGAACCTTCCCCTGGTGGGCGGAAAAGATGAGTATGGGAGATCTGGAGAAGGTATTTCTCACATTACTCGAAGAGCCGGCGCCGGAACTCAAATCACTTATTGCAAAAGAGCTGTCCCGTCAAAATGCCGGAAAGCGCTTTCTTTACCAGTTTACAGACGAGCTGTTTTTAAGGGTTTCCCAAATACTAAAACCCCATGCGTCGGGGTGGCTTGCCGGTTTTATGACGGATATGCTGTCCATGGCCAATAAGGCAAAGCTTGCGCCCCTTTCCCGGCCTCAAATTCGATCTGTGATGCGGGGCGCCATGTTGGATCAGCTCCTTTTTAATGGTGGAGCGTCTTTTAGCGAAAAAGAGATGGCTGCATCCATTGTTCAAGCCTTTTCCCGTACAAGCGGGATGGATTTCAAAAGGGCGGCTTTACTTTTTGCCGATGAACTGGGAAACTTAAAAAAAAGGGGGCTTGCCTTTCAGAGCCGGCTTCCCCATTTGCTTGCCCGGTTCAGTGATGACGGGATATTCATCAAGGATATGCGCGGTGGTGATAAAGATGATCGGGATAATCGTAAAAAAAATAAGGGCAGAGAGGAAAAGGATGCGCCCCAATTCAGTGGGGACGACGCTGCTTCCGGAAAAGCAGATCCTGCCGGAGACAAGGGAGCAAAGGGGAGGGTTGAAAAAACTTCTGATTTCCAGGGGGATGAAGCGGGCAGACCGTTGCCGGAGGAGGGAGCGGCGGTTTTTACGAAAGATGGCGTTCGCATTGCCCGCCAGGGGAGAGGAAGAAGCGGCCCCGGAGGGAGGATTGCCATAAATGAATTTGAGGAGAATGATCTTTCTGTCAGTGCGAAAAAAACTTTTTCTGAAGCGGGGCGAAGAGCAGTTGAAGAGCGAAGGCAAAAGGATGGCACTGGAGGAGGGCTTGAGAAAGAGAGCGGTGGCCTCCACCGGGAGATAGCGGGCCCGAGCAGGGATAAAGAGAGGATGCCTGGGCCTTTTTCTCAGGGGGGTGAGCATTTTGAAAGTTACGCCCGGGGGAGAGAACCATGGGAAAGAGAACCCCTTGCTGATGACATATACATTGAAAATGCCGGACTTGTCATTCTCTGGCCCTACATGACCCGCTTTTTCAGGCATCTCGATCTCTTAAAAGATGACTGCTTTGTCGATCATTCTTCCGCTATGCGGGCCATACATCTGCTTCAATATCTTGCCACGGGGGAGGAGCAGGGCCCGGAGTATTTTCTGCCCCTCAATAAATTGCTTTGCGGATGGGACCTGTCAAAGCCGCTTGAGAGAAAGGTCCCTTTGAGGAAAAAAGAAAAGTCTGAATCGGAAGCGCTGTTAAAGGCCCTTGTCGGTCACTGGCAGGCATTGGGAAATACCTCTGTTGATGGTTTGAGGACATCCTTTCTGCAAAGAGAAGGGGCGCTTACCGAGAAGGAAAAGAACTGGCATTTGAAGGTCGAAGGGAAAACCTACGACATATTAATGGAGCGTTTACCATGGGGAATATCAACAGTAACCTTGCCGTGGATGAAGAAAATACTCAGCGTAGAGTGGTAACCGGTCCACCGGTTACAAGCGCCTGCATTCTGGAAGATGAGCTGAACTGGTTTTTCAAAGTGCTCGATGGGCGCATCAAACTTCATTTCGGGCATGACTTCGACCATGATGATATATTTGACATTATGCCGCCGGGCCTGGACGGAGGCGAGTCTGTTTACGGATATTTTATTACTCATTACAATATGACCTTTGCCGAGCGGGTTGTTTTTATTCTAAGCCTGGTTCCGCACATCAAACCGCAGCTGCTTGATCTTTTTTTTACAAAAAATGCAGCAAACTCACGGGTATTTACAGAATTTGGAGGGAGAAACGACCAGTCTCTCAATGCCTTTGTGCCGACGGGGGAAACGGCCCTTTTTATTCTTGCCGGAGATGATCTGGAAAAGCGGCTTACTTTTTCCAGGCTCTTCGAAGCCGACCACTTTTTTGCCAAACATGATATTTTGAAACTGAGCGGCAATCTTGCCCATGAGCCTGAGCTAAGCGGAACCCTTACGCTTTCCAGGGAGGTTATCGACCTGACGACGACGGGAACTATTCGCAAGCCCATATTCAGCGCCGGGTTTCCGGCAAAAAAGATTGAGACCGGGCTTGACTGGAGTGATCTCGTGCTTGATCACTATACCATGGAGAGAGTCCTTGAGATCAGGGCATGGATAGAGTATGGCCATATATTGCTCGATGAACTTGATCTGCGGCGAAAGATCAAGCCTGGATATCGATGTCTCTTTTATGGCCCTCCGGGGACGGGAAAGACCTTTACGGCTTCACTCCTTGGAAAGGCTACGGGGCTGGAAGTTTACTGCATCGATCTTTCCATGGTTGTTTCAAAATATATCGGAGAAACGGAAAAAAATCTCGAAAAGGTTTTCAGCAAGGCCGAACATAAAAACTGGGTGCTCTTTTTTGATGAGGCCGACGCCCTTTTCGGGAAACGCACCAACATCAATGACGCTCATGACCGTTTTGCCAATCAGGAGGTTTCCTACCTGCTTCAGCGGGTAGAAGATTATGAGGGGGTGGTTATTCTGGCCTCGAACCTCAAATCAAACATTGATGAAGCCTTTTCACGAAGATTCCAGTCCATCATCCACTTTCCCATGCCCGGACAGAAAGAGCGAAGCCTGCTTTGGAATAATGCCTTCCCGGAAAAAATTAATTTTTCAGATAATGTCAATCTATCACAAATTGCGGCTGACTATGAACTCTCGGGAGGGGCCATTATGAACGTGGTGCGCTACGCCGCGCTGATGATGCTGAAAGGGAATAAGGGCGCTGTATTTCTGAGTGACATAAAAGAAGGTATCCGAAAGGAACTGCAAAAAGAGGGGAAAACGTCTTGAAGGGAGGGGGAAGCTTATGAGGACAAGAGGCCGCAGGCGCAGAAAAAGACAATCTTCAAATCAGCCGGGAGATCAAAGCGCCGGTGAAAGTGGGATGATGCAGAGAAAGGCCGATTCGCAGGTTTCGCAACTCAGCAGTCTGATAGAGACCTCCCCTGTTCAGCCGAAGCTGAAGGTAGGAACGCCTGGCGGCAAATATGAGCGGGAAGCCGACAGTGTGGCCGACCGGGTAATGGCGATAGCCGACCCTCAGGTCAGCAGGGAGGCGGAAGATAAAGAGGAGGAAGTCCATGGCAAAGCGCTTGCGGAACAGATTACGCCGTTGACGCAACGTCAGCCGGAGGAGGAAGAAAAAGAGGAAGCGCAGGCGGACCAGCTTCAGCGTGAGGTAGAGGCACCGGAGAAAGAGGAAGAAGAGCCCGTCCAGGCAAAGATGCTTCAGCGCCGGCCCGGAGAAGAGGAAGAACCTGCTCAGGCAAAGTTTCTTCAACGCCGGCCCGAAGAAGAAGAGGAGGGGGTTCAGCAGCAGCCCGAAGAAGAGGAAAAAGAAGTTCAGGCAAAGGAAAGAGGGCAAAATAGCCGGGCCCTCTCTTCTTCTGCCGAAAGCGGCATTAAGGCCATAAAAGGCGGCGGCCGGCCCCTGCCGGAATCGACACGCAAATTTTTTGAGCCCCGCTTCGGCGCTGATTTCAGAGGCGTAAGAATTCATCTTGATTCCAGGGCCGCCGGTTTGGCAAAGGCTATTAATGCCAAAGCCTTTACAAAGGGAAAGGATATTGTATTCGGTTCCGGTTACTATTCGCCGGAAACAAGCGGCGGCAAACGCCTTCTCGCCCATGAATTGACCCATGTATTGCAGCAGAGCAGAAAAATAAACAGGTCTGCCGATACGGTGCAGATGAAAGGCGGGAAAAGCTGTGCAGGCGTTCATAGCCTGAGGGCCTCTTTTTTTAATTATGTTGATGTTGTTTTTTATACAACCGATAGTTGTAAAAAGGTGAAAGTTAAAATTTCCGGCGAATGGGAAGGGGACGCTCATCATATTTCAGGCCCCTCACACTTTCCCATTATCCTGGATAAGAGCACCACAAAAAAAGTAAAAGCCGGCAGTAAAGGAGGTGGACAGTATAAACGGATACCGGGGAAAACACATACCTTTACATTTACCCTTAAAGCCGGAAAACACAAGTTGCGTTTATCAACCGGCGGTATTAATAAAGGTACCCCCGTCGGGTTGAGAGTTAAATTGCATACCAGAGGAAGCCTGACGGTTAGTTAACTGTCTCGTTGGCCGACATTAAAAGAGGAGTACAGGATTATGAATATATGGATAAAAAAGTACATGCTGAGGCCGGTGGCCCACTGCAGCGGCGGCTGTTAGCCAGGGTGCAATGGAGAAGATAATTTATCTTTCTTTTGTGAACGCTTGCCTCTCCTTTACCGTCGCCGAAGCAAAGTTGTTTCTGCCCTTTAGAGAGTGGCTAAAGGGGAAGAGTTCTTTTTTGGGAGAGATGTTTTCCTGCGGGTACTGTTTCGGCCACTGGGCGGCCTTCGTGCTGGTGGCTTTTTACAGGCCCAGGCTCTTCGAATTCTGGTGGCTGCCCGACTATTTTTTTACGGCGCTGGTCATTGCCTGGTTCAGCGCCTTTCAGTGGATTATGATGTGCCTGTTGATGCAGAAGACGGGTAAATAACAAATTTATGATAAGGGGGAGGAAGTGGAAGAGAATCTTTATTATTACCGGGCGCTGGTATGTTCCGTTTATGACGGGGATACCTGCACTGTCGACATAGATCTGGGGCTCGGCACATGGGTGCATGGCGAAAAACTCAGGTTCAGCAGGATTAATGCACCTGAGATCAGGGGCGCTGAGAGACCGGCGGGTTTGCTCTCGCGGGATTTTTTGATTAGCCGCATCGGCGAAAAGGAGATATTGATCAAGACCGTTAAGGATAAAAAAGGGAAGTATGGCCGTTATCTGGCTGAAATTATACTGCCCGACGGGAATGGAGGGTGGATAAACGTCAATGACCTGATGGTTGAGGAAGGGCATGCCGTTTATGTGGAATATTGAGGGGAATAGTCAATCAATTAATTGGGGATGATTTATGAAAGCTCTGGCAAAAGCTGCTCATAAAGGCTCATCCACGACTGCTGCGGCACGGCAGCAGTCAGATGGCGCCACAATACAACTTCAGCGAAAAGCTGATAATGACGCCGATGCGCTCAGGAGGATTATTTCGTCCCGCAGCCCCGCTAATTCCTGCGGTCCGCCTGTTAATCCGAAGGCCGGCGCCAAAACAGCACAGCTTTCCACGCTTATACAGAGGTCCGGGGTACAGGCCAAACTGACCATCGGCCGGCGGGATGACAAATACGAACAGGAAGCGGACAGCGTATCCGAGCGGGTTATGAGTATGCCGGGGCCGCAGATACGGCCCAAACCGACCTGACCCCTTGGCGAAGGTTCTCCGTGCGGGAACGAAGAAGCATTGCAGACAAAACCCCTTGCCGCAGAAATAACGCCTCTTGTCAGAAGGCAGCCTGAAGAAAAGGAAGTTCAAAAGCAGTCGGAAGAGGAAGAGCCCCTGCAGGGAAAGCTTCTCCAGCGGCAGTCTGAGGAAGAAAATGATGCCGTTCAGCGTCAGCCTGAAGAGGAAGAACCTGTCCAGGCCAGCGAAAATGGAGGTGGCGCATCTGAAGTGGCGTCGTCTGTTGAAGGGGGGATCAACGCCACAAAAGGGGGCGGGAGACCGCTTCCCGAGTCGGACCGCTCATTCTTCGAGCCCCGTTTCGGGGCTGATTTCAGTAATGTGCGCATACATACCGGTTCCGATGCGGGCCAATTGTCAAGACAGCTTGGCGCGCAGGCATTTACTGTCGGGAAAGATGTTTATTTCGGAGAAGGACGGTATGATCCGGGATCAACGCAGGGCAAACGGCTCATGGGTCATGAATTGACCCATGTTGTGCAGCAGGGAGGAGCGGCAACTTTACAGTCCAAGCCGGATAATAAAGGGCAGGTTGCCGGAAAAGATTCTGCTGCGCCTGACGTGCAGTGCGGTTTTTTTGGCGACCTCTGGGAAGGCGCTGCATCGGTGGGGAGAGCTGTATGGAGCGGGGTTAGAAGTGTGGGGCGCACTATCGGCAGAGGAGCGTCATCCGCCTGGGGCTGGATTCGGGGTGTGGGTCGTTCTATCGGTAGAGGCGTGTTGTCCGCCTGGGGCTGGATCAGGGGTGTGGGCCGTTCCATCGGCAGGGGAATTCTCTCGGCCTGGAATTGGATCAGAGGTATCGGCCGCTCAATCGGCAGGGGAATCCTGGCAGCCTGGGAGTGGATTAAAGATATCGGCCGTTCCATCGGCAGGGGCATTCTGGCGGCCTGGGAGTGGGTCAAAAGTATCGGCCGTGCCATTGGCAGAGGGCTCCTGGCAGCCTGGGAGTGGATCAAGGAAGTCGGCCGTGCTATCGGGAGAGGGCTTCTGGCGGCCTGGGAGTGGATCAAGCGTATTGCCCGCGCTATCGGCAGGGCTTTGCTTGCAGCCTGGGAATGGATCAAACGTGCAGGCGGAGTCATCTGGGAGTGTATAAAAGGTATTTTTGCGGGAGCACAACCGAAGCTCATCGTTAACAAGTCGGGAGATGCTTATGAACAGGAGGCGGACAGCGTAGCCGATAAAGTCTTGCGAATGGAGTTGCCCGGCACAAAAGAAGGTAAAAAAGGGGTTTCTCCATTAAGGGGCTCTTTCGGCAACGGCAAGCCTGCGGCAGCGGAGATAAAAAGGAAGGTCAATATTAATCAGAACGTTCCCCGTCCTTTTATTCAGAGGTACGCAGAGGACATACATTATCACATGACCCTGCAGGAGGCGGCCAATGTCGGATACAGTGCAGTTGAGGCCGGAACGGTCGCCTTTGAAGACCAGGCTGTTGATACGGGCTGGAGACATCCCTGGATAACCACACCCACAGAAATTTTAAATCCCCTTGTCAGCGGCAGGGATATGCTTCATTTCCCTGCCCGCAGTGTAGCTGTTGGGGATATGAACAGAGCAATTACTGCCTGCGATATCAGGGCATTTGGCGCGGGATTGCACAGGTTCCAGGATACCTTCTCACATAACTTTACAACATGGAAAATTCCGACCCGAAGGCTATGTTCTTCCATGTGCTGGAAGCTTGCTTTATTAGTTCCCGGAGGTCTTCCTATTGTTGCCGGCATAATGATTCCAAAACACGCCTACGGACGAGGCGCTGCGCTCAAGCACGCCTGTCTGGGCTTTTATCCCGATGAGCACCATGGTGAGCAAAAGGGCAGGGATGCCGCTATGAAAAGACACACAAGGTCATGGCTTGAAAAGTTTCTCGTAAGCTGCAGGTCCGGTTCAGGCGGCGGCGGTGGTGGCGCCGCATCTCCTGCGCCTGTGGCATTTAATGTGACGGCTTTTTCCGCCACCGGATCGGGAAATGCAAACTTAACGGAAAATGCGGCAGGACCCAGTATTGCGGCGCCGACGTTCCGTTCTAGTGGAACGGTGAGTGTTACAGGCGATAATGCTGAAGCCAGTAAGTGGGATGTCGGGTATATCCAGACTGTTTATTCACCTTATGATATCGAGGCAAGATACGAGAAGTCTTACTTGCGATACCATAAAAGTTCCCTGCCTCTCAGGGATGCTATCGCCGGAACGCCTGCCCCATGGTATTACACGGGGTCCTTTTCACCCGTCACAGGTTCCGGAACCTCAGTCAGTGAAAGTATGAATGATACGCCCGGCCATAGACCACCCTGGAACGACCCGAGAGTAACCAATCCAAACTCCCTGGAAAGGTATGAAAGGAATTTTAATGTTGTTGCCTGGTTTATCGCTCGCAGACGTACTGATGCACAGATAAGGCATCTGAAAAATGTAAATTGGGGATTTAACTTTATCGTTGATGTTGATAAAACCAAGCCGGTCGGCAGCAGAGCCACTAATTCAGGAAGCGGTATGGATGGAATATCAACGGGAAATGGAAAAGGGCCTTTAACACCAAAACTCTCAGGCACAATATCCAATAACGCTAATGTAAGAACTCTTGTCCCAAGACCGCCGTGGCCTTAAATATTCCTGATTTAACGTCAGGTTTTTATGTGGGTTTAGAATGAAAACTTTGGCAAAGGCAGTTCATAAAAGTTCCTTTCCTGCGGCTGTGAAGCAGCAGGCGGACAGGAGTGGGGCGCTGTTTCAACGGAAGGCGGCTAACGAGACGGAGGCCCTTTCGAAAATTATTTCGTCCCACAATCCCGTTAATTCCTGCAGTCCCTCCCTTAGCCCAAACTCCGGTTCCAAAGCGGCACAGCTTTCCACGTTCATACAGAGGTCCGGGATTCAGCCCGAACTGACCATCGGCCAGGGGGGTGAAAAGTACGAGGAGGTGGACAGCGTTGCCGAAGGAGTGATGACCATGCCGGAACCGCCCGTTAAAGGTCAGGTGGAAAAACCGGTTCAGGCTAAAGAGGCAGATGGCAAAAAGTCTCCCCCTGTTCCTGCGGCTCATAGTGATATCCATTCCCTGCCTGGGGCAAGAACAAAAGAAAGAACTCAAATGCCTTATGTACAAAGGCGAAAAGGACCTGTCCCGGCTAAATGTGCTAAGCCCTTACGGGCCATGTTACATTTTATTTGGATGCCGGGGGGATCAGAAGCGGCTTTACTTGCGTGAAATCAGGCGCCCTAATAGGGTTTGTAAATTCAACAAACAGACCGATCAATATAAAGTTGGTTCCGGCCAATCTCTTTAGTATGTCCTCATTTACTTTACGACCGGGCCCTTTAGGGGTTTCAGTAACTGTGATGAGAGTAAAAGGGATGATCTGCGGCTCCATTTATGTTAACCCCAAACAAAGAGGTTATACCGTGCGGGATATATGTGTCTGTCCTTAAGTAAATGGGGTAAGTTTTTATAAAAGGAACGGAATATAAGCGGTACAAATTGATGAGCGAATGATGAAAGCTTTGGCAAAGGCAACAGCTAAAAACCTGTCCTCCTCCGCTGCGGCAAGGCCGCAGACGGACAGGGGTGGGCCGCTGCTACAGCGGAAGGCGGCCGGCGAAACCGATGCCCTTTCGAGGATCATTTCGTCGGGCAGGCCTGTCAATGCCTATGGCCCGCCTGCCGATTCAAATCCTGACTCCAAAACGGGGCAGTTGATCAGTCTTGTGCAGAGGACTAAGGTTCAGCCCAAGCTTACAGTCGGCAGACCTAATGACAAATATGAGCAGGAGGCGGACAGCGTTGCCGAACGTGTCATGCGTATGCCCGGCCCGCAGATACGCCCCAAACCGACCTGACCGCTTGCAAAGGGTTCCCAGGGTGGGAATGAAGAACAGGTACAGTCAAAACCGCTTGCCGAATCGATAACGTCTCTCGTCCGAAGACAGCCTGAAGAGGAAGAGAAAGAAGAAGGTGAAGTTCAGCGGCAGGTCGGAGAGGAGGAAAGAGAAGAACAGGAAATGCCGGTTCAGGCCAGTCAGGAAAGTGGTGAGGACGTGCCTGTTTCTCCTTCCGTCGAAAGCGGGCTAAATTCCCTTAAAGGCGGTGGGCAGCCCTTGCCTGAATCGACACGCTCCTTTTTCGAACCTCGTTTCGGCGCTGATTTTAGCGGGGTGAGAGTTCATACTGATAGAAATGCGTCGCATCTGGCAAGGAGTGTTAATGCTAAGGCATTTACGAAAGGGCGGGATGTGGTTTTTGGATCGGGGCAATATTCACCCGAATCACCGGGTGGGAAAAGGCTGCTGGCCCATGAACTGACGCATGTGGTGCAGCAAGATCATGGGAGCAACGTAAAGTGTAAAACAACATGGACATCTTTTTCTTCCTTGAAATGTAAGCGTTTATCTATTTCAAAAAAATGTTCTGCAAAAAACACCATTCAAAGGTTGATGGGATTTGAATTCCAGACCAGAAATGTTGTTTCAAAAAACCGGAGAGGTAAATCCCCAAGGACCTTTACCAGAACACAAACAAAAAGTAAACCATTACGGACAGTGAAAGGCCTTAAAATGGAGGTTGATACCGGCAGTGTCATTGAATTTGTTACTTCTGCGCATTCCAAATGGGTCGATCTAAAACCGGATATTGAGAATGCGGTGAAAATCGTAAATGAAATCAAGGCGCTTCCAAAGAAACCCAGAGATCCTAAAAAAAGCATTAGCCAGACTAATCCTGAAGTTTACAAAGGATTCAAAACAGATTATTTTGGAAAAGTAGATGTTTTAGCAAAACCGTCCAGTTTCAGGGCAAAGCCGCAATCAACTGAAGGCATCGTGCTAAAGGAATATGAATCCCTGTTAAAAGAACATGATAAAAGAACATCAATAGCAGGCAAAGTCACGCCAGCTGTTACCACAATTTTGAGTGGCGTCAATACAAAAAATATTGACAATTTAAAAGGTTTTTTACAATTAATCGTCCATTATATTCTACAGGCAAAAAGGAAATTAATCTTGACAAAATCAGGAAAAATTAAACAACCGAAAGCATTTTTCAGACTAATGACCCGGGTTGATTTTGCTTCCATGTATAAGTTTTTGTCTAAAACAGAACAGAATATTTTCAAGGCGCTTGTAAAGAAAGTGCCAAATCCTATTGCAAGTGTTACAGGTGTTTCTTTTTCTCATGACCTGTTTGCGCATGGATATTGGGGTTGGCATCCTGACAGGAGATTTAGGATTTTAATTCGAGCAGGAAAAATAGTAATGATAAAAAAGAAAATAAAAAATTTAACAGGAATAGGTAAAGATAAGGATATTCACACCTGTGGCACCAAGGGGGTCCCGGCAAGATATTGTAAAACCAAAAGACCGATAAAATCGGTGACGATTAAAAACTGGTTTGACAGTATTATCAAGTCACCTCGAAGTTCCGGAAAAGATATCACCGCACCTTTGCCCACTTATGCGGGTACAAAAACAGGTGGATTTAGTATGGGGCTCTGGAATATGCGAACAAGCGGAGTGTTTCCATTTGAAATGCGGGGATACCCCGGAAAAAACGCAACAGAATGGTTGAAGTTTGCAGAAGGAAAATTTTTAATAGCGTCCGCTTGCCGTCCGGGATCCAGTTTAATTCATAAGGGTGCAGCCACTTACAATAAGAAAAGATGTCCTAAATAATGTCTATTTACAAAGGTTGCATCAGAAGAAAAAATAGTGACAGCCCCATTTTTAGATATAAGAAATGAACGATGAAAACCCTGGCAAAAGCGACAGATAAAAACTTATCCTCCACCACTGCGGCAAGGCAGCAGGTGGATACCAGCGCCTCGTTGCTGCAACGTAAGGAGGATAGTGAAACCGATGCCCTTTCAAGGGTCATTTCCTCAGGCAGGCCCGTCAACACTTGTGGTTCGACCTCTGATCCCCGTTCCGGCTCCAAAACGGCGCAGCTTTCCCGCCTTATACGAAGGTCTGCAATCCAGCCCAGGCTGACAGTCGGCAAGCCGGGTGATAAGTACGAGCAGGAGGCGGACAGTGTGGCTGAACGTGTTGTAAATGCGCCGGAGCCAAAGACTGGTACACATTCAGTTGCAGCAGGGGGGGATATTCAGGCCAAACCGGTTGCCGGACAGATTACACCTTTCCTGCAACGCCAGCCCGAAGAGGAAAAAGAAGAGGAGGCACAGCCCAAACTCCTCCAGCGTGAGGCGGAAGAGAAAGAGGAGGAAGAGCCTGTCCAGGGGAAGCTGCTGCAGCGCCAGCCCGAAGAGGAAAAAGAAGAAGAAGAGCCTGTCCAGGGGAAGCTGCTGCAGCG
>Ga0224514_10000303_pt1 | contig 14807 bp, 19 predicted proteins | sample SF_May12_sed_USG_3_FD_169107 | JGI IMG/M metagenome (GOLD analysis project Ga0224514, IMG submission 169107) | Sediment microbial communities from San Francisco Bay, California, United States - SF_May12_sed_USGS_24 | ecosystem: Environmental > Aquatic > Marine > Sediment | place: USA... | reverse complement strand
AAACAGGCGGCCCTTGCGCAGATAGATCTGATTCAGCAGTCCGCGACTGTTATCAGGCAAAGACACTATGTGGCCGCTGACCGGATCACTAAAGCCGGTTACGTCGAGATTCACATAGGCCACCACGCGTGTCTCCACTTTATCGACACCGGGAATTTCCTCGATGCGTTTTTGCAGTACCAGCGGCGCGCGTTTGAGCGAGGCAAATACATGGGCGAAGTGATGATTGCGGTAATAGCTTTCACGGGTTTCATATAACGAGTCGAGCGTGCTGAGCGACATGATAAAAATACCTACACCACTGACAATCACCATAGCAATGGCCAGCGCCTGCATGCGCATGCCCCACAGTTCGCGCCAGAGTTTTTTGTCGATGGCTTTCATCGCGGTATGTTCACCAGCTGAGCTCGCGGGGGGCGAGTTTGGTTTCATTGACAAGCACCTGGCTGATGCGGCCATCGGCCAGATGAATCACCCGATCCGCCATTTGTGCAATGCTGGCATTATGGGTAATCACGGCGGTGGTGGTGCCCAGCTCCTGGTTGACTCGTTGCAGTGCTTCCAGCACTACGATGCCGGTTTTGGAATCGAGGGCGCCGGTCGGCTCGTCGCATAACAACACGTCGGGGTTCTTGGCAATGGCACGGGCAATGGCCACCCGCTGTTGTTCGCCACCGGACAACTGGGCAGGAAAATGATCCATGCGCTCACCCAGTCCGACCAGTTGCAGCGCTTCTTCCGGCTGCATGGGCGCGCGCGCAATCTCGGTGACAACGGCAACATTTTCCCGTGCCGTAAGACTGGGGATCAGATTGTAAAACTGGAACACGAAACCGACATGGTAACGCCGGTATTCGGTTAGCTCACTCTCGGTGGCACTGGTCAGATCACGTTCACCATAAAACACATGCCCGTCAGTCGGGGTATCCAGCCCACCAAGGATATTCAACAGGGTGGATTTGCCACTGCCCGAGGCGCCCAGTAATACTGTGAACTCGCCGCTATACAGATCCAGATCCACACCCCGCAGGGCGTGCACCTGTACCTCCCCCATCTGGTATACCTTGGTAACACCATGGACATGAAAGACCACGCCCTTATCCAATGGCTCATGGGTGGTTTGTTTGTCCTGTGACATACGGTTGCTCCATTAGCACCTGCGCACAGTATAGCAACAGGATAAGAATGAACGGTTTGATCCTGATCAAAGCTGGTATACGGGATGGAATAACTTTTGATTTATGACCAAAAACCACAACAACAGATTAATAATCCGTTTATATTTAAATGCAACCTTATGATACTTAACGAAACATTACGTCAAATTCTTTATATGGGACAGTTATGGGGCATTAAACTGGGATTTTCGTAACAATATGTCCTAACGTTTGAGTTAACCTGGCGGCGTGTTGTTTGCGCCGTCAGGGTTGAACGATTTGTTAGGCAACAATGTCACTAACCGAGAACCTGCGAGTTGAGTTGCCATAGGGAAAAATTTAGTGCAGATGCGAAACTAATCCACAGCAGGTATGGGATGAGCAGCGCACCAGCAAGCGGGCGTACATTCCAGAAAGAGACAAGGGTAGCCACGATAAGGATCCACAGCACTAAGACGTCGACTAACGCCAAAACGCCGCGATGCCAAGCAAAGAAAAGCCAACTCCATAGTGCGTTGAACGCAAGCTGCAACAGAAACAACGTGAGCGCTTGTCGATTGGCGCGGAATCCACCGGAACGCCATACTAACCAGGCGGCGATGCCCATCAGGGCATAAAGAACCGTCCACACAGGGCCAAAAACCCCTGGCGGCGGCGCCCAATCAGGCTGGGCAAGCTGGCTGTAAAAAGACTTGGCCTGTATTGAAGCAACTGCTCCAACGGCAGAAGCTGCAAAGCTCACAACCAGCCAACCGACAAGTCCCATGATCTGCTTCTGCTTTGACAGTGACAGCGTCCGAATCTCCGTTTGTTGCCTAACGATTAAGCTAAGGGGCAGCAAAAGGCTAGCGCCTTTTGTCTGTCCCTATGCGCCTTGTTATACAGATTTATATATTCCATGCGTTTAATTCACTTAATGAAGTTGATTCATTTAAATATTTAACATTATTTGATAAAGATAACAGTTGTATCTTCTTTAGTAACGCTTTACTACTTAAGGAATTCAACTTCTTGCCAGAAATTGAAGAGTATTTAGATACATACCCCCACATATGTAATAAAGTATTTTCAATTAGCCTCTGTTCTGGTGGAGATCTTAAAATAGTAGTGATTTCAGTTGCAACATTATGCAGCTCTTTTGATCCAGATTTTGAAGTTACCCATTTTCCAATATTTTTATAAGCAGTAATGTCACGCGCCATTACAGAGTATTTATGCTGGGCCCAAAAATCTTGTGCATTTTTTGGTAAGGGAATTCGTCCAGACTCAAGATATTTATACTTTCTTTTTAAAATAGAAATTTGCTGAGCAGGTTCATCTATATATATTTCAGGCCATGCTCCAGGTTTTGATCTTAATAAAACCGGGGATCGATCTGTATATCCCCGTAAATTCATCTCTGCGACGAGTAGCTTATGGCGTTGTTTCAGCGCCCAACCAAGTCCAATCCATCGTAGAGTTTCAGGATGTTTTGAATATCCTTTTTTATTGTATTTAATTATTGATACGAGTCCATGTAATTCACGATGCTCTCCTAGAAGGCTTTGTCTATTTAGATAACCCGGATTTAGATCCCAAATTCTCATATAGCCTCTTAAGATGTATAACGACTAAGCTGTGCGGCACAAACGAAGCATAGCGTAATTTACGTCCGAACGAGCGCCTTGTTATGCATTTCTAGTAGACTTTATAAATAGTACTTTCATAAGCACAACACCAATGAATACTATTATTGATGCTATGGCTAAAACTGGGTCAATTGCTTCTAAGCTTACGAATTTTCCGTAGTATAAAAATAAGCCTAACACTAAGAAGAAAGTACCAACTTGATGAATATAAAATTGTGCAATGGCTAATTTCGATTTTGAATTATTTATCCATAACTTATGACAGAGCGCATAAATAAACGAAACAACAAAGCCAACTAACATAATGTGAGCGTGTGTTACTAGATGTCCGTGGTCTTTTGATGCCGCCATAAATATACCTAAAGCAAGGCCAATAATAGCGTAACCTAAACTGGTTAATACAAATTTACGATCCATGTTGCTTCTCCTTGTTTATTTTGCATAACGATTAAGCCAAGGGGCCGAAAAACTGCGTAGCGGTTTTGAGGTCCCGCCCGCGAAGCGGGCTAACTTGGGCGAGTTGTTAGAGTGCAAGTTGTTACTCATCTTCTTGTATAAACCCAATACTTTCTAAAGACTCACCAAAGAGAATTGCTCGTATGTATTGATGTGGAATTTTAAGGTATATATTACCTGGTACATTTTCATCTTCAAACTGAAGGCTGGTAAACGTACCTTCTGTGTCTGCTGCACTACATAATAAGTAATAACCGTTTTCACTGCTTTTAAGCCAGCGAGCTGCTAATCCGTTTAATTCTACATGTGCTTCAGTTGTCAAAAAGACTGCATGGTTTCCTAACATAATTTATCCTCCCTGCACTCTAACAGTTACTATACGGACCCGTCCGGTCCGTATAACTAATTTCATTAGTTTCTAATATAGTTATTTAAATTTTTGTTCTATTACAACATTAACGATCAGTTGTCCGTATAACAAGTCGGCCGAATCATGACATGCTTTTAGGTAAAAATTTATAGTGGGTTGTATTGAGACATGAATGTCTGCTTCTGATCGGGGGCAGGCTTTTTTCTAGTGCCCCATGAGTGTCCCACAGAAACAAAAAAGGCTTAGCATTTCTGCTAAGCCTTTGTTTTTATTGGCTGGGGAACAAGGATTCGAACCTTGATTGACGGAGTCAGAGTCCGTTGTCCTGCCGTTAGACGATTCCCCAATAACTGGGTACACCCAGCAGATCGGGGTGAACCAATCTTAACGTTTCGAGAATTGAGGACGTTTGCGAGCCTTGTGCAGACCCACTTTTTTACGTTCAACTTCACGAGCATCACGGGTTACATAACCCGCTTTACGCAGAGCACCACGCAGGGCTTCGTCATATTTCATCAGGGCACGAGTGATGCCGTGACGGATAGCACCGGCTTGTCCGGTATTACCACCACCTTTGACCATGATATTGAAGTCGAACTTGCCATCCAGATCAGCGAGTTCAATAGGTTGACGAACCACCATTTGCGCGGTTTTTCGACCAAAGTAAACATCCAGTGGACGATTGTTAATAGTGATGCCACCATTACCGGCTGTCATGTATACACGAGCGGTTGAGCTCTTGCGACGACCTGTGCTGTAGAAAGTGTCTGCCATGATAATTCCTGCTTAGAGTTCCAGTGCTTGAGGTTGTTGTGCCTGATGAGCATGCTCAGCACCCGCATAAACTTTTAATTTACCGAACATTGCGCGACCCAGTGAGTTTTTAGGCAACATGCCTTTAACCGCTTTTTCAATAATGCGCTCAGGTGCTTTTATGCGCAGCTTGTCCAGAGGGATAGTCTTCAGACCACCTGGGTAACCAGTGTGATGGTGGTACAGTTTGTCTGTTTCTTTATTACCCGTTACCGCAACCTTGTCGGCATTGATAACAATAATATAGTCACCGGTATCAACGTGCGGCGTATATTCCGCTTTATGCTTGCCACGCAGACGGCTGGCGATCTCAGTCGCGAGGCGACCCAGTACCTTGTTTTCTGCGTCAATGACATACCAGTCACGTTTGACGGTTTCTGGTTTAGCGCTAAAAGTTTTCATCACACATTGTCCCAAATCTATAAACTGGTCCGAAAAAGAGGCGAAATTTTACTGATATCAGCTGGAATATACAAGGGAAATCCTCGAAACCCGGCACATTTCTCACAAACCCGAGTTTTGCAGGCAGATATACCTATTTCATTGTTTTCAGGCAAAAAAAAGGTGCGGTAAAGGGGATAACCGCACCTATACAAATACCACCATTAAGGAGGATGGAGGAGTCAAAATAGTAATTCAGTGGTTTCTAATATAAGAGAACTCTAATGTGTTGTCAAACATTAATTCCAATCAACCTGCTTATGTTTATAAACAAGGCTAACAGGTTGTTTTATATAGATTAAAAAGTTTAATTGATGAAACAATGATCAGTTTAAAACCCGCTGTACCGCCTGAATCACGGCATCTTTGACAAGGTTCAGTCCACCATGAAAGAAATGACCGGCTTCCTTGAACCAAACCACATACGGCCGTGGGCTTATTGATTCAAGCCAGTCGGCAACGGCATCTGGATCGATAATCTCATCCTTGCCACCCTGAATTACCATCCAGGGGATCTTTACTTCGGGTAATTTACTGAAATCGTAAAGACTCACCGGTGGAGCCACCAGGCAGAGCTGTTCGGCTTTTACCTTTTGATGGGCTCGTAGCGCCACATAAGCACCAAAAGAGAACCCCGCCAGCCAGAGTGGCCGCTGAGGATGTCGATGTCTGAGCCACTGACATACCACAAGCAAATCATTTGACTCACCCCGGCCCTTGTCATATTCCCCTGTTGTCTGCCCCACGCCACGAAAATTAAAACGCAGCGTGCTCAACCCCAGACTGGCAAACGCCTTTATTAAAGTATGCACCACTTTGTTGTCCATGCTGCCACCATGTAACGGATGAGGGTGACAAACGACCACCAGCGGTTTGTGATATTCACCATCATGGTAGCGAATTTCGATATCACCGAGTGAACCGCTGATAAGCTCGGTATGTTCTTTCAGAATGACCATAAACATTATTTTTTTTATGTCATTGCGAGACAAGTGCCGTGGAATGACAATTGCTTTTAATCAATTAACAGACGTTCGACGATTTTGTCATTTTTCAGATGTGATTCGATAATTTCATCAACATCCTCTTCATCAATAAAGGTATACCAGGTCTCTTGTGGGTAAATCACAATCACTGGACCTTTTTCACAACGCCCCAAACAACCTGCCATGTTTACCCTGACCTGCCCTTCACCATGCATTTCCAGTTGTTTGAGTTTTTTCTTGGCATAATCACGCATCTGCTGCCCACCAAGATTGGCACAACAGGATTCGCCTTCAGCCCGCTGATTAACGCAGAAAAAAACGTGGTACTTGTAGTAACTCATAAAACCGGTTTCCATGGTAAAATTGTTTCAATATTTTACCACCGAATGCTTCTTAATTATCATCAGGCTCTGTTAATTACGCTATGACAAAACTTGCCTCTATTCTCACCATGGCTGATCAGTGCGTAAAATGCGGTCTATGTCTGCCACATTGTCCGACTTATACCTTAAGCCTTAATGAAAACGAGTCACCCCGCGGCCGTATTTCCTTAATTCAGGGCATTAGTGCAGGACAGCTCACTCCCTCAGATGCTTTGTTAACTCATCTTGATCACTGTTTGCAGTGTCGTCGCTGTGAGCAAGTCTGCCCCTCACAGGTGCAGTACGGAAACATTATTCAGCGTGCACGCAATGAACTTGTAACACTAAAGCCCGTCACATCTTTTATGGGGAAGCTGGGTTTATGGTGTATTGAAAAACCACATCGGCTGACTTTACTACGAAAATTATTACGCATTTATCAACAATCCGGGTTGCAATGGCTTTCACGTAAAACCAGTTTATTAAACTTATTGCGATTAAATAATCTTGAAGCGCGTTTACCTGAAATTAAAAAGACATTTAAAGTTAATCCAGTAAAATCCAGCTTGCCAAAAGAACGTATCGCTTTATTTACTGGCTGCACCCAACCTCTGTTTGATTCACAAGCCATTGCCTCAGCTCATATGTTGTTAACACGGCTTGGCTATGATGTGGTAATTCCCAACAACCAGGTTTGTTGTGGCGCATTACACAACACGCAAGGCCAGACAGAAAAAAGTCAGCGACTATTAAAACAAAATGCCAAGGTCTTTAATCAGGCTTTGAATCAGACTGGCTTCGAAAAAGTATTAACTCTTTCAACCGGCTGTGGTGCCTTTATTAGCGAACAAAAAAAACCTTCAGATACGTTTAACCACTTTCAGGAAATTACGGATTTTCTTATTCAGAATACATCGTTTGCTAACCTGAAATTTGAGCCTTTGAAAGCTAATATCGCTGTTCACTTGCCATGCAGCCAGAAGAATGTACTGAAACAAAACAATACTGCCTTGCAACTGTTACAGCATATTCCGGAGATAACTCTTCTCAACCTTGAACAAGCAGGCTGTTGCGGCGCAGGTGGAACGACCATGATTAGCTACCCGCATATAGCTGATGAAATTCGTCAGCCTTTACTGGATACGATTATTAAAGATAACTGCTCTACTGTTGTCACCACCAACCCGGGCTGCCAGTTACATCTACAACATGGCTTTAATAGTCAACGACCAGTGGTTAATGTTATCCATCCGGTGACTTTATTGGCCCAGCAACTGGAAGCCTGAAGGCTGATCAGGTATCTTTAATAGTATGTCTGAACGCCACTACAATCCTGTCGACCACATCCTGATGAATCTGGATATCGGACTACGTACCGTATTTGGTCGGCCACAAATTACCGAGCGTGAAAACCCTGCCAAGGATATTCCGGAGTCCGAACTTTCTGCTGCTCAACGTGACTTGGCTGGGCGCTTAATGCGCATTAACCATTCTGGTGAAGTGGCGGCACAAGGACTGTATCAAGGCCAGGCATTAACTGCGCACCTACCAGAAGTACGCGATAAAATGGAACGTGCGGCGCAGGAAGAAAATGACCACCTGGACTGGTGCGAGTCACGCATCAAGCAAATGGGTACGCATACCAGTTACCTGAACCCGTTCTGGTATGTCGGTTCTGTAGCGATTGGTGCTGCTGCCGGTTTAGCTGGTGACAAATGGAGTCTGGGCTTTGTTGCTGAAACAGAAAATCAGGTTGTGAAACATCTTGATGAACATCTGGCACAGGTCAGTGACGAAGACAAAAAGACCCGGGCTATTCTACAACAAATGAAAATTGACGAAGGCCAGCATGCCACACATGCTTTACATGCTGGTGGCGCTCAGTTGCCCACCCCTATCAAAAAGTTTATGGTGCTTACCTCGAAAATTATGACCAAAACTGTTTTCTGGATTTAACTACTATTTAGAAATGTTCCTGCCATAAAATATTTCCAGCATTTCTTTTTCCAATTGCTTCTGAATTTTTTTCTGCTTGGCTGGTTTAAGTTCCGATATATCAGTACCAAAGAAGTAATTATTTAAATCCGGTTTTTTCAACATCATCTTGGTGTGAAAGAGGTTTTCCTGATACACATTCACATCAATCATTTGATACAGTTCTTTGGTATCCTTGGCAATAAAGTTTTGAATTGAATCAATTTCATGATCAATGTAATGCTTCTTGCCACGCACATCACGGGTAAAACCACGCACCCGATAATCCATAATGACGATATCGGAATCAAAACAATGGATCAAAAAATTCAATGCTTGCAGTGGCGAAATACGTCCACAGGTAGACACATCAATATCGGCACGAAAAGTACTTATCCCGTTTACCGGATGACTCTCCGGATAGGTATGTATGGTAATATGACTTTTATCCAGATGGGCGACTACCGATTCCGGTAATGGACCCGGTGCTTCCTCATTACTAATTTGTTTAGATGCCACTGGTTCTTCTGAAATCAAGATGGTGACACTGGCGCCCTGTGGCTCATAATCCTGGTGTGCAACATTCAGAATGCTTGCACCAATAATATCGGTTACTTCACTGAGAATACTTGTTAATCGTTCGGCATTATATTCTTCATCGATATATTCAATATAAGCGGCTTGCTGTGCAGGTGTATCTGCATAATTAATATCATAGATATTAAAACTTAATGTCTTAGTTAAGTTATTAAAACCATGCAGTTTAATTTTTTTAGGTTTAGGCATCTGGGAAATCTCTTAAGCCAACGGCGGATGAAAAATCATTTGGACAATAGTGCCGTCAGGATCGTAGCAATAAAAACTGCGTGCCCCATCTCTATGTGTCTTGGTCTTGGTGCGCATTTCAACTTCATTTTCCAGCAGAAAGTCATACCACTCGTCCACGTGCTCCGGCTTGGCCAAAAAGAAACCTATATGATCCAGTCGCTGCGGTCCTTGCGCTTTTTCCGTCGCTCTATGCAATGCCAGGTTGTCATTACCCGAGGTGAGATAAACATTATCCGGATCAGGTCGCCACTCCACCTGCATACCTAACAGGTTGACGTAAAAATTTTCACAGGCTTCAAAATTTTCTGCGTATAACGCAATATGCCGCATGCCCGTTGTGGGGGTAGGTTTACTCATAGGAAGGTTCCTCTTAACAATCCGAGCTGAATTTAGCTTATGCCGGGAAGCGATATTGTAACTGAAAAAACGGGCTTGTTATTATTCCGCATTACTCTGGAAGTTCAAAATCATGGGTAATTTCTACCCCGGCCTGTCCCAGCATAATGGAAGCCGAACAATATTTTTCCGCTGACAGTGACACTGCTCGCTCCACCTGTTTTTCACTCAAATTTTTACCGCTGATAATAAAATGTACATGAATTTTAGTGAATACCTTAGGCTCGGTATCGGCACGTTCTGCTTCGAGTTCTGCCACACAATGACTGACATTTTGCCGTGACTTTTTCAAAATATGCATCACATCAAAACTGGTACAACCGCCCATTCCTAACAGCATCATTTCCATTGGTCGAACACCTAAATCCCTGCCACCATGTTCAGGCGGCCCATCCATCACCACGGCATGGCCGCTACCGGATTCACCAACAAAGGTGGCTTCTTCAACCCACTTGATGCGTGCTTTCATGAAAGTTACCTCTTAACTATGTTCCTGAATTAACAGGCTTTTTTATGGTCAAATTATCACCATAGCCTATTATTAATTGTCTACCCAGTGACTGCTGTCGCAATTTAAGCATGAAATAACAGGTTATATATTTACAATGCCGAGCATTGGTATACCATAGGCCTACCAGCTACAGTATAACAAGGAAGAACATGGTACAGCTCATTCAACAACAAACCGGTATCCCTTCTCTAGATCACTTCCTGGAGCACTGTCACCGACGCAATTATCCCGCGAAAAGCGTCATTATTTATGCTGAAGATAAACCTGATGTGCTTTATTACATCGTCGATGGTTCTGTCTCTGTACTGATTGAAGATGAAGATGGTCGTGAAATCGTGCTGGCCTACCTGAATAAAGGTCACTTCTTTGGCGAAATGGGACTGTTTGATGAAGAACGCAGCCGCAGTGCCTGGGTACGTGCCCGTACCGCCTGTGAAGTAGCCGAAATCAGTTACGCCAAATTTCGTCAGCTTTACCAGGAGCACCCTGATTTACTATTTGCCATGGCTTCACAAATGGCAACCCGCCTGCGTGACACAAGCCGCAAAGTCAGTGATCTGGCCTTTATGGATGTCACCGGTCGTGTCGCTCGCACCTTGCTCGACTTATGTAAACAACCGGATGCCATGACCCACCCCGATGGAATGCAGATCCGTATTACCCGCCAGGAAATTGGTCGCATCGTGGGTTGTTCGCGTGAGATGGTTGGTCGAGTTCTGAAAACCATGGAAGAACAGGGACTCATTTCGGTCGCGGGTAAAACTATCGTGGTATTTGGTACCCGCTAAAATTTACCCACCGTCATAACAATAAAGCCGCTTCCCATATATCTAAAGTAGCGGCTTTTTTATATCTTAAAAATAATTTTACTAGCTAAATAACTCCGCCAGCTTCTCGCCCGGCTCGTCAGCACGCATAAAAATTTCACCAACCAAAAATACATTTACATTATTATCCCGCATCAGTTTCACATCAGCGGGTGAATGAATACCGCTTTCGGTTACTACAATACGATCATCCGGAATCTGTTTTAATAAATCCAACGTCGTGTCTAACGAAGTTTCAAAAGTACGCAGGTTACGATTATTAATCCCCACCAATGGTAAGTTGAGTTTTAATGAACGCTGTAATTCTTCAGCATCATGCACTTCAACCAGCACATCCATATCTAACTCAACCGCAAGAGAACTTAAATCCGCAAGTTGCTCATCACTCAAGCAAGCTACGATTAATAAAATACAATCTGCATTAATCGCTCGGGCTTCATAGACCTGATAAGGGTCAACCATAAAGTCTTTACGTATTACGGGTAATGAACAAGCAGCACGTGCTTGCTGCAGGTATTCATCACTACCCTGGAAAAAATCGATATCGGTTAATACCGATAAACAGGCAGCACCGCCTTTTTCGTATGACTGTGCGATCTGTATCGGATCAAAGTCCTCACGTATCACACCTTTACTGGGTGAGGCTTTTTTGATTTCAGCAATTACACCTGCCTGTCCTGATTTAAGCTTCTGTTCGATAGATTTAACAAAACCACGCACAGGTAAACCTGCCCTGGCTTTTTCAATCATTTCAGCTAACGAAATTTTACTGACACGATCAGCAATTTCTTCGCGTTTACGATCAACAATCTTTTTTAATATATCAGGAGTATCAGACATGAAATATCTACTTACATTTAAAAGCTTTTTGTTAAGGCTACTAATGCATCCAGCTTTTCAATCGCCTTGCCACTGCTAATAACTTCATCGGCTTTCTTTATACCCGCTTCCAGCGAGTCTGCCAGACCAGCAGCATAAATAGCAGCCCCGGCATTCAATACCACGATATCTTTTGCCGGCCCTGCTTGATTATTCAATACCGACTTAACAACGTTTAAAGAATCATCCGCACCACTGACTGCAAGACTAGCCACATCACCACGTTCAATACCAAACTGTTCAGGGGTAATGGTATAGGTGATTACCTTACCATTTTTTAATTCAGCCACTTTAGTGGGTGAACCTATGCTGATTTCATCCATACCATCTTCGGCATGCACCACCAGTACATGTTGACTTCCTAATTTTCCAAGTACTTCAGCTAATGGCTCTAACCATTGTTCACTGAATACACCCAGTACTTGATTCGGTGCACCCGCTGGATTAGTTAATGGGCCTAGTACATTAAAGATAGTCCTCACACCCATTTCTTTGCGTGGACCGATAGCATGTTTCATCGCCGAATGATGAGCCGGTGCAAACATAAAACCCACGCCCACTTGTTCAACGCATTGCGCAACTTGCTCAGGTGTAATTTGTAAATTAACGCCCGCTGCTTCTAATACATCTGCACTACCTGACTTGCTGGAAATAGAACGATTACCATGCTTGGCAACGCTACCGCCTGCAGCCGCTACTACGAAGGCACTGGTGGTTGAGATATTAAACGTGCTGGCACCATCACCTCCAGTACCGCAGGTATCCACCATGTGTGCCGCATTGATATTGACCCGCGTTGCCAGCTCACGCATCACACCAGCTGCTGCCGCAATTTCATCAACTGTTTCACCTTTCATGCGTAAACCAATTAGGAACCCACCGATTTGTGCCTGAGTGGCTTCGCCGGTCATAATAGTGCGCATCACTGAGGTCATATCTTCAGCGCTTAAGTTTTTTCCTTCTGTTACGGCTTTAATCGCGGCCTGCATATCCATGATGTATTCTCCCGGCTCTAACTATGATTCTGGTGATGATTATTTCTGTTCCAGATAATTTTTTAACAACTGGTGCCCTGCGTTGGTCAAAATAGATTCAGGATGAAATTGCATTCCTTGAATCGGATACTTTTTATGACGCACACCCATGATTTCATCCATGTTGCCATTTTCATCTTCTGTCCATGCGGTAATCTCGAGGCAATCTGGAATGCTGTCCTTTTCAATCACCAGCGAATGATAACGTGTTGCTTCAAACGGGTTTTCAATGCCACTAAACACACCCGTGTCGTTATGATGCATCATTGAAGTTTTGCCATGCATAATTTGTTTAGCATGAATAATCTTGCCACCAAATACCTGGCCAATACTTTGATGTCCCAGACAAACCCCTAAAATTGGTAACTTACCCGCAAAGTGTTTAATCGCGTCCATGGAAATACCCGCTTCATTAGGCGTGCACGGCCCCGGTGAAATAACCAGATATTCAGGATTCAGTTTTTCAATTTCATCAATAGTAATTTGATCATTACGGTGCACCACTACATCTGCACCCAGCTCGCCAAAGTACTGCACCAGGTTATAGGTAAAGGAGTCATAATTATCGATCATCAATAACATATTCTTGCTCCTCTACTTATGCGCGCCATCAAGGCCAGCTTCAGCCATCGTCACTGCACGAAATACCGCACGCCCTTTATTCATGGTTTCATCCCATTCATTTCTAGGCACAGAATCATAAACAATACCGGCACCCGCCTGAATGTGTAAGGTTTTATCTTTAATCACTGCGGTACGGATCGCAATTGCGGTGTCCATATTGCCATTCCATGCCAGGTAACCTACTGCCCCTGCATACACTCCACGTTTAACCGGTTCCAGTTCATCAATGATTTCCATGGCACGAATCTTCGGCGCACCACTGACCGTGCCAGCCGGGAAGGTTGCACGCAGTACGTCCATGGCACTCATACCTTCTTTTAGCTCGCCAGTAACATTAGATACAATGTGCATCACATGTGAGTAACGCTCGATGATCATTTTATCCGTCAATTCGACACTGCCGGTTTTAGCAATGCGACCGGTATCGTTACGTCCCAGATCGATCAACATTAAATGTTCGGCCAGTTCCTTGGGATCGGCCAACAGATCTTTTTCCAGTGCCATGTCTTCCGCTTCGGTTTTACCCCGAGGGCGTGTGCCGGCAATAGGACGTACCGTAACTTCACCATCTTCCAGACGTGTCAGGATTTCTGGTGATGAACCAACGATATGAAAATCATCCAAATCCAGATAATACATATAGGGAGATGGATTTAAGCTGCGTAGTGCCCGATAAAGATCCAGTGGTTTAGCACTAAACGGAATCGATAAACGCTGCGATAACACCACCTGCATCACATCACCATCAGTAATGTATTGCTTGCTTTTGTTTACCGCATTTTCAAATCCATCTTGTGTAAAACCAGATACAAAATCCGCTTCATCAACTTTGACTGACCGCGACTTTGCTTCATGCCTAACTGGCATGTCCAATTGTTGCACCAATTGATCAAGTCGTGCCTGTCCCAGCTTAAAACCATCCGCTAGCGATGAATCCACATGCACAATGACATAAAGCTTACCGCTCAGATTATCAAATACAACCAGTTCATCCGATACCATTAACAGGATATCCGGCGTACCAATAGTATCGGGATTCGGACAATTAGCTAAACGTGGTTCTATGTAACGAATCGTATCGTAGCCAAAGTAACCCACCAGTCCACCATTAAAGCGTGGCAAATGATCGATTTCTGGCACTTTATATTGAGCTTGCAGCTGTTCAATCCAGGCTAGTGGATCATCGACATCTAGCGATTCAACTTCCTTGCCCGCTTCCTGCACACTGATATGCTTGTCTGCAATCCGCACTATCTTCTTACACGGCAAGCCGATAATAGAGTAACGACCCCACTTCTCACCACCATGAACGGATTCAAATAAATAGGAATACGGGCCATTGGCCAGTTTAAGATACGTGCTTAAAGGCGTATCGAGATCCGCAAGCACTTCCCGCATAAGGGGAATACGGTTATAGCCTTGCGCAACATAAGCATTGAATTGTTCTTGATTCATTCTTTTTACCTAAAGAGAAATACTACAATTAGCCAAACACAAAAAGACAACGGGGGTACCTCTTAG
>Ga0224514_10000302_pt1 | contig 14817 bp, 9 predicted proteins | sample SF_May12_sed_USG_3_FD_169107 | JGI IMG/M metagenome (GOLD analysis project Ga0224514, IMG submission 169107) | Sediment microbial communities from San Francisco Bay, California, United States - SF_May12_sed_USGS_24 | ecosystem: Environmental > Aquatic > Marine > Sediment | place: USA: California... | reverse complement strand
GTTGATGAATCTAATTCTATGTTTGTCATAACCGTATCATTACCACACGTTTTTATTAAACATAACAACAATATAAATAACAAACGATATGCATGATTTTTTAATAGCAATATTGATCGGATTGGTTGCAGGGCTTATAGATGTGATTCCAATGATAATTATGAAGATGGAGAAAACAGCTAATATATCTGCATTTGCTCATTATTTTGTGCTTGGATTGATTATCCCCTTTGTTAGTTGGGATTTAGCCCCATGGTTTAAAGGAGTGATTATTTCATTTCTTTCAGCTCTGCCTATTATGATAATTGTATTTCCAAAAGATAAAAAATCACTAATCCCAATTACAGTTTTTTCGATTGTTCTTGGTGCCGGAATTGGATTGGCCGGAGCAAGGTTTATTGGATAGCTTATGATTTCTATTTCTAAAAAAAAATAGTAAATCATGTGCGTAATAACTACTTTTCGGCTACAACAAGCATTTCAAAATCTTCGGTGGTAAGTTTATCGTTTCTGCTAAATGCACCCAGTTTTGCGCCAAATATGTCAATTTTCTGATATCCCAGCGATTTTAGCAGCCAGGTAATTTCAGAAGGCACATAGAAGCGTTCGTTGCATTCAAGCGAAATTTCTTTACCACTATCATCCCGGATGTTCGTTGTATTGTAGTCCCTGAATGTCATCAAATCAAAAGTATTATTATCATAATTTGCTGCATCTTCAACAGCAGCTTTATCAAGAAAATCTTTTACAGAATGAAACAGCGGGAAAAGTCCGTTTAGGGTTGTGAAAATAAGTTTGCCCTTTTCTTTAAGCGCTTTGGTTGCGTTTTGCAGTATCTCAAAATTCATTTCATCGGTTTCCATAAGTGGGAAACCACCTTCACACATCATAATTGCCAGATCAAATTCGCTATTAAAGGGTAAATTCCGTGCATCACAAACCTGAAAATTGATTTCCACTCCTTCCTTTTGCGCCTTTTCTCGTGCCCTGTCTAGCATATTTGATGAAAGATCAATTCCTGTAACCTTGTAACCACGCTTCGAGAGCACTATAGAATGCCTTCCCGTTCCGCACCCTATATCCAGTATAGTTTTGCTTTTATCACGGGTAATTTCCTTTTCAATAAAGTCGCATTCACCGATAGTGCCTTGGGTAAAGCTTTCTTTATCGTACTTCAGGCTATAGTTTTCAAAAAGTTTTTTATACCACATTTTACTAAAAAGTTATTAATTGTATGTTGTAAGGTTATAATAAAGTTGAAAGGTATATTTTTCATTTCACTTCACGCTTCTTATAACACAAAAATATACTACTTCAGATTAACCTTTTATTATTATCTTTTTGTTTTGTAACTGTTTTCTTGTATGTTTTTTTGTAATTTGCTACTTAGTTTAAATACTGTCTGCCTATAATGCAGCCAATCTTTATCAAAAGAATTAATATCCTAAATCCAAACTTTTAATAAAATGGAAAAAACAACAGCAAGACCAGATACATCTGAACAACATATTGACGTTCATTGTCATGTTTTTAATGAAGATATCCTTTCCTGGGGTATAAGATTAATACTGAATGCAATTAAAATTGGTGAAATTGCCAACTTCCTTGATTTAACCCATATCGACAGATTGTTGGGGGATATTGAAAGGTATATACATTTTATTGATATTGGACTGAAAGGCAGCACTGAAAAAGTTTTTAAAACGCTTCAAAAAAATTATAAAGAAAGATATGTTTTAGCGCCTCTAATGCTCGATCTTTCGTATGTTTCCGGAAAAGTAAAAACACATATTCATGATAGCTTTAAGGGTGAAGATGATCATAAAGTACACCATCACCTGCGAAATGCAATTGAAAATTTTTCGACATCTGTAAAAGACAAGTCTGGAAAACTCTCTGAAGAACATAACAGGAAACTACAGGATTTAGATACAAAAACAAAAACGTTGCACTCTAAAGTGGAAGAGTTCTCATCAAAGCAAAAGACATTTAAAGTATTTGACAAAAGGAATTTTGAAAAGCAATTAAAACAGCTTAAAAAGTTAAAAAGGGATCATGATGGTATTGTATATCCATTCTTAAGTGTAGATCCACGAAAGAAAGATATTCTTGATATTGTAAAAAATGAAGTTGGAGAAGGAAAAGATTTTATCGGTATTAAACTTTATGCACCTTTAGGTTATTCACCAACCGATCCGTTGTTATACGGAACATCTGACACTTATCAACCATATGAAGATTGTCTTTACAATTATTGCATAATAAATGATATACCTATTACCGCACACAATTCGGATTCCGGTTTTGCCACTTTCACGAATTCAGTTAAAATTCATGGCCATATTTATAACGAGAAAATAAATTCTGTTGAATATGTAGACAGGATCGTCAGGTTTAATAATAAAGTTGATATTCGGAAATTCAAATTTGAAAAAGGATGGATAGAGGAAAGGGCAAGTGTTCTTAATCATCCTAAAATTTGGCTCAGGGTGATGAGGAAATTCAACAAACTCCGTTTAAACCTTGCCCATTTTGGAGGGGCACAGCAAATCGCCCATTTTATCGATTTTAAGGAAGGTGGTTCGCCTGATTATAACAAGTATTCGTGGGCTGAAACTATTTTTTCTATGCTCAAAAGAAGTGATTTTATTAATTTTTACACCGATCTTTCATGTTTTAAAGAAGTAACTTCTAAAAACAATAAAGAGGACGAACAATTAATTACTCTTAAAATGTTTAAAGAAAATATTTTCGATCCTAATAGTGATATCCAGGGAAAGATATTATATGGATCAGATTATTACCTGAACATGATTTTCATGGATAGTTTTAATGAATACTTAAATAATTTCAAGAATGGATTTAAGGATAAATTTGAGACTATTTCAAAACACAATTGTCGGAGTTTTTTAAACTTGGATTCTATGGTGCAAGTACAATAAAATCAAATATCTAACTCCAAACTAAAAGTGATAGATAGAATTGTGTAATAGGAATTCGTGATGAATGACGAGAGCTGAAAGCGCAATAAAACAAGATATTATAGCATAAATGAACAGCACTGCTATGAATAGGATATATAATATAGCAAAGCGGCTTGTTTTGAAGTAGTTTCAGATCGCAATAGTATTTAGCTGCACTGAGCTTCACTTCGTTTCGGTTCTATAGAATATTTCAGGTTAAATACATTGGTCAATTAAAGTGCGCCATAAATAATAGTTATTTTAGTTTTCAATCTAATATAAAAACCTAAATCCTATACCGTCTTTTTAGATTCAATCCACCTCTTAGCGTTAACAAATGCTTCTACCCAGGGTGAAACAATATCCTTCTTCCTGTTTTCAGGATAATAGGCCCAGTTCCATGGGAATATTGCCCTTTCTAAATGTGGCATCATTGCAAGATGACGCCCATCCTTTGAACATAAACCGGCAACACTGTAATCAGAACCATTTGGATTTCCCGGATATTGTGTTTGGGTATATTTCATTGCAACATTATAGGTACTCTCCGAATTTTCCAACATAAACTTACCTTCGCCATGTGCTACCCATATACCTAGTCGTGAACCACCAAGTGTATTTAACATTACAGAATTGTTTTCCGGTATATCTACTGATAAAAATGAGGATTCGAATTTATGTGAATCATTATGCGCCATTTTAGGGATTGGAGATATTTCAGGTGACACCAGGTTCAATTCCATCATTAATTGGCAACCATTACAAACACCTAAGCTTAGTGTATCTTCCCTTGCATAAAAATTATCTAAAGCTTCTTTTGCTTTTTGGTTATATAAGAAGGCACCAGCCCATCCTTTGGCACTGCCAAGTACATCGCTATTGGAGAAACCACCAACAAAAACTATCATATTAACATCTTCGAGGGTTTCACGTCCACTTATAAGGTCGGTCATATGAACATCTTTCACATCCATACCTGCCAGGTACATCATATAAGCCATTTCGCGATCGCCATTAACTCCTTTTTCGCGAATAATAGCAGTTTTAACACCTGTTTTAGCCCTTCGTTTTAGCTCGATTCCTAAAGAAGAAGGATTGCCGTTGAAGCCATCAGGAAATTTGAAGTTTAATTCCTGCTTCGAATAGTTTTCAAAGCGATTTTTTGCAAGTGAACCGGAAGTTTGTCTTGTGTCAAGCAGATATGAAGTACGGAACCATGTATCTCTCATTTTATGAATATCCAGGGAGATTTTTTGATCAAAATTGGTAATATCAAAATGACGTTCTGTGTTCACTTCACCGATAGATATTGCATTTACTCCTTTTTTTAATAAAGATTCAATTATTTCATCTTCATTTTCAACCTGGATAATAAGTGCCGGATTTTCGCTAAATAATACTTTTATCATATCATCTTCACCCAATCCTGATATATTGACATATATTCCTGTATCGTTTCTTCCAAACGTCATTTCAAGAAGAGCTGTTATCATGCCACCGGCAGAAATATCGTGCCCTGCAAGTATTTTTTCTTCTTTGATAAGCCCCTGGATTGCTTCGAAAGCATTAAGGAAGTATTCATGATCTTTAATAGTAGGTGTGTGTTCACCAAGCTTGTTCCTTATTTGAGCAAAACTGCTGCCACCTAAACAAAAATCGCATTGCGACATGTCGATATAGACTATCGATGAACCTGCGACAGGCTTAAGGACAGGTTCTACTATTTTTCTTATATCACTAACTTCGGCCGCTGCCGAAATTATCACTGTACCCGGTGAGTATACGACCTTCCCATCCGGGTATTTCTGGGTCATTGATAAAGAGTCTTTTCCGGTAGGGATATTAATGCCCAAATCTATTGCAAAATCACTGGCAGCCTGCACAGCATCGTATAACCGCGCATCTTCACCATTATTTTTACAGGGCCACATCCAATTGGCACTAAGCGACACCGATTTTATCCCATCTGTTAATGGTGCCCATATAATATTAGTCAGTGATTCGGCTATTGCAAGTACTGAACCCGATGCAGGGTTAACCATAGCACTAACAGGTGCATGCCCTATTGCAGTAGCAAGCCCTTTATAATTTAAAAAGTCGAGTGCCGAAACTCCTACATTGTTTAGTGGAAGCTGTACTGTGCCAACTGTTTGTTGTTTTGCAACTTTGCCGGTTACCGAGCGATCTACCTTATTGGTAAGCCAGTCTTTGCAGGCTACCGCTTCAAGTTGTAATACCTGATCAATATATTTTTCCAGCGAAGCACTATCGTAGCTTACTTTATCATACTTCTCATTAATATGTTCGTCTTTCAAAATTGTTCTTGGCGGATTACCAAACATATCAGCCAGTTGGAGGTCTATTGGTTTGTTTCCGTCTTTGTCTACAAAACTAAACTGATGATCTCCGGTTGATTCACCAATAACATATATCGGCGCGCGTTCACGTTCTGCAATTCGTTTAAAACTTTCTATGTGTTCTTCTTTCATCACCAATCCCATGCGCTCTTGCGATTCATTTCCAACAATCTCTTTTGCCGAAAGAGTAGGATCACCAATTGGAAGTTTGGTAATATCTATTTCACCCCCGGTCTCTTCAACGAGTTCCGATAAACAATTTAAGTGTCCACCGGCACCATGATCATGAATAGAAACAATAGTGTTATTATCAGATTCTGCCATGGCCCTAATAGCATTTGTTACCCTCTTTTGCATTTCAGGATTTGAACGCTGAACAGCATTTAGTTCAATGGCATTATCGAATTCCCCTGTATCAACCGATGATACAGCACCACCTCCCATACCAATTCTATAATTGTCACCACCCAGAAGTACAATTTTATCTCCTTTTTCGGGAGTACCTTTTACAACATCAGGTTTCTTGCCAAAACCTATTCCTCCGGCGAGCATTATTACCTTATCGAACCCAAAGTTTTTCCCGTTTTCAGAATGCTCGAAAGTTAGAACACTACCACAAATAAGTGGTTGACCGAACTTATTCCCAAAATCGCTTGCTCCGTTCGATGCTTTTACTAGAATCTGTGAAGGGGTTTGATATAACCATTTTCTTTCTTCTGTAGTTTTTTCCCATTCCCTGTTTTCTTCAAGCCTGGAGTAAGATGTCATGTAGACAGCAGTTCCGGCGAGTGGGAGCGAGGCTTTACCACCTGCAACACGGTCGCGGATTTCACCACCCGAACCAGTAGCTGCTCCATTAAAAGGTTCTACAGTTGTGGGGAAATTATGTGTTTCAGCCTTAAGTGAAAGAACCGATTCAATATCTTTAACTTCAAAATAACCTGGCTTTTCCTGAATTGCCGGTGCAAACTGTTCAATTATCGGTCCCGATAAAAACGCGCAATTGTCCTTATATGCTGAAACTACCTTATTGGGGTTTTTATTTGTAGTAAGCTTGATTAACTTAAACAAAGAACTTTCTTTTTCCTTCCCGTCAATTATAAAAGTTCCATTAAATATTTTATGCCTGCAATGTTCAGAATTTACCTGCGAAAATCCAAATATTTCACTATCGGTCAGTTTTCTTCCTAACTTTTTACTGAGCACTTCAAGATATTCTATTTCATCCTGATTTAGGGCCAATCCTTCCTGTTTGTTATATGCTGCGATATCCTTGATAGGAATAATAGGCTCAGCTTTATGCTTAATTGTAAAAACTTCCTGATCCAAAGTATGGTACATGCGTTGAAGCATGGGATCGAACTTTGCATCCTTACTATCGGACTCAAAGAATTCTTCAATCCGTATTATACCCTTAATCCCCATATTCTGAGTGATCTCAACAGCATTGGTGCTCCACGGGGTAATCATCTCGCGGCGTGGACCGACAAAGTTACCCTGAATACTATCTTCCCGGATATGTTTTGCTCCTGAAAACAACCAACAAAGTTTATCAATATCCAAATTATCTGGTGTAGATTTAATGTCTACTGCAATAATATTACTAAAAGGGGAACGAAAGAATATCACCATATTTTTATACTTAAGAAAGGCTTAATAATTATGCTGCAAAAGTAGTAATACCAATCCGAAATTTATTAAAGTGAGGGATTATTTATGAACTTTTAAATGTGAATAAACAGAGGTTGCTTTTAATTAATAAATTCCAATCGTTTGCAGTCATCTGAATATACTTCTTCTATCTTCATAACTGCAAAAGTGTGATTAATACAATTATACTTATGCTATCTTAATATTAATTTATAGGTTATAAAAAACTTATCCTATGTACCTTAGCTTCTATTTATGAAATAAAAGTGAATAAACCACGTAATTTGATTACAATTGTTTAAATTTAAGTTACAAGTCCACTTTTTTTTAGAACCAAACACCAGGGATCAATGGAGTTCAACGAATTAGAATTAGCGGCAAGACAGGGTAGGGAAGAACTATTAGAAATGTTCGATTCTATTTCATTCTTAGATTACATCCAAAAAATATTAGATAAACTACCATATTTTGGCGCAATACTAACTGACCGAAATCAGATTATATTTGCCAACATTGAGCTACTTGCATCATTAGGAGCCAATAACATTGAAGCAATACTTGGTATGAAACCTGGCGAAATGCTTAATTGTAAATATGCAGCAAATGGCAGGGATGGATGTGGAACAAGCCGGAATTGTTCTGTTTGCGGTGCTTTAGAAGCAATAACAGAAAGTCGGTTGACAGACAAACAAGTTACTAAAGAATGTCGGATTTGTACTGAACCTGGTGCAAATGGTTTCAAAGCCCTTACCTTTAAAGTTACTGGTACACCTTTTGAATGGATGGAGAAAAATTTTACCATTCTTACTTTGATTGACATTAGCTCAGAGAAAAGGAAGTGTAACATTGAAAGGGCATTTTATCATGACCTTTTAAATAAAACAGGTTCTATTCAGGGATTTTTAAAGCTTCTAAAGGAAAATGAGTATGATAAGGAAGCCAATGAATTAATAGACGTTATAAATTCGATAAACCTTGATTTAACTGAGGAAATTAAAGCACAACGTGATTTGGTGAATGCCGAAAACAATGAATTAAAACTTAATATAACTTCTTTTGAAGTATCAAGTATCATTGATGTTGTAAGAATACAGCTCGCAGATCACAGGTTGGCAAGAAACAAAACTATTAAAGTCAATTGTGAAGACCAGGAAATTTATATTGAATCGGATGTAATAATTTTAAAGAGGATTTTAACAAATATGCTAAAAAACGCAATTGAAGCATCGAATTCTTCCGAAACAATAGTAATTGGTTGCACGAAATTTGACAATTCTGTCCGATTCTGGGTAAAAAACAATACTGTAATCCCGGAACCTGTCCAACTTCAAATATTTCAAAGATACTTTTCTTCAAAAAGTGGTACAAGGGGAATAGGAACATATAGCATGAAACTTTTAGGAGAAGTTTATCTCAAAGGAAATGTGAATTTCGATTCAAAAAAGGATTTAGGTACAATTTTCTACATTGATCTTCCTCTAAAACTGTAGAAAAAACCAATAATCCTTGATTTATGTCCTTATAAGAAATAAGACCTCACCGATAATTAACACATGAAATAACTGTTCAAGTTCTATTTCATGGGTATTATATCCAGAGGTTTACCCTTTAGAAGGTATTGCCTTAAAATTTGTTGTATGTCCCTGTCATCAGTATATCTCTTAATACAATCAGAAAGAAATTCCATATTTCCGTTGTAATAATTCCGGTCAATATATCCATACCCACAATATTTACCGTTTTCAATTTTTACTACTCCGTATTCATCTTTATCTTTCCCATTTTCGATTATGTAGAAACTGTTATGCCTGAATTTGTGCAATTCTATTACTTTTTGTGCCCTGATATTATATCCAGCAGGATCTTCTTTATCAATACAAGCACCATTACATTCCAGTATTTCGTAATTAAAACAAGCTCCTGATGTTTTATATAAGCCACACATTTTCTGGCATAACCTGTATTTTTGTACCAGATTCTGTAAATATTCTTTTCCTCTTTTATTGCCTGAAAACGAACATATTGGACTCGATGTATTAGTTGAGTGCATTTTTATCTCAAATCGAATATAGCCTTTCGAATCAACATATGAATATAATCCATATTGTGACATTGCCCTACGTTGTGCACGATTATACAAAGGCCTGTTTTGCTTTATTTCCTGCGATTCTTTTAATAATGCTATCAGTTCACTTCCTGTCAGTTCATAATCAATTGATGCTATGGCGTTACGCATTTCAAACGCCTTTTTAGTACTTATATTTCTGAAATGTGAAAGAATCCTAGTTTTAATATTCTTACTTTTTCCTATGTATATAAGATCATTTTTCTCGTTATAAAAATAATATACACCAACATCGTCCGGTAGTTTTTTTAATTCCTGCGGATTAAAATTAGGGTGCAACTCCTTTAATGAAATACCGGGCAGTGTACTAAAGTCCAGTTGGTTATTATTTGTTTTCAATAATAGTTCAAAAAGTTTTACCGTGGCTAATGCATCGCCAGCTGCACGATGCCTGCCTTCAATCGTAATTCCCAATTCTTTACACAATTTCCCTAAACTATATGATTTATATCCTGGAATTATCTTACGACTAAGTTTTACCGTACACAGTTTATCACTTTGGAAATAGTATCCGAGGTTTTTAAATTCATTTTTAATAAAATTGTAGTCGAAATCTGCATTATGTGCTACAAATATATTGTCAGTTGTTAATTCAACAATTTTTTTTGCAATTTCATAAAACTTGGGGGCATCGCTAACCATGCTATTTGTTATACCAGTAATTTGCGTAATGTAATACGGGATTTTCTTTTCAGGATTTACTAAAGAAACAAATTCTTCTATAACCTTTTTACCATCATGAATAAAAATGGCAATCTCAGTAATTTTTTCTGAAACAGGGCTACCTCCGGTCGTTTCAATATCGACAATTGCATACATTTACTACAAAGATAAATTAAGAGAATTGAATTATGACAATGCAGTTATTAAAAGATGACAAGTCTCAATCCTAAATCCTATCAAAGTAAGACTTATTAATCTAACCAGAAAACCAGGATCCAATTAATTAGAAAAATCTTTAAAAAAATTATTAAGAACGTTTAGGGGATAGAATTAAATAATTAGCCCGATAAATTCCTTCATCGGGCTACTATCCAGCATAAGCTGCTATAACCATATTAACCGAGCTTCTTTATATTAAGCACCACGTGCGAATATTACCTTGAATGTTTTAAAAAACAAGTCAACATCTGATTTCAGCGACCAATTTTCTATATACTGAATATCCATTTTGATCCTTTTTTCCAGTACTATTTCATTTCTGTTTGGAATAATCTGCCATGTACAGGTTAATCCTGGTTTAACCGATAAACGGTTCAACTGCCATTCCTGATACTCTTCAACCTCAAAAGGAAGAGGTGGGCGTGGCCCAATAATAGCCATTTCTCCCTTTATTACATTCAAAAGTTGCGGTAACTCATCAAGATTTGTTTTTCTTAAAAACCTGTAAATAATACAACAAATTCCCCGATTTGATTTTTCTACACCCGTTGTCCCTTTTACGTCTATTCTTAAATCATTTCCAAGTCCGGTACAAAATTTATACATATAGAATTTGCGCCCTCTAATACCTACTCGCTCCTGTTTATAAAAGATTGGTCCTTTTTTCGATACAGCAATCAGAACTGAAATTACAATTAAGATAGGTGATAACAGAATTAATATCCCAAATGCAACACTTATCTCTATTATAGATTTAACAGTATGGCTAAGCCGGTTTATTGGATTATTCTCGATGGTAAGAAACGGCAATCTGTCGAAATATTGAATCCTGGTTTTATAAGTTTTATTATAATAAGTTTTATTACATGATAACCTGACTGTAACCCCTAAATCATGACAGAAATCAATAATCTCATATGTTCTTTTTTCAGAACCCAGCATATCACAACATAAGAGTTCATCAACAATATCAAATCGAATTATACTTTTAATGTTCGCACTTTTAGGATAGATTTTAACATATTCACGATATTTATCAATAATCTTTTTAGAATCTGTTACAATGTGTAAAATCCTAAAACCCCATTCCTTTTGGTTTAAAATTTTATCTATGAGTGGTACCGAACCTTCATCAGCAATAAGTACAATATTTCGAATATTATGTCCATTAGCCCTAAAACGTCTAAAAACTTTAAATGTAACTATCCTTACAATGAATAATGAAAAGAAATTGATGACAATAAAAAATGATAGTGCAATTGCTGGAAAATTATCAAACTTTATGATAAAATCGAGTAATAGTAGTATACCTCCCCCTATAATAGTAAGCTTAACAAAATCACCAAGAATTATTGGTAGGGCACTTGTACGGGGAATACGAGCAAGATATGTTGTTTTAAGAAGTATGATCCAAGTAAGAACGATGAATAAAGCAATAAAATGAAACTCTTGGTCATATACAACCGTCTCGTTTGTGTAATTATTGGTTATTAACGAAGCAATTACTAATGTTGCCAGGGTAACTATAATATCGAAAACCCCAAAAACTAATGATATCCTTTTATTATTTGTAACAGTTCTTTTGGTTGGCATTTTTACCTAATTAATGTAAAGTAAAAATACCACGTTTTTACTTCCATAAATAGTAATTTTCAACCAGTATCATATATAATTTGACCAAAAGACAATAATGTTGTGATAAACGTATAATAAGGGAAATTAAAAAAGCTCTGCTAAGTTTGCAGAGCTAGAGACCGTTAGCGCGTGTGACTGATATATGGTAGGAAACGTAAATATAAACAAATATTTATAATTAACAAATATTTCACACATTTTATTCACCTAATAAATTTTGCAATAAATAATAAAATAATAATGTAATCAAAAACATAAATAATAAACAATATTTATATATTTGTAAGCCAAATTTAAAAGGTGTCACACTTTAAATTTCCAAAGATTAATAGTTATGAGAAATAACGAGACATTAGAAGAGATGGTAGCAAGGCGTAATAAACGATTAAAAAGTTTATTTTCGCGAAATGGTGTAAACGTAAGACTTGTTGGAGACGATCAAAAGCCCGCAGTAATAATGGACGAATCTGTTGTTTTATCGTGCTATGTGAAAAACTTCGACTTGCACTTTACAAAAGAACCTTTCAGTGATGAGATTATTAGAACTGTAAAGCTAAAGCACGATCCGGAAATTACAAGGTATGAGATACAAGAGGTTATTGAACTTTGTAAACACAGACCTGTATTTCGTATTCTTTTAAAATCTACAGAATTGTATCTTGTTGGTTACAATTATTTGAATTCTGAAGATTCTGTTGGTCGTTACCCTGTTTTTGCCAAGCATAAGCCGAAGGTGTATTTTGACAGGACATATGCCGAGAAAGTAGCTGACAATCTTGCCGAAGATGGTTACGAAATAGATATTGTCTAGCCTCGCTACTAAGAATTTAAGTGTCGTTTCTGGTTAGGAACGACATTTTTTTTAATATTAATCATATTTTAAATAGTCTTTGTATTCAATAAATATATCCTCCATTGGGTACATTACATCAAATAAGAATTTAAATACGTCACTCCAACATTTAATATTATAAATATTTACGTCATCCTTTATTGCACATATACGCGAGATAGATCTTTGCTCCGATGTAAGCACATCCAGTTCCCATTTTAATTCATACGGCACTTTGCTTGTAATTATTTCTTTAAGTTTTTCTAACTTATCGTACAAAGTAATTCTTTTATCAAGATTCCTTGTAATAATTTCTATTCCGGCATAAGCAATTTGTTCATCAAAATGAAATTTTAATTTTAATTGCTTTATTCCCGTCTTGTCAAGAATCCACGCGCCAGGTTTTCCTCTTTTAAGCTTTTGTTTGTTTGAATAAGTCTTAAACTTACTCCAAAAAGTTAATCTTAATTGCTTTTTCTCTTCTAATGAATACATTGTTTAATGTTAACAAGATTACAGTTTGACAAACATACCATAATAAAATATTTTTATCTAAATATTACTATCTTTAGTAAAATGAATAATTAGTGTATAGCTTTATAAATATACCGTTAAAAGAACCGCTTTTAGTTTTTGCAGTAATTATTTCGATTGTTCTTGCTGCTCCTTTATTTCTTAAAAGAATAAATATACCTGATATAATTGGATTAATTATAGCAGGAGTTTTTATTGGACCACATGGATTTAATGTTCTTTCCGAAGATATTTCTATTTCAATATTTGGTACTATAGGTTTGTTATATTTAATGTTTTTGGCAGGATTGGAAATTGATCTTAACGATTTTTTTATTCAACGCAGGGAAGGTACTTTATATGGCATACTTACTTTTGCTATTCCATTTATTCCCGGCTTCTTAGTTTTTCACTTATATCTTGGCTATAGGGTAGAAACAGCACTACTATTAGCTTCAATGCTTGCATCTCACACCTTGGTAACATACCCTATATTAGGACGTGCAGACATTATCAATCACAATATCGTAACAATAACAATAGCCGGGACAATTATTGCTGATACCGCAGTATTAATAATTCTTGGGTTAATTTCTGACTCGGTTCAAAGCGACTTAAGTTTAATATTCTGGATAAAAACCCTGTTCTTTTTTTCTATATTCTTTCTATATATTTTATACGTTATTCCTGCCATTGCACGATGGGTTTTTAAATATCGTGAAAGTGAAAGCAGTATTCAGTTTATTTTTGTACTTGCAGTAATAGTTATCTCTTCTGTTGTTGCCGAGTTTCTAAAGATTGAACCTTTAATAGGTGCCTTTTTTACCGGCCTCTCTCTTAACAGGTTAATTCCTAGGACATCAGCATTGATGAACAGAGTCGTATTTATTGGTAACACTCTGTTTATTCCTTTTTTCCTAATTACTATTGGTATGCGCGTTGATTTGAAAATTCTTTTTTCCGGATCGCAAACATGGTTAATTATTTCAATGCTTCTTTTAATTGGAATTGGAGGAAAATATCTGGCTGCATGGCTGTTACAGTGGATAATTGAATTTGATAATGCATCACGAAACCTGATTTTTGGTTTGAGTACCGCCAGGGCTGCTTCAGCAATCGCTGTAATGATTGTTGGGCAAGAGTTTGGTTTGGTAGATGATGTGCTTTTAAATAGTACTATTTTTATTATTCTGGTAACTTGCTTAGTAAGCTCCATAGTAACACAAAAATCTGCCCAGGTTGTTGCAGGAAGAAATAATAAGGAATTTAACCAAATCTCTAGTGGTAAACCCGAAAAGATTATGGTTTCTATTGGAAATCCTGATAGCATCGAACAACTTATTGATTTTAGTATACTGATAAAAAATCCTAAATCTGAAGAACCTCTATACCCGGTATCTGTGGCAACCGACGGGAAACTTGCTTCTATAGAGAATGAAAAAAATAAAAAACTTCTTAAAAAGGCACTCAGGCATGCGTCTGCTTCAGATAAAAAAACAGAGCTTATAACCCGAATTGATGTTAACGTAGTTGATGGATTAGTAAGAATAGCTAAAGAACTAACAATAACTACAATATTAATTGGTTGGCATAGAAAAACTACACCAATAGATATACTTTTCGGTTCTATTCTAAGCCGCTTAATTAATCAAACAAATAAAATGACTTTGGTTGCAAAACTTGAAAATCCAATAGGGCTTTTGGGTAAGATACATGTATTTATGCCGGATCGTATCGAAGAAGAAAAGGGATTTCCAAAATTAATAGAAACATTATACATACTTTCTAAACATACCGGAAGAAAAGCACATATTTATGGTGGAGTAAAATCACTTACATCATTTAGTACTATTGCCGAAA
>Ga0224514_10000301_pt1 | contig 14821 bp, 10 predicted proteins | sample SF_May12_sed_USG_3_FD_169107 | JGI IMG/M metagenome (GOLD analysis project Ga0224514, IMG submission 169107) | Sediment microbial communities from San Francisco Bay, California, United States - SF_May12_sed_USGS_24 | ecosystem: Environmental > Aquatic > Marine > Sediment | place: USA... | reverse complement strand
CTCACGTGAAGCGCTCACTTAAGAACGCATCAAGCTCAAAGGTATGGAGGATAAGTTTTCTGAAATCCTCGTGCCAACGGAAGAAGTGGTTGAGATGCGTGATGGCCAGAAACGTAAGAGTGAACGTAAGTTCTTCCCTGGCTATGTGCTGGTGCAAATGGACATGGATGATGATACCTGGCACTTGGTGAAAGATACGCCACGCGTGATGGGTTTCATTGGCGGAACCAGTGACAAGCCCGCCCCTATTACTGATAAAGAAGCTGACGCTATTTTGAACCGTGTTCAGGAAGGTGTAGAGAAACCGCGGCCGAAAGTTCTGTTTGAACCGGGTGAAGTGGTGCGTATTAATGATGGTCCTTTCAACGACTTCAACGGTGTGGTTGAAGAAGTGGATTATGACAAGAACCGTCTGCGAGTAGAGGTGTCGATCTTTGGTCGTTCAACACCGGTTGATCTGGAATTTGACCAGGTAGAAAAAGGTTAGTTTTAGTAGCGTAAGCTGCATTTAGATTTTTTTGAGGTGCCCGATTTTTTCTGGGGCACAGTAAATAACAGGGGAGACCGGCTTGAAAGACAGTCAGTCGTTTGAACCCACTGGAGTAAGAAATGGCTAAGAAAATACAAGCGTACATCAAGTTGCAGGTGCCTGCACAAGATGCCAATCCTAGTCCACCGGTTGGTCCTGCATTGGGTCAGCATGGTGTGAATATCATGGAATTCTGTAAAGCGTTTAATGCGCAAACCCAGAGCATGGAAAAAGGGATGCCCGTTCCTGTTGTAATTACGGTTTACAACGATCGCAGTTTTACCTTCATCATGAAAACGCCGCCTGCGTCTATCCTGTTGAAGAAAGCCGCTGGCATTCAGAAAGGTTCTGGTGTACCTAACCGCGATAAAGTGGGCAAGGTAACTCGTGCGCAGCTGGAAGAAATTGCCAAAATGAAAGAACCAGATTTAACGGCTGCCGATATGGACGCCGCTGTACGCATTATTGCGGGTAGTGCCCGTAGTATGGGTATTGAAACGGAGGGCGTGTAAATGGCGAAGCTAACTAAACGTCAAAAAGTCTTCCAGGAAAAGATTGACCCCAACAAGCAATATGTTGTTGATGAAGCGCTGACATTATTAAAAGAGTTGCCTCGCGCCAAGTTTGTTGAATCTATTGATGTGGCAGTAAACCTGGGTGTTGACCCTCGTAAATCTGACCAGGTGGTACGCAGCTCTACCGTGTTGCCAAATGGTACTGGTAAAACCGTACGTGTCGCCGTATTTGCCCAAGGTGAAAATGCGGATAAGGCCAAAGCGGCTGGTGCTGATATTGTAGGTTTTGAAGACCTGGCTGAAGAGATCAAAAAAGGCAATATGGATTTCGACGTGGTTATCGCGACTCCGGATGCCATGCGTGTTGTCGGTACCTTAGGTCAGGTTTTAGGTCCACGTGGTCTGATGCCTAATCCAAAAGTAGGTACCGTTACACCTGATGTTGAAGGTGCCGTGAAAAATGCTAAAGCAGGCCAGGTTCGTTACCGTACCGATAAAGCCGGTATCATCCATTGCCCAATTGGTAATGCTGATTTTGATGTTAATGCATTGAAAGAAAACCTTACCGCTTTATTAGCTGATCTGAAAAAGGCTAAGCCTGCTTCAGCAAAAGGTCAATATTTTAAGAAAGTCTCTGTCTCCACCACCATGGGGCCAGGGGTTGTAGTCGATCACGCCGAGTTGGTGTAATCGCGTAAAGAACTTTGGGGTCGTTGTATTGGAAGTTTAATACAACGTCCATCAAAGACCGTGGGTACCAATCCGATGAAAGTCGGGGGAATAAACGGAACCGCCCTGTAATTAGGGGGCGGGGAAGGCCTACGCAGATGGTGAACCCGTACAGAATTTTCTGCAGGGTCACTGAAAATGTGCGAGATGATGTTTATCTCGTGTGGTCCAACGACAGAAACTGTTACGAAAATAATATTTTTGGGCAGTAACTGTTTAATAAAGAGGTGAGTTCAAGTGGCATTAAGTTTATCTGAAAAACAAGCCATCGTCGCTGAAGTCGCCGTCGTTGCCAAAGAGGCGCATTCTGTAGTTGTTGCAGAATATGCTGGTCTGGAATCTAACGACATGAATGACCTGCGTGCCAAAGCGCGTGCAGGTGGTGTTTATATTCGTGTGGTTAAAAATTCCCTGGCCAAGCGTGCCATCGAAGGTACGGACTATGAATGTTTGTCTGAAACATTGGTCGGTCCCATGATTCTGGCATTCTCGCAAGAGGATCCAGGTTGTGCAGCACGTGTGCTGAAAGACTATGCCAAAGGAAATGACAAACTGGTTGTTAAGGCGCTGTCTATAAGTGGACAGTTATTGGCTGCATCCGAACTGGATCGTTTAGCCAGTCTGCCGACCAAAGACCAGGCTATTAGTATGCTTATGTCGGTCATGCAGGCGCCTGTTACCAAACTTGCACGTACGCTTAATGAAGTACCTGGCAAGCTGGTTCGTACTGTTGCAGCGGTTAAAGACGCAAAAGCGGCATAATCGAGAACTAATTTTAGGAGATTTACAATGGCTGTATCTAAAGACGATATCTTGGAATCAATTAGCAACATGACCGTAATGGACGTTGTTGACTTGATCGAAGCGATGGAAGAAAAATTTGGCGTAACTGCCGCTGCAGCAGTTGCTGCGGCTCCAGCTGCGGCTGCTGGCGGTGAAGCTGCTGCTGAGAAAGATGAGTTTGACGTTGTTATGACCAGTTTTGGTGAGAACAAAGTTAGTGTCATCAAGGCAGTACGTGGTATTACAGGTTTAGGTCTGAAAGAAGCGAAAGACATGGTTGAAGGTACTCCTTCTACTATTAAAGAAGCTGCTTCTAAAGGCGAAGCTGAAGATCTCAAGAAGCAATTGGAAGAAGCTGGCGCAACTGTCGAGCTTAAGTAATTTGCTTATTGATGTTGTGACAGGAACGGGCATTGTGCTTGTTCCTGCTACGATAAAGGATGTTCCCGCAGCGGGCTGGTGGTCGTAAAAGACCGCTGGCCTGCTGTGCATTCGTTGTGAAAAGCGTAAACTAGCAACGAATAAGGGAATAACAATTCGATTAACTGCTATCGGGCGTGGTGTGAAATGGCTTACTCGTTCACTGAAAAGAAACGGATTCGTAAATATTTTGGTCGTAGTTCCGGCGTACTGGAAGTGCCTTACCTTTTGGCAATGCAGATTGATTCCTATCGTGAATTTCTGCAAGCCGATGCAAAGGAAGATGCACTTGAAGACAAAGGTCTGAATGCGGCATTTAAATCAGTATTCCCCATCGTCAGTTATTCTGGCAATGCAGCATTGGAATACGTTAGCTATCGCCTGGGCATACCAGCCTTTGACGTTAAAGAGTGTCAGCAGCGTGGTGTGACTTACTCTGCGCCACTGCGCGTTAAAGTTCGTCTTATCATTTATGATAAAGACTCCAAGGTCGAGAAAGTCAAAGACATTCGCGAACAGGAAGTTTACATGGGCGAAATCCCGCTCATGACGGATAACGGTAACTTTGTTATTAATGGTACAGAGCGTGTTATCGTTTCCCAGTTACATCGTTCACCAGGTGTATTCTTTGATCACGATAAAGGCAAGACGCATTCATCAGGTAAACTGTTGTTTAATGCGCGCGTGATTCCTTACCGTGGTTCCTGGCTGGATTTTGAATTTGATCCCAAAGATGCGGTATTTACCCGTATTGATCGTCGTCGCAAGTTACCTGTGACGATTCTGTTGCGTGCTTTGGGTTACAACAGCGAGCAAATGCTCGACATGTTCTTTGAAAAGAACAGTTTCCATATCACTAAAAAAGGTTTTGAACTGGAACTGATTCCAGAACGTTTACGTGGGGAGACTGCAACTTTCGACATCATGCTAAAGAAAAAAGTACTGGTGGAAGAAGGTCGTCGTATTACTGCACGTCATATCGGTGAAATGGAAAAGGCCAAGTTGTCAAAACTGGAAGTACCAGAAGATTACTTGTTGGAAAAAATTCTTTCACACGACATTATTAATAAAGAAACGGGTGAAGTCATTGCCAGTGCCAATGATGAAATCACACCTGAGCGTCTTGAAATGTTCAAGGAAGCCGGTGTCACTGAGTTCCAGACTATCTTTACCAATGATCTGGATCAGGGGCCTTATATTTCGAACACATTAACAATTGATGCAACCACTACGCAGCTTGAAGCACAGGTTGAAATCTATCGTATGATGCGTCCAGGTGAGCCACCTACCAAAGATGCGGCTGAAAACCTGTTTAAAAACCTGTTCTTCAGTGATGATCGTTATGACCTGTCAGCAGTAGGTCGTATGAAGTTCAATCGGCGTGTTGGTCGTAAAGAGATTGAAGGTGAAGGTACCTTATCTAATGATGACATCATCGCCGTTATTCATACCTTGCTGGATATCCGCAACGGTAAAGGTAACGTCGATGATATTGATCATCTCGGCAACCGTCGTATTCGTTCTGTTGGTGAAATGGCAGAAAACCAGTTCCGTGTTGGTCTGGTACGTGTAGAGCGCGCGGTTAAAGAGCGTCTGTCGTTGGCAGAAAGCGATAACCTGATGCCTCAGGAAATGATCAATGCTAAACCTGTGTCAGCGGCTATCAGGGAATTCTTTGGTTCAAGCCAGTTGTCACAGTTCATGGATCAAAATAACCCATTGTCAGAAGTGACGCATAAGCGTCGTATTTCTGCGCTTGGCCCAGGTGGCCTGACGCGTGAGCGTGCAGGTTTCGAGGTTCGTGATGTACATCCCACTCACTATGGTCGTGTATGTCCTATTGAAACACCTGAAGGTCCAAATATCGGTCTGATTAACTCGCTGGCGGTTTATGCGCGCACCAACCCTTACGGTTTCCTGGAAACACCATACCGTAAAGTGGTTAAAGGTAAAGTAACGGATGAGATTGAGTTCCTGTCGGCCATTGATGAAAGTGAATACGTCATCGCACAGGCAAATGCTGCGGTAGATAACCGTGGCAAGTTACTTGATGATCTGGTGCCTTGTCGTCATATGAATGAATTCACCATCGCGGCCTCTGATCAAATCCAGTTTATGGATGTGTCACCGAAACAGATCGTATCTGTGGCAGCAGCATTGATTCCGTTCCTGGAACACGATGATGCTAACCGTGCCTTGATGGGGTCAAACATGCAACGCCAGGCGGTGCCAACATTACGTGCGGACAAGCCATTAGTCGGTACCGGTGTTGAACGTACGGTTGCGGTTGACTCAGGTGTAACGGTGGTTGCCAAGCGTGGCGGTAAAGTCGATTCTGTTGATGCGGCGCGTATTGTGGTTCGTGTTAATGATAATGAAACCATTGCGGGTGAATCAGGTGTTGATATTTACAACCTGACCAAATATACCCGATCGAATCAGAATACCTGTATTAACCAGCGTCCTCTGGTTCGCCCAGGTGACATGATTGCACGTGGCGATGTTATGGCTGACGGTCCATCCACTGATATGGGTGAGCTGGCATTGGGCCAAAACATGCTGGTCGCGTTCATGCCCTGGAATGGTTACAACTTCGAGGATTCGATTCTGATCTCTGAGCGCGTGGTTCAGGAAGATCGTTACACTACGATTCATATTGAAGAACTGACCTGTGTGGCACGTGATACCAAGCTGGGTTCAGAAGAAATTACTGGCGATATTCCAAACGTTGGTGAGTCTAATCTGGCCAAGCTGGATGAAGCCGGTATTGTTTATATAGGTGCAGAAGTTAATCCTGGCGATATTCTGGTGGGTAAAGTGACACCGAAAGGTGAAACCCAGTTAACACCAGAAGAAAAACTGCTGCGTGCTATTTTCGGTGAGAAAGCCTCTGACGTTAAAGATACTTCGCTGCGTGTTCGTTCAGGTACAACGGGTACCGTTATTGATGTACAGGTCTTTACCCGTGATGGTCTGGAGAAAGACTCACGTGCGGCTTCCATTGAAGAATATGAAATGGAGCGCATCAAGAAAGATTTTAACGACCAACGTCGTATCATGGAAGGCGATGCCTATAGCCGTGCAGAAACCATGCTGACTGGTAAGGTTGCCGAGAATGGTCCTAATGGTCTGAAAGGTGGTAGCAAGATCACTAAAGCGTATTTAGATGAATTGCCACGTGAAAGATGGTTTGAAATTGCGTTGAAAAATGACGAAGCCAGTGTACAGCTTGAAGCGATCTCTGAGCAAATCAAGCAACTGCGTAAAGACTTTGATGAAAAATTCGAAGAGAAAAAACGTAAACTGACTTCAGGTGATGACCTGGCACCTGGTGTGCTGAAAATGGTTAAGGTTCACCTTGCCGTTAAACGTCGTATTCAGCCTGGTGACAAGATGGCTGGTCGTCACGGTAATAAGGGTGTTATCTCCATGATCGTTCCTGTGGAAGATATGCCTCACACCGCAGAAGGTGAGCCAGTAGATGTGGTATTGAATCCATTGGGTGTACCTTCACGTATGAACGTGGGACAGGTACTGGAAACTCACCTGGGTTGGGCTGCGCGTGGTTTAGGTAAGAAGATTAATACCATGATCCGTCAGCAGCAGAAGATTGCTGATGTTCGTAAGTTCCTTGGGGAAATCTATAACAAGACAGACGGTCGTAGTGAAGATCTGAAATCCTTCAGTGATGAAGAAATTATGGAACTGGCTATGAACCTGCGTAAAGGTGTGCCGATGGCAACACCGGTGTTCGATGGCATCAAGGAAACTGATATTAAACAACTGCTTGAATTGGCAGACTTACCCAGCAGTGGTCAGGCTATTCTTTTCGATGGTCGTACTGGTGAGAAATTTGAGCGCCCTGTAACCGTTGGTTACATGTATATGCTGAAACTGAATCACCTGGTTGATGACAAGATGCATGCGCGTTCAACCGGACCATACAGTCTGGTTACTCAGCAACCTCTGGGTGGTAAAGCACAATTCGGCGGACAGCGCTTCGGTGAAATGGAAGTGTGGGCACTGGAAGCATACGGTGCCGCATATACATTGCAGGAAATGCTTACTGTTAAGTCGGATGATGTGAACGGTCGTACCAAGATGTACAAGAACATCGTTGATGGTAACCATTATATGGAAGCCGGTATGCCAGAGTCCTTCAATGTATTACTGAAGGAAATTCGTTCGCTGTGTATCGATATCGAACTTGAACAGAAAGACTGATTTTAGGCGCTAGGAACCAGGTGAAACTGGGATTAGCGACTAGTAACTCTTTGTTAGGAGTAGCGACGTGAAAGATCTATTAAAGATCCTGAAACAACAAGGCCAGATGGAAGATTTTGATGCGATTCGCATCGGTCTTGCATCACCACAAAAAATTCGTTCATGGTCATACGGTGAAGTTAAAAAACCGGAAACCATTAACTATCGTACCTTCAAGCCTGAGCGTGATGGCTTGTTCTGTGCCAAGATCTTTGGCCCGGTCAAGGATTACGAGTGCTTATGTGGTAAGTACAAACGCCTCAAGCACCGTGGTGTTATCTGTGAAAAATGTGGCATTGAAGTCACTCTGGCGAAAGTTCGTCGTGAGCGTATGGCGCACATTGAACTGGCTAGTCCGGTTGCGCACATCTGGTTCCTGAAATCGCTGCCATCACGCATGGGTCTGTTATTAGACATGACACTGCGTGATATTGAGCGTGTGCTTTACTTCGAAGGTTTCGTGGTTATCGATCCAGGTATGACTGAGCTGGAACGTGGTCAGTTACTGAACGATGAAACGTATCTGGAAGCGATTGAAGAATACGGTGATGAGTTTGATGCCCGCATGGGTGCAGAAGCCGTTTATGAATTGCTGGCTTCGCTGAATCTGGAAAAAGAAACAGAGCTGGTTCGTGAAGGCATGGGTGCGACCAAGTCTGAAACCAAACTGAAAAAACTGGGTAAACGCCTGAAACTGATCGAAGCCTTCATGGAATCAGGTAACAAGCCTGAATGGATGGTAATGACCGTTCTGCCTGTATTGCCACCAGAACTACGTCCACTGGTTCCTCTGGAAGGTGGTCGCTTCGCAACATCTGATCTGAATGATTTATACCGTCGAGTTATTAACCGTAATAACCGTCTTAAGCGTCTGCTGGATCTGAACGCGCCTGACATCATTGTACGTAACGAAAAACGTATGTTGCAGGAATCAGTGGATGCCTTATTAGATAACGGTCGTCGTGGTCGTGCGATCACTGGTTCTAACAAGCGTCCGCTGAAATCACTTGCCGATATGATTAAAGGTAAGCAGGGTCGTTTCCGTCAGAACCTGTTGGGTAAACGTGTTGATTACTCAGGCCGTTCGGTTATCGTGGTGGGTCCGACACTGAAACTGCATCAGTGTGGTCTGCCCAAGAAAATGGCGCTGGAATTATTCAAACCCTTTATCTTCAGCAAGCTGGAGCGTCGTGGAATTGCCACGACCATCAAAGCTGCCAAGAAAATGGTTGAACGTGAAGGCCCTGAAGTCTGGGATATTCTTGAAGAAGTTATTCGTGAACATCCGGTTATGCTTAACCGTGCACCCACACTGCATCGTTTAGGTATCCAGGCGTTTGAACCTACCTTGATTGAAGGTAAAGCGATTCAATTACATCCATTGGTATGTACTGCGTTTAATGCTGACTTCGATGGTGATCAAATGGCGGTACACGTTCCATTGTCACTGGAAGCCCAGTTGGAAGCGCGTACCCTGATGATGTCGACCAACAACATCCTGTCACCTGCTAATGGCGAGCCTATCATCGTACCTTCGCAGGACGTGGTGTTAGGTTTGTACTGGATGACACGTGAACGTGTGAATGCCCAAGGTGAAGGCATGATGTTTGCCGATGCCAAGGAAGTACACCGTGCCTATAGCAGTGGTCAGGTTCATATCCAGGCCAAGGTTAAAGTTCGTGTTAAAGAAGTTCAGTTTGATGATGAAGGTAATCGCACTGAAACAACCAGTGTCAAAGACACTACAGTGGGACGCGCCCTGTTATGGGATATCGTGCCTGAAGGTATGTCTTATGAGCTGGTTAACCGCGATCTGAAAAAGAAAGCAATTTCCCAGTTAATCAACGTTTGTTATCGCGAACTGGGTTTGAAGGCGACGGTTATTTTCGCTGATCAGTTAATGTATACCGGTTTCTCTAACTCAACACGTGCCGGTGTTTCTTTCTGCTCTAACGATATGGTTATTCCTGAAGAGAAGGGAGCTATTCTTGCGGGTGCAGAAGAAGAAGTGAAGGAAATCCAGGATCAATATACCTCTGGTCTGGTTACCTACGGCGAACGCTATAATAAGGTTGTTGATATCTGGTCACGTACCAATGATCAAGTGGCGAAAGCCATGATGGACAAACTGGGTAGCGAAGAAGTCGTGAATGCAGAAGGTAAAACCGTTAAACAACCTTCATTTAACTCGGTATTTATGATGGCCGATTCCGGTGCGCGTGGTAGTGCTGCCCAGATTCGTCAGCTTGCAGGTATGCGTGGTCTGATGGCCAAGCCAGATGGATCTATCATCGAAACGCCGATTACGGCGAACTTCCGTGAAGGTTTGTCGGTACTGCAATACTTTATCTCGACTCACGGTGCTCGTAAGGGTCTGGCTGATACCGCATTGAAAACGGCGAACTCCGGTTACCTGACTCGTCGTCTGGTAGATGTATCCCAGGATCTGGTTGTTACCGGTGATGATTGTGGTACCACAAAAAGCTTAAGTATGGCGGCCTTGATCGAAGGCGGTGATGTTGTAGCAGCATTATCTGAACGTGTTCTGGGCCGTGTGGTTGCAGAAGATGTGACTGATGTTGATGGTAAGGTGCTGATTGAAAAAGATACCTTGCTGGATGAACGTTGGGTCGAGCAAATTGAAGATCTCGGTATCGACCACATGCAGGTTCGTTCACCGATTACCTGTGATAATTATCATGGTGTGTGTGCCGCCTGTTATGGCCGTGATCTGGCTCGTGGTCATGTGATAAATCCGGGTGAAGCCGTCGGGGTTATCGCTGCGCAGTCTATCGGTGAACCCGGTACCCAGCTGACTATGCGTACCTTCCATATTGGTGGTGCGGCATCGCGAGCAGCTGCAATTAACAGTATTGAAACCAAGAGTAAGGGCACAATACGTCTGCATAACATTAAGGTTGTACAGCATGCCAGTGGTCACTTCGTAGCAGTGTCACGTTCTGGTGAAATCACGGTTCTTGATGAACAAAATCGTGAGCGTGAGCGCTATAAAGTGCCCTACGGTGCAATCTTGTCAGTGAAAGATGAAGCGCCTGTTGAAGCCGGTCAGTTGGTAGCTAACTGGGATCCACATACTCACCCGGTTATCACTGAAGAAGCCGGTGTCATCAAGTTTATGGACATTGTTGATGGTGTGACCGCACAGGAAGAGCTGGATGAAGTAACCGGTCTGTCAAGCCTGGTGGTTACCGATCCAAAACAACGTGGTTCACAAGCTAAAGATATGCGTCCCATGGTTAAACTGATTGGTAAAGACGGTAACGATCTTAATATCGCCGGTACTGAAATTCCTGCGCATTACTTCCTGCCAGCGGGTGCGATTATCGCACTGAAAGATGGTGCGGCAGTAGGTGTCGGTGATGCGATTGCACGTATTCCTCAAGAATCATCGAAAACGCGTGATATTACCGGTGGTCTACCACGTGTTGCTGACTTGTTCGAAGCACGTAAGCCAAAAGAAGCCTCCATTCTGGCGGAAATCAGCGGTACGGTTAGCTTTGGTAAAGAAACCAAGGGTAAACAGCGCCTGGTCATTACGCCAACGGATGGTAGTGACGTTTACGAAGTACTGATTCCAAAATGGCGTCACCTGACTGTGTTCGAAGGTGAGCACGTGGAAAAAGGTGAGGTGGTTGTTGAAGGTGAACCTACCCCTCATGACATTTTACGCTTGCTGGGTGTGGAAGAGCTGGCGCGTTACATTGTTAACGAGGTACAGGAAGTTTACCGTCTGCAGGGTGTTGGCATTAACGATAAGCATATTGAGGTTATTGTTCGCCAAATGCTACGTAAGTGCGAAATCACCAGCCCAGGTGACAGTAAATTCCTTAAAGGTGAGCAGGTTGAGCGTTCACGCTTGATGGAAACCAACGCAGCATTGATGAAAGCCGATAAACAGCCCGCATTGTATAATCCAATCCTGCTGGGTATTACCAAGGCCTCACTGGCAACAGAGTCCTTCATTTCTGCGGCTTCTTTCCAGGAAACCACGCGTGTTCTGACCGAAGCAGCTGTTACCGGAAAGATCGACGATCTGCGTGGTCTGAAAGAAAACGTGATTGTGGGTCGCCTGATTCCAGCCGGTACCGGTATGGCTTACCATACGGAGCGCCGTCGTCAGCGTCAGATCGAGGAAGGTATTGATGCTGATACAGCCCTTGCTGAAGCCGCCGCCGCCGTGGAAGAAGAGATGTCATCAAGCGCAGAAGGGGTTAGTGAAGACTAACTTGCTAAAAAACTGTAATTAGATCGCGGGAAGCTGTTGACACAGCGGCCTCATATTCATAAAATCTCGCGCCTTACGACAGGTCATGTCCTTGAAGTTGAATCGGGGTCCGGCCTGTCGTTTATTTTCTGGAGTTGGTAAAGAATGGCTACGATTAATCAGTTAGTACGTAAACCACGCAAGCGTAAGGTCGAAAAAAGTAACGTGCCTGCGCTGGAAGCCTGCCCGCAAAAGCGTGGCGTGTGTACCCGTGTTTACACTACAACACCTAAAAAGCCGAACTCGGCCATGCGTAAAGTAGCGCGTGTACGCCTGACTAACGGCTATGAAGTGACCAGCTACATCGGTGGTGAAGGTCATAACTTGCAAGAACATTCGGTAGTGCTCATTCGTGGCGGTCGTGTTAAGGATTTGCCTGGTGTGCGTTACCACACAGTACGTGGTTCGCTGGATACCTCTGGGGTAGCCGATCGTAAAAAAGCACGTTCTAAATACGGTACCAAGCGTCCTAAATCTTAATTTAGGCTGTTTTTGAGACATATAAACAGGAACATCGGGAAAAAAATCGATGAGAAGACGTTCAGCAGCAAAACGAGCAATATTACCTGATCCGAAGTTTAAATCAGAGTTGATTGCCAAGTTTATTAATATGGTCATGCTTAATGGCAAAAAGTCCGTAGCAGAAAGTATTGTCTACGGAGCATTGGATGCTGTTTCTGAAAAGAGCAAAGCTGAAGGTGTTGAAGCGTTGGAAAAAGCATTGGAAAATGTCCGCCCAATGGTTGAAGTGAAATCCCGCCGTGTAGGTGGTGCAACTTACCAGGTTCCTGTTGAGGTTCGTCCAAATCGTCGCGTTGCATTGGCGATGCGCTGGTTGGTTGATGCCGCTCGTAAACGTGGTGAAAAAGGTATGGGTGCTCGTTTAGCCGGTGAAATTATGGATGCATTTGAGAATCGTGGTGCAGCTGTGAAGAAGCGTGAAGAAACGCACCGCATGGCGGAAGCGAATAAAGCCTTCTCTCATTACCGCTGGTAATGGCGGTTTAGGAACAGTGAAAAGGTGGCGCGCCAGACTCCTATAGATCGTTATCGTAATGTCGGCATCATGGCTCATATCGATGCAGGTAAGACAACGACCACAGAGCGCGTCCTTTTTTATACAGGTATCTCACACAAAATAGGTGAGGTGCATGACGGTGCTGCCACCATGGACTGGATGGAGCAAGAGCAAGAGCGTGGCATTACTATCACGTCTGCGGCAACAACCTGTTTCTGGCAGGGCATGGACAAGCAGTTTGCTGAGCACCGGATTAACATTATTGATACGCCAGGACACGTTGACTTTACGATTGAAGTAGAGCGTTCGTTAAGGGTTCTGGATGGCGCTTGTGCCGTGTTCTGCGCTGTAGGTGGTGTGGAGCCACAGTCTGAAACCGTATGGCGTCAGGCTAATAAATACCAAGTGCCTCGCATGGCGTTTGTGAACAAGATGGATCGTGCGGGTGCGGATTTTCTGCGTGTTGTAGAGCAGATTAAGGATCGTCTGGGTGCAAACCCGGTACTGATGCAGATGAATATCGGTGCTGAAGATGAGTTCGAAGGCGTTGTTGATCTCATCAAGATGAAGGCGATCTACTGGAATGAAGCGGACATGGGGATGACCTATGATGAGCGCGAGATTCCAGCTGACATTGCAGATAAGTGTGCTGAGCTGCGCGAACAAATGGTTGAGGTAGCAGCAGAAGCGAACGAAGAGCTGATGGATAAATACCTGGAAGCAGGTGTGCTGTCAGCAGAAGAGATTAAAGAAGGGTTACGCCAGCAAACATTGAATAATGAAATTGTTCCTTGTTTTTGTGGTTCTGCATTCAAGAATAAAGGTGTGCAGGCCATGTTGGATGCGATTGTTGAGTATATGCCTTCACCGCTAGACGTCCATGCTATCAAGGGCGTACTGGATGATAAGGATGAAACAGAGGGCGAGCGTCATTCGTCTGATGAAGAGCCTTTTGCGGCCCTGGCATTCAAGATTGCCACTGACCCATTTGTGGGTACGCTGACATTCTTCCGTGTTTATTCAGGTGTCGTGAAGACGGGTGAGTTTGTATATAACCCGATAAAAGGCAAGAAAGAGCGTATTGGCCGTATCGTGCAGATGCACGCCAATTCGCGAGAAGAGATTAAGGAAGTGCGTGCAGGTGATATTGCTGCCGCAGTTGGTTTGAAAGATGTAACAACCGGCGAAACGTTGTGCGATATTAACAATATCATTACGTTGGAACGCATGGAGTTTCCGGAGCCTGTTATATCGGTGGCGATTGAGCCTAGAACCAAACCTGATCAGGAGAAAATGGGTATCGCGCTGTCAAAACTGGCGCAGGAAGATCCTTCCTTCCGTGTACATACGGACGAAGAGTCTGGCCAAACCATTATTTCCGGAATGGGTGAGCTGCATCTGGATATCATCGTGGATCGCATGAAGCGCGAGTTTGGCGTTGAAGCAAATGTGGGTGCACCACAAGTTGCTTACCGCGAAACAATTCGCGGCTCAGTAAAGCAAGAAGGCAAGTTTATTCGTCAGTCAGGTGGTCGTGGTCAATTTGGACACGTTTGGCTGAAGATTGAACCAACGGAACCAGGTTCCGGGTATGAGTTCGTTAACGAGATTGTTGGCGGTGTTGTACCCAAGGAATTCATTCCGGCGGTTGATAAAGGTGTTCAGGAGCAAACGGCAAACGGTGTTATAGCCGGTTATCCCGTTGTTGATGTGAAAGTCACCTTGTATGACGGTTCGTACCACGATGTTGATTCATCGGAAATGGCTTTCAAGATAGCCGGCTCTATGTGCTTTAAAGAAGGCGCAAAAAAAGCGAAGCCGGTATTGCTTGAGCCAATGATGAAAGTGGAAGTGGTAACGCCGGAAGATTATATGGGTGACGTTATCGGTGACCTGAATCGTCGTCGAGGCATTGTTCATGGTATGGATGACAGTCCTGCAGGCAAAGTGATTCGCGCTGAAGTGCCGCTGGCTGAAATGTTTGGTTATGCAACTGACTTGCGTTCAGCAACTCAAGGGCGAGCCAGCTACAGTATGGAATTTGAGAAGTACGCGGAAGCCCCTGCCAGTGTTGCAGAGGAAGTGATTAAGAAAGTTTCTTAATTACAAAGTAAGTAATTTAGTTTTATTTTTTTGAATTTAGTTATTTAAACAGAGTTCAGTAGAAGGGTTAGAGCCATGTCCAAGGAAAAATTTGAACGCACGAAACCCCACGTGAATGTGGGCACAATTGGTCACGTTGATCACGGTAAAACCACGCTGACGGCAGCGATTACGAA